>Ga0310690_10005198_pt1 | contig 17830 bp, 10 predicted proteins | sample AusTroGonzalo_MG_2_FD_207661 | JGI IMG/M metagenome (GOLD analysis project Ga0310690, IMG submission 207661) | Bovine rumen microbial communities from tropical cattle in Woodstock, Queensland, Australia - Gonzalo_04 (v2) (version 2) | ecosystem: Host-associated > Mammals > Digestive system >...
TTTTACCCTAAGATGGGTATCTCTGTGTGTTTACTCTATTGTTTATCAATGGATTGACATCAACAAGTGCACGCACTTATAAACTGTTTCCCACGTGGAAACAATTTGTTTCACATTGGAAACAAATTGTTTCTACAGCAGAAACAGCCTTAACCTTTTTCGAACCCACCTTTTTGAGGCACGTAATAGAGGTGTTTTTGGTTAGTGCCTATTGGACGAAGAATGTAAAGTTTTAGGTTGGGGAACATAAACAAAGCAAAAGACCTGTGAGGTGAGTCACAGGTCCTTTGCTGTCTGCGGTAGCGGGAGTGGGTCACGATCCCACGACCTCCGGATTATGAATCCGACGCTCTAACCAGCTGAGCTATCCCGCCATCGGGGGAGTTAAGAATTAAGAGTTAAAAGTTAAGAGTTAATCCTCTTCTCCCGAAATCGAGCGCAAAGGTACGGCTTTTTCCTGGAACTGCCAAACTTTTGCCTCACTTTTTTCACTCTTTCATTCTTTCATTACCTCATTTCTTCATTTCTTCATATATAATATGTATCTTTGTCCTCTGATTAACTTCACAAATCATATTTGGTGAAACAGGAAGTCATTATAAGCCAAGACTTGCGACTGGACATCGAAGATGCCATCCGTCGCCAACCGCACGACCGTCTCTTTGTCCTTACCGACACGACTACTCTGCGACTTTGCTGGCCGCTCATCAGCGGTTTTCCTTGTCTGGCAACGGCTCGGATGATTACCATCGGCGATACGGACGAAAACAAGACGCTCGACTCGCTGGCGCAAGTCTGGACAGCCCTGCAACAGGGCGGTGCCACGCGCCACTCGCTCCTCGTGAATCTGGGGGGCGGTATGGTGACGGACTTGGGCGGTTTCGCTGCCAGCACCTTCAAGCGCGGTATTGCCTACATCAACGTCCCGACGACACTACTGAGCCAGGTCGATGCCAGCGTGGGCGGCAAGACGGGCATCAACTTCGGAGGACTGAAGAACGAGATTGGCGTCTTCAACTGTGCCGCGAGCGTCATCCTCTCCAGCGATTTCCTGCATTCGCTCGACGAGAAGAACCTCCTTTCCGGCTATGCCGAAATGCTCAAGCACGGCCTTATCAGCGACAAGGAGAGCTGGGCGGAATTGCTCGGCTTCGACTTTGACAATTCAAACGTCAAAAGTCAAAAGTCGGGATTAAGGATTGATTATGAACAACTTGGCGCGATGGTGGCAAAGAGTGTTGCCATAAAGGAGCGCATCGTGGAGGAGGACCCGACGGAGAAGGGCATACGCAAGGCCCTCAATCTGGGGCATACGGCTGGGCACGCCCTCGAGAGTCTCGCCCTGGAAGAGGGAAGAACCGTCCTGCACGGCTATGCTGTGGCTTGGGGACTCATCTGCGAACTGTACCTGAGCGCGATGAAGTGCGGCTTCCCGACGGACATTCTGCGGCAAACCGTTCAGTTCATCCGCCAGAACTATGGCATCTTTCCCATCGACTGCAAACAGTACGACAGGCTCTACGACTTCATGACTCACGACAAGAAGAACGAAGGCGGCATCATCAACTTCACCCTGCTGGGCAAGATAGGCGACGTCCGCATCAACCAACAGGCCACGAAAGAAGACATCTTCGAGATGCTCGACTTCCTGAGAGACGGCTAAAGCACATAAAACAACATAATGACACAACAAAACAAAATCTAATATTGTATGAAACGACTGACTTTTTCATTCTTAATCATGATGCTCGTCGGCTTGGCTAATGCTGCCGACCTGAGCAAAGCAAGATGGTACACAATCAAGGTTGCCAACGGCGGCTACCTCAGCACGAAATCTGGCTACACGAGCGGCGTCTATCTGCTGCTAAGCAACACGACTGAAGACACCAGCGACAACGGTCTCTGGACCTTCATCGGCAACGAAACCGACGGCTACACCTTCTACAACAAGGCGAGAGGCGAGAACTACATCCTGAGCATGTCCGGCTCGGAGGCCAGCGGACGCGCCAAGATGGCTTCGGCAACCAGCACGTCGGCAGGCGTCACGAAGTTCGATATGGGCAAGAACGGCACAGGCTTCTGGATTAAGGACCACGGCTCCGACCACAAATACTGGAACAAGCGAGGCGACTATCTTGCCTACTGGGACAACGAAGCGGGCAGTAGCGACACGGGGTCGCGCTTCGTCTTTACCGTCCAGGGCATCCCCGACTTCTTCTCGACAGAAGAGGAAGAGGGCGGCTACTACTATATCACCTTTGCCAACTCCAGCCTCGTGTTGCAGGACATGGGCGCGTCCAAGAACGTCACGACACAGTCACGCCGCTATGGGGAACAGAGTCAGCTCTGGAAACTTGTGGGCGACGAGAACAACTTCCAGCTGGTCAACAAAGGTTCAGGGCGCAAGGCGTACTATGACGGCAGTCGCGTGAAGACTCGCACGGCAGCAGACGCCAGCGGCTTTACCATCGTGGAGACGACCAACACCAACTACGCGGGCAACTACGAGATTGCGTGGGTGGGGGCGGCTTCGCAAGCCAACCGCTTCTTCAACCAATGGGGCGGCACAGGCGCAGGCAAGGAGATAGGTCTGTGGGCAGCTGCCGACAACAATAACATCATCTATCTCATTGCCGAGGAAGACGTGCTGCCCAGCGAGTTCTGCGTAGGACAGAAAGGCACACGCCCGACCGACATACACGACCTCTCCCTTTGGTACGACATCCCAGCCACAGCCACAGGCGTCAGCGACACTTGGATGGAATACGCCCTGCCAATGGGCAACGGCCAGATTGGAGCAACCATCCGGGGCGGTGTGCTTGAAGATAACATCCAGTTCAACGAGAAGACACTTTGGAGCGGCTACGCCACAAACGGCAGCGGCGTCGGGCAAGGCTACTTCCAGAACTTCGGTTCCATACTTGTCAAGGACAAGAGCGGCACCTTCTCGGCTGCGGCTTCCGACGGCAAGCCCATCGAGAACTATAGCCGCTTCCTCGACATCATCGACGGCGTAGCTGGCGTCAACTTCCAGTCGCCCGACCACCAGACAACCTTCCAGCGCCGCTACTTCACCTCCGCAACAGATAAAGTCTTCGTGGCACATTACGAAGCAAACGGCACGGAACGGATGTCGCTCAACGTCGGCTATGCGCCCGACGGACAAATCAGCGCGTCTGGCGTGACCTATACCTTAGAAGCGGACGGCACAGCTTCTGCCACCTTCTCTGGTAAGATGCAGATTGTCAGCTACAACACGCGCTTCAAGGTGAAGACCGACGGCACGATGACCGTCACGTCGGCAGGCATCAACGTGACTGGCGCGACATGGATGGACATCATTATGGCTGCGGCTACTGACTACGACGCAAGCAAGTCTGGCTGCAAGAGCGGCGCAACTGCTGCAGACCTCGCCGCTACCGTCAGCTCCCGCATAAATGCCGCCATCGAGAAGGGCTACACGAACCTCTCGGCTGACCACAAGGCTGCACATAGCGCTCTGATGAACCGTGTTGACCTGCAACTGGGCGGTTCCTCGACCAAAACCACAGAGGACCTCATCAAGTTCTATAACGCCTCCGACCAGAACAAGACGAGCCGCGACGGACTTTTCCTCGAGTCGCTCTACTTCCAATATGGCCGCTACATGACCATCGGCGCAAACCTCGACACAAGCATCCACGCGCCCTCCAACCTGCAAGGCATCTGGAACGACCGCAGCAACACCAGCTTCTGGCATTGTGACATACATGCCGACATCAATGTCCAGATGAACTATTGGCCCGCAGACCCCACGAATCTGTCGGAGATGCACCTGCCCTTCCTGAACCACATACTGGACTTCGGCGCTCCGGGCAGCAACTCTCCCTGGTATCAGTTTGCGACTAAGATAAAGAGCGGAGCAAGCGGCTGGACGGTTGCTGTGGAGAACAATATCTTTGGCGGCACATCCACTTGGGGCAACAGCACCATGAAGACCTTGGGAGCCTGGTATTGCTCACATCTCTGGCGCTACTATAAATACACGATGGACCGCGAGTTCCTCAAGAAAGCTCTGCCCGTCATGTACCAAAATGCCCTCTTCACGAAGGCAATATCTACGAAGGACGGCAAGGGCCTCTACGAAATCACAAACGAATGGAGCCCCGAACATGGTCCCTACGACGTGACGGCCTTTGCCCAGCAAACAAGCTATGAGGTGCTAGACGAAGTGATGAAGGGACACGCCGAGCTGGGCAGCGAATCGCCGCTCTCCGCATCTCAGATTGCTGCCATCCAAGACCTCTACGACAACTTCGACAAAGGTCTGTGGACGGAAACCTACAACGGCAAGCTCTGTATCTCGGAGTGGAAGAACAACGCGCTATCCGACCCAGGTCATAGACACCTTTCCCACTTGATGTGCCTCTACCCCTTCTCGCAAGTCAGCGCATACGACCAAAGCGAGGAAGGCAAGCGTCTGTTCCAGGCAGCCTATAACGGACAGATTGCCCGCAACGGCGACGTGACAGGATGGTCAATGGGTTGGCAGACGAACACCTACAGCCGTTGTCTGGACGGGGACCGCGCCCGCAAGAACCTCTCACTGGCTCTTAGGCACTCAGGCAGTTACGTCATTGAAATGGGTAACTATGGCGGTTGCTACTACAACCTGTTCGATGCCCACTCTCCCTTCCAAATCGACGGCAACTACGGCTGCACCAGCGGTATCGCAGAGATGCTCCTCCAGTCGCACGACGACATCATCACCATCCTCCCCGCCCTACCCTCTGCTTGGCAGGAAGGCAGCGTCACAGGCCTGAAGGCTCAGGGTAACTTTACCGTCAGCGAGGCTTGGCAGAACGGAACTGCCACAAGCATCACCATTACAAGTAATGCCGGCCAGCCCTTGCGCGTGCGTTATGCAAAACTGAAGGACGTGGGTTACACCTTCCGCCTTAATGGTGAGACCGTTGCGCCCGTTGCAGATGGAGACATCTATACTGTTCCTGGCGTCAAGCAAGGTGATGTCGTCACCATCGACTACGACAATTCGACAAGCATCAATACTGCTCCCCGCCCTTTTGGAGAAAGCGCGGGGGAAAAGCTCTTCAACCTCGCAGGTCAACAAATCGCAAAAGGTAACTCGACGAAGGGCGTAATAGTTCAGAAGGGAAAGAAGTACCTAAAATAAGTGAGAACAAGGCTTTTCCTCTTACTCTTTGGAATGTCCCTGTGCTTGGCTGCACAGAGGCATTCTTTATTCCTCGGCCTTCCGCTCGGAGGGGACAGGGACGAGTTTGTGGATTCGTTAGAGACAAAAGGCTTTCGGTTCGAGGATGAAGACAACGAATGCACGACGCTGACAGGCCTCTTCGACGGCATAGGCGCAAAGATAGAAGTGCATGTCACGCCGCGCTCCCATACCGTCCACCTCGTCACGGTTTGGTTCGTCGAGATAGGAGGCAACGAGATTGGTCTGATGATGAAGACCAGCCAAATACGGAAGCAACTGCGCCACAAGTATGGCTCATGGGACTATACCCACGAACACAACCTCGAAGAATGGTCCTCCACTTACGCCCGTGTCTCTTTAGGCAAGAAACGGATAAATGGCGAACACTTCAAGACGCTATACGTCCAGTGGCAGGACCGTAGCGGATGGGAAGCCTTGCAACGAGAGAAAGATTAGCCTATAAGAGGCTGAATAACATTTTGCTCCAAACAGAGAAGAGGAAAATCATAGGCAGGGTGCAGAAGATGGCAATGATGATGAGTATTGCCTTGAGGCAGCCCTTGTTCTCGTTCTTGACAATGACAGGCTCCAAGTCTTCCTTCACCTGCTGGGCCAAGTTGTCGGGCGTTATCTCCTTGCCCTGCTGACGCAGGCGGTCTTCGGGAGTAAGAGCAGCAGGCGTCACGAGCCACACTACTATATATATAATAGGAAGGGGAAGGCCTACACCCAGAAGCGTGAGGGCGATGGCACCAAGCCGCCATATCAAGGGGTCGCCTGCATCGAAATACTTAGCCAAGCCCGAGCAGACGCCGCCCAGTACCTTATCGTCGGCACAACGGTAGAAGCGATGTGTCCTGATGTGCTGCCTGCCTCTATCATAAGTGTCGCTCGCAAACCTGCCAGCCTCTTCGCTGAAGTGCTTGAAGTCCTCCTTGAAGCTATTCTCGGGCCTTCTGCCTCCTGTAGCCTGACTTGTGCTTTCGCCGTCGTCGGCAATCTGCTCGGCATTACCTATAGTGTCTATTATCTCTTTCACCACCTCGATGTCGATGGCTGTCATGCCTGCCTCGCGCCGTTTCCACAGGAGTTCTGCCACACGATGCTCAATGTCGTCGGCAATTTCTTCGCCGCCTTCGCGACTGCCGAAGTAGCGCTGCATACTCTTCAAGTAGTTCTCCAAGAGGTTGTATGCGTCCTCGTCTATATTGTATAATGTACCAAACAGGTTGATGCTAATGTTCTTTTTCATAGTGCTATACTATTTTGGGGGTGTTAAAGAAGTTATGGGAGTTATGGGAATTAAAGGAGTTAGGTTTTTTCATGCTTCATTCTTCATTTTCAGAAGGTTTACTGTCCTCGCGATTTCCTCCCAGCCCGCGTCCAGCTGAGCAAGAGCCTGCTGCCCTTCCTCCGTCAGGACATAGTACTTACGAGGCGGCCCCTGTGTACTCTCACGCCATTCATAGCCAAGTAAGCCGTCGCGTTTCAGTCGGGAAAGCAACGGATAGAGCGTGCCCTCCACCACTATCATCTCTGCTTCGTGCAAACGCAGAATGATGTCGTTGGCATAACAGGGGCGACGCCGCAGCAAGAGCATGATGCAGTATTCCAGCATCCCCTTGCGCATCTGTGACTTCGTGTTGTCTGTGTTCATTGCTGTCAATAATCATGTTTGACAGCACAAAGATAGGTATAATTACAATACCTTGTATCGCAAGGTACTTATATTTAACATAAATTAAGGGCAGAACATAGTTAAAAGGCAGAGGCTGCCTCGTGGCAGCCTCTTATTTACCTAAAGCATCAAGTAAAGCCTTTACCCGAATCACCATTCGTTGTCCCAGAGGTTGACATCGGTCGTGTTATTCTCCTTGACGAGGATTTCACTGGAGGAAGAGATAGTCTTGGAGCCACTCTTGTCAATGGTCAATGACTCTGCCATCATCTTGCATGTGCCGAGCTGAACCACTAAGCAGGTCGGCTGATTATATGTCTTTTTCACCATAATAATTTACTATTATACGATTTACAATTTACAATTTATTTACAATTGGACTATTTGAACATTTACAGGAACCGTTATATGGCACAATGATTATATGGTACATCAATTGTACATTGTACTTCTGTAAATTGTACATTAATACATTATCTTCTTTCCATTCACGATATTGATGCCTCTTTGCATCTTCTGGATGCGCTGACCAGCAAGGTTGTAGATGCACTCCTTCCCTTCTGGGGAGGAGATGGAGGAGAGGCTCGTTGCATCATCATCGAAGAGGAAGGTGAAGCCCTTCACGGGGTTGCTTGGCTCTTGAGCTGTATATTCGATATAAGCCTTGCCTGCGGGGATAGTTACACCATCGTTAACAAGATAGAAACCTATGGGTTCTGTCCCACCAAGAGTAGAAAGAGCATAGTAACTCGATCCATCTCCAGTGACAGAGCCATCAGAGCCGATGAGGACGTTGCCTGTTGTGGTAGCTGTGGCTGTGGTGCTGACCTTGTTATAATATGTGCCGCTAATCACAACAGCCGTACCAGCCGGAATGTCGTCAATCTCATCAAGATGAAGGGCACTGCCATTGATTGTACCAATGTAAGCCTGTGCATCGCCAACAAGCTCCCAATCATTATCAGCATCATACATTGTGGTGTAGCCAGCCGCACCAACATAGAGGACTTCTGGTCCTACGAATACAGGATGTTCATCTGTACCAAGAGTTTGTTCCCAAACAATATTGCTCTGGTCACCATTCAACTTGTAGGTCAATTCGCCACTTGTCGCGGCAGAAGCATTAAGGATAGTACCTTGAGAGCGTTGTGCGGACGCACTTGCATCATAACAATTGGTGAGAACAATAGTACCAGCATCCATTACCGATTGGTTTGCGTTATAGAAGTTGAAGGCTTCAGCTTGTCCTTCTGTATGTCCATCTCTTGCAATATGATCACTCGTACCTTTGATAATCTCACCTGTATTCCAGAAGTTCTCAATTGTGACATTACCTGGTCGAGCCCATCCAAATATGGCACAAGAATTTGCGTCGCCAGCCTTTATTGAACCGCTATTACCACAATTAGTAATGTGTATCTCCAAGTTATCCGTTTGGACCTCACCAATCATTCCCGCGATATTCCATCCTGTACCTTCGACATCAGCCTCATTGATACAGTTGATTAAATACAGGGGAGTAATAGCAGTCTGACAAGCACCAGCTATGGCACCAATTGGACGATTTCCTGTTATTTTACAAGATTTATCAATAATTACGTTCTTAATCGTCGTGTTTTCTGCACCACGAAGCCCGCCAAACAAACCAACTTTAGTATCCTGAGAGAATGATTTCATGTTAAGGATTCGATTACCTTGTCCATCAAATTCACCGCAGAACTTGTTTCCATCATCAACTCCGATTGGTGTATGAGTAACACCATCCATATCTATATCTGCAGTCAACTTAACTTTCTTTAAGGTACCACCTGCTGAGTTTACCAAAGAAGAAAGGAATTCTAACTCGGCAGCATTACTAACAAGAAGGTAACCATCGCCATCCGAAGACAATGATGTTACAGGGTTTCTGCCGCAGACAGAACAGAAACCGTTTGCACCAAGGGTATGAGGAGGAATCGTTGCACCAGAATTATTATTGGAATAAGTTGCTGTTCCAACAGGATTACCGTCACAACCAAGATCAGCTATAATATATACTACAGCATGACCGGTGCTAATAGGAACTGGATAAGCGTCAACATTTTCTCCTGTAAGATTCTGGAAGAACACATTGCTTCCGATTTGATTGTTGACATAATATGTCAGTTTACCTGATGATGAATCCGAAGATGAAAGACCTTCAACAACACCTTGTGACTTATTTGCCGTTTCACTAACATCAACCAATACAGAGGTCCCAATATTGCTGCCACGATATATGTTTAAATTGTTATCCACATAGATGATTTCTCCGATATTTATGAAGTTCTCTATGCGAGAGTTGCTATTATCACCTATCCAACCGCTCGCGCCGCCAGCATAGGGGGCACTTGATGTCGCAGTAATAGTACCTGTATTAACGCAGTTTTGTATAATCCATCTCGGATAATTAGTGGTACTACTTCCAACAATTCCTCCAGCATCACCGCCCATTGCCGTAATGTCTGCTTCGTTTACACAATTCTGTATATATATATATGTTTCGTTATTCTGACCATTTGCAGCAATACCACCAACATATTTCTTTCCAGTAATCGAGCATGAGCGGTCAATGATTAAGTTCATTACATAGGTGTTTTTGTTGTTACCGCGAAGGAAACCGAAGAAACCCTGATTGTCAGTATCGGGACGATTGATAATCATATTCTTAATGCGATATCCTTGACCATCGAAGGTACCGTTGTACTTCTGACCAGTGCTTGGACCAATAGGGCTATGAATGTTTTCCGTATTGCCAAAGTCGATATCATTCATCAACTTGCCGTTAATGGTGAGGTCGCCAGCAGCAACCTTTGCGCTGAACCATTCTACATTGCCTGCATTCGTAAGCTCATAGTAACCATCCACGAAAGAAGGTTCTTCAAACGCACCACAAAAAGAACAGATTCCATTAACATGAGTATCGGGAATTGTAGACTCGTTCGTATTGGAATATGTCACATCTCCAGTCGTTATTTCTGGGCACGAATACTCTGCGTTTTGATATACAATAGCACCTACTTTTTCAAAAGGAAGAGGATAATTATCTTCGTTCAACTTCTGCCACCAGCTAATGGTACTTTGATCACCATTTAACAAATAGCATAACTTACCAGAAGTAACATCGGCATCTGCAATCAGAGTTCCTTGTTGATCGCTCCGTGTATTATAGATGTTTGAGACAGTTGCAGAACCTCGATACATTGTGTTACTTGCAGGACTAATGCCCGTAACTTCACCTGTGTTCCAGCAATTCTCAATTTGATGTCCCTTACCTGTATTACCACCAATCCAGCCAACAAGAGCAGCATTCTCTGTTTTGCCAGAGACGGAACCTCTGTTTCCACAATTTTTGATTACAATTTTACTATTGCTGTTGCTACTGGTATTTGCTCCAAATATACTGCCAGCGTTCTTTGAATTATCTTGATTGCCATTGCATGAGATACTACCAAGATTCATGCATGATTCTATAGTTAAGGTAGCAGCTTTGTTATTAATTTGGCTTGCAATACCTGATGCCGCCAAAAGAGTCGTGGTAATATTACCACTATTTGTGCAACCAGTAATATTCGCAACTGCATCAGCATTTATTTGTGCCAAAATGCCGGCTGCATAATTATTGGCTGTAACCGAACCAGTGTTTGTACTATTGGTAACATCCAGTGTAACGACACTATTTATTTGGCCGACCAGACCTCCAGCATTGTTTGTTGCTACAGTAATCGCACCTTGATTTTGGCAATTAATAATCTCTATTGTACGATCAGTTCCTCCCGAATTATTAATTTGACCAATCAGACCACCTGTATTTCCATTGGTGGTTGATGTCACACTTGCCTTATTGATACAATTCTCTATATGAACGGTACAGCCTGAGGTATTCTCGCTTATTCTACCAATAAGACCACCAACATAATTATTGTTAACAGAAACAGAGCAAGTGGATTCAATTGTCAGGTTTTTTATTTCAACTAAACTAGCACCGTCACCACCTAAACGGACACATCCAAAGAAGCCAAAACCATTATCCGCTGAACGATCTGGGTTTAAAAGAACCATATTCTTAATACTATGGCCTTGACCGTCAAACTTTCCAAAAAACTTTTTACCGTAATTACCAATTGGTGTGTGATAATTTTCTCCCAATCCCTCATAATCGATATCTGCGGTTAATTTGGCTTTATATGTGCTATTTCCAGCAGCAATCTGAGCACTAAACCATTCCACATTACCTACATTACCTAAAAGATACCATCCATCCACATCAGAAGAGGCTGGTTGAAACTTATCTGTACATCCTTCTTTTGTACAGATGCCATTTGAATTAAAATTGTGGGCACCATCGTGCGCCCGAGCTGTGCTTCCTGCGAGCCATGCTGCTGCGAGCAAGGCAAAACTAAATAATTGTTTTTTCATTTGTTATAAATAGATTTATGTTTTTACGTTTTAATACATTTTCTAACACTTGGGGAAATAGGTCCTCGCGTGTAAGAAATTGGTTTATCTTGATGACAAAGAGTGAAATCAACAGAATATCACTCAATCTCATTTAGGATGCAAAAATATACAAATAAACAATGTGTCTTTCATCTTAACGTGTTAAGAAATGTTAAGTATGGCAAAAATAGCACAAAAGTATGCAGAAAGGACGCAAAGGAAACAATGGAATATGTAAAGGTGTATTCTATTAATTCTGTTTTCTTCTTATTCTGGTGTGGTTCATTCTCCCATGTTGGCTGTTTTCTGTTTTCTTTGGCGTCATTATGTCAAGCCTCATCAGTCGCATAGTTCACTATGTTCCTTCTTCAACTTACATACTGACACTCAAATAAAATCAAAAAACAGCTCAACATAATTAATAGAATACACCTAAAGAACAACAGGAATTATTCCTTGTCCTATGTTATGCCGGAGCAGTCGGTAATTCATAGGGGTAGAATCTATTTATTGAAGTTTCAGATGTATCAACTAAACACAAAATCACAAAGGCTCAAAGACAATTTTTCTGCCATGTGTCATAACACCAAAAGACACAAAGTTTACGCCGCTGTTAGCTTTGTGGCTTCCCCCTCAGGAATTTTTTCGGCCTGGTATATCTTTGTGTCTTCGTGTCTTTGTGTTCCATTAACCTTAAACACCGCCCCAATAGGCTTATTCTTGGGGGGCGCAGTGGGGGCACAAGGGGGGCGGGGTTTGAGGCCAACATAGCCCCCCGCAACATACATGCTATCAGCATGATAAACCATTGGGGGGCGCGGGGGGCGCAGTTTTTTTGTTTTTCCCTATATAGGGACGTATAAACTCTCGAAATGCAGCATCACCGGCCAGAAGTACGTGTACTTATCGCCAGAAGTACGTGGGTTGTGAGGCAGAAGTACGTGGGTTGTTGAGCAACTTCACCTGCCAAGTCAAGTTGCTTAACGTGCCTACTTAACTACATCCCAAACTTCAGTTAAGTAGCTAATCAGAATTAAACGACCATATCCTTTTCACCAAGAGTTATCAATGAGCCGTTATTTCACAACGACCTTTTTGCCTCCGATGATGTAGAGCCCCCTTTTTAATGAAGAATGAAGAGTGAAGAGTGCTCCGCCTGCGCCTGAGCTTTGCGAAGAAGAATTTGCTTCCGCTCTGATTTCCCGACCACTGAGGTCATAGCATTTACCATTCTTCATTCTTAATTCTTCATTCTTAATTGTCATAACGCCTGTTGGGTCTTCCTCGAGCTTGAAGTACGTCCGCTTTTCGGCAGAAGGCAGGTAGCAGCTGAAGGCAGGCAAACTGACGGAGGATGAAGCCCGATAGATGTTCGCGCCTGTCGTCTTCATGCTGTAGCCCTCGCCCGCATTAAGTGTCCTGCCAGGGTAGGTGCCGACCAACAGATTGACAGCCCCCTCCAAATCTCGCCTTGAAGGGGAGACTTCCTGCACAGAGTTCTCTCCATTTAAGGGAGAGTTGGAGTAGGTCTGCATGTCTTCTGCCCTCAGCGTAATGGTAGCTTTCGCAGGCCCACAGACAAGGACAGCCGTTCCGTAAGGCACACATTCGCCTGCCTCCGCAATGGCCTTCAGCATGGCTGATGTAGAAGTCAACTCCGTAATAATGTATGCCGTGCAGCCCTCGGGCACCTTCCATGTGTAGGGCAGACAGACGGCAGCATAGCCATTGGAGCCTATTGTAAAGCTTCGCTCCTGCGTGTGGATGATGTCACGCAACGCCTGCACCTCGCTCTTCTTGAGTGCCCTGCCATAGATGCGCACCAATGCCACATCGCCCGCGAAGGAATAGCTGCCCGAGGTTGTTGTCTGGTCGTATGTGCCGTAGGCATCACTTCCTATTGCCATCCACTCCGAAGGCGTCCACTCATAGATGGGACACTCCTTGAAGGTCAGCCAGCGCGTGCCTGCCAGTTCGCCGTTGACGTAGAGCTGCGACTGGTACTTCTTGCGGTCATAGACGATGACGTAGTGTGTGTATTCATCGGTAAGAGTGCCATCCCCTATCCATGTCCACTGTGTCTTGGCAAAGGACTCGTCGGCTTTGTTACCCTGCGTCGTAGTGGCATAGGCGATGTTGCCTTTGTTGTTCATCTGCAAGCTGAATCCATAGCCATTAACCATACCCATCGGACGGGTATTGGACGAGGGAAGAGCTGTGCTATTCCTGCAGAACACCTCGACGCTGTAGGCATCCGAGAGCTGACTCATTATCGACGGTTCGTCGCCCAACATGTACTTGAAGAACTGTGACCTGTTTTTGCTGAACTGCGACTCGTAGAGGTTGATGTCGGCATTAAAGGCTATCGGCACGTCACCAACCATCTCTATCGGTTTGTCGCGATAGGAAGGAGCACAGTTGACGGCTCCGTCGGGCGTGAACCTGCAATCCATGATGAGCTCTGTGCCGAGCGATGCCTGCGGCTCCGTGAACCGTTTGACCTCGTCGCTATAGAGCTTCAAGGCAGCCTTCTGCGAGAGCGCACCATTGTAGATGCGTGCAAAGACGAAGCTGCAAGCCGACGAGTTCTCCGCGCTGGTGCTGTAGGAGCCTGATGTGCAGTCGCCACCCAGACATATCCACATGCCCTTGCGCCCTCTGGACGTTCCGCATTGTGGCATCAGCATGTCCGTGCCGGCACGGGTGCCTGTGCAGACAAGCTTGCCATTGATGAAGTAGCGGATGATGTGGCTCGTCCTGTCCATCGTCACTACCAAATGGTAGAACTTACCCGAGACAAGGATGGAGTCGCCCGTAATGCTCTTGACGGAACTCCTAACGCCGCTCTTGTGGCAATAGGAGAACGTGCTTGCCAAGGCCGAATTGTAGAAAGCCCAGCCGCCGTTGCCCTCATCGTTGCCCAGAATGCAGGTACGGCTGATGTTGCCGCTCTGGTCAGCCAAACCATCGAGGCGTACCAGCATCTCCCACGTCACGTTGTCATTGAAGGCATTGGCCAGAGGTGTCCCCTCGTCGTAAGTGGCATAGAAGTAATCCGATGCACGAGCCTTGGTACAACCGTAATAAGTATCGCGCTGGGCATCATAGAAGATGTTGGCTGTGCCATGCTTGCCCACGCGCGTCTCGAATGTGCCTTGGTTGACGATACCGTCCGCCGTAAAGCTGAGGTCGAGCAGTCGTTCCGCCTCCTCCACTTCATTCGTGCGCTTCAGAGCCCTCGTGATTATCTTCTGCGAAATCAGGGAGTTGTAGATGTGATTGGCAAGCTGAGTGCCGCCAGTTGCCGTCGGATGAAGGCGGTCGAAGGTATAAGTCCCCCAGCTATTGCTCCAAGAAACAGAGGTACAGTCAATGTAGTACTGGCCGAACTGCTTGGCAATATACTTGATGCTGGCATTGGCGTCGGCTTGCGACCAACCTTGTGCGTTCTTTTCGTTTACGCCTTCACCCCTCGGAAAGATGCTCAAACAAACGACACGAGTATCGGGATAGCGCGTAGTGAGCTTGTATAGAAGCCGTTGATAAGCACCTCGGAATGTGACCGAGTCGGTGAAGTTATCCTCCCTGTACTCGCCCAATGGCACCTTGGCAACATTCCAGTCGTTGGTACCGCCAGCAATGAAGATGAAATCAGGTTTCCCTGCACGCCCCAAAGCCGTAACACGATGGTTGCTAAGAAAAGGTGCATTGCTGTTGAGCACGTCGCACGCTACACGGCTGCCGCTCCACGAGGCATTGGCAAGGAAAGTGAGGCCAGAGACACGACTGAGCTGCATCCACCACGTATCGCCCACCTGAAAGCCATAGTTCTTTTCTCTATTCTGGTCATAATAGACAGCATACCCCGAAGGCAGGTAGTCGTAATAGGTTGAAATAGAGTTGCCCAGCACAGCAAACGTCAGGCTGTCAGGGTTTTGTGCATTGGCCGTTGACCATTGGCCATTGACCATTAAACTAACCAGCAAAAGCAGCAGGGACATCAGCTTTTTCATCGCTCTAAAGTTTTATTACATGTTATTCGTCATGCAAAGTTAGCACTTTTATCGAAACCATCAAATAATTCTCCGCAAAAAGATGGAGCAAGGGGCAAGGAAGGGGCAAGGGGCAGGGAGCAAGGGGCAAGCAGGGAGCAAGGGGCAAGCAAGGGGCAAGCAAGGGGCAGGGGGCAGGGGGCAAGGACGGAGCAAGGGGCAGGGGGCAGGGGGCAGGGGGCAAGGAGCAAGAAAATAAAAGGGCAACTTATCTCGCGACAGGTTGCCTTGTTAGTATTAGGTTATTTAAGGTAAAAAGATTGTTTGGTCAAATTGACGGCGCAAAGGTACGAAAAAAACTTTAATTAAGGATAAAAGATGAAGGATTATTTTTCGCGCAAGGCAACATTTATTAACTTTTTTGCTATTGTTTGCAGCTTATATTGGGAAAATGATGTATATTTGCACGTTTATAATAGACAAAACGTAGAGCGCATACAAACATGATGAACGAAGAATTGAACAGCCAAAGCTTGAACAGCGAGGAAAAGAAGAGCCTCAATTTCATAGAACAAAAGGTAGAGAAAGACCTGGCAGAAGGCCTGAACGGTGGACGCATACAGACGCGCTTCCCGCCCGAACCCAACGGCTATCTCCACATCGGTCACGCCAAAGCGATTGCCCTCGACTTCGGCATAGCCAAGCAATACGGCGGCACGTGCAACCTCCGCTTCGACGACACGAACCCGACGAAGGAGGACACGGAATACATCGAAAGCATCGAGCACGACATCCAGTGGCTTGGTTTCCAATGGGATAACGTCTATTATGCAAGCGACTACTTCCAGGAACTCTGGGACTTTGCCGAGTGGCTCATCATGCAGGGACGTGCCTACGTGGATGAACAGAGTGCAGAAGTGATTGCCCAGCAGAAGGGTACGACGACGAAGGCTGGCACCAACAGCCCCTTCCGCGACCGTCCTGCAGAGGAGAGCCTCCGACTCTTCCGATTCATGAACAGCGGCGAGGCAGAACCCGGAACATATGTCCTTCGCGCGAAGATTGATATGGCTCACCCCAACATGCTCTTCCGCGACCCCCTGCTCTATCGCGTCATGAACATTCCCCACATCCGTACAGGCAACAAATGGAACGCCTATCCGATGTACGACTTCACCCACGGGCAGAGCGACTACCTGGAGGGCGTGACGCATAGCCTCTGTACGCTGGAGTTCGTGGAGCATCGTCCCCTCTATGACCTTTTCGTTACTTGGATGAAGGAGTACAAGGGAGAGACGGACAACATTGAGGACAATCGTCCAAGGCAAACGGAGTTCAACAAGTTGAACCTCAGCTACACGCTCATGAGCAAGCGCAATCTCTTGGCTCTCGTCAAGGAGGGTTTGGTCAGTGGATGGGACGACCCGCGTATGCCAACCATTTGCGGCTTCCGTCGTCGCGGGTATAGTCCCGAGAGCATCCGTGGCTTCATCAAGAAGATTGGCTACACCACCTTCGATGCCCTCAATGAGATGGCCCTTCTGGAGAGTGCCGTCCGCGAAGACCTCAACAGCCGTGCCATCCGCGTCAGCGCGGTGCTCAATCCCGTCAAGGTCGTCATCACGAACTATCCCGAGGGCCAGACGGAACAACTCACCGCCATCAACAATCCCGAGAACGAGGCCGACGGCACACACGAAGTTACCTTTAGCCGCGAGATATGGATTGAGCGCGACGACTTTCAGGAAGTGGCAGAGAAGAAGTTCATGCGTCTCGCTTCCGGCAAAGAGGTGCGCCTGAAGAATGCATATATAATAATGTGTACCGGCTGCACGAAGGATGCCGACGGGAACATCACGGAGATACAATGCACCTACGACCCCGAAACCCGCAGCGGAATGCCTGGTGCCGACCGCAAGATTAAGGGTAAGACCTTGCATTGGGTTAGCTGCGCCCATGCCGTGAAAGCCGAAGTCAGACTTTACGACCGTCTCTGGAAGGTGGAGAACCCAAGGGACGAGCTGGCTGCCATTCGCGAAGCACAGGACTGCGACGCGGTAACGGCCATGAAGCAAATCATCAATCCCGACTGCCTCACCGTCCTCAAGGACTGCTACATCGAGGAGTTCGCCGCCACGATGAAGCCCCTGAGCTACTTGCAGTTCCAGCGCATCGGCTATTTCAACGTGGATACCGACAGCACACCCGAGCATCTCATCTTCAACAAAACAGTAGGATTGAAGGGTTAAGTTAAGTGGAAGATAACAACAAATACTATAAGTCGCGACATTTCCTTAGGCTCCTTCATCGCTACGAGAAGGCTGTCTCCGAGGGGCATGTGCCTTATCTTGAGGCAGATGAACTGACGGACATTGCCGAGTACTACATGACGGACAAGCAGGATGCCAAGGCTAATCAGGCCATACAGGCAGCCATCGACATGCACCCGGGCAGCGTTGACCCGCAAATCTTCCTGGCACGGCAGAA
>Ga0310690_10005199_pt1 | contig 17824 bp, 16 predicted proteins | sample AusTroGonzalo_MG_2_FD_207661 | JGI IMG/M metagenome (GOLD analysis project Ga0310690, IMG submission 207661) | Bovine rumen microbial communities from tropical cattle in Woodstock, Queensland, Australia - Gonzalo_04 (v2) (version 2) | ecosystem: Host-associated > Mammals > Digestive system >...
ATAGCTGTCATTATGCTCCAGGCTGCGGCAGTTGCGTATGGCATTCTGCAAGCCTATGCCTGCCGATGCGCCTATTGAGAACCATCCCCAGCTTAACCCGCACTGGCCGGCCAGTTTGAGCATGGTATATGTGTGCTCGGTCATGATCTCGTCCAAGTACCTGTCCCATCCTACGAGTGTGTTTTTTATGCCGGTATCCTGGTCATACGTGGCGGCTGCCTCGCCGATTCTGCGGTTTACCGTGTTGAATCCTATCGAGATTCCCGCATAGAAACGCTTTGAGGTATAGAAATCGGCACTGAATGTTATTACCTGTCCGGTTCCGTATGTCAGGTAGAGATATGTGTCTCCTTGCCAATGCCAGCATGAGTCGGGGCGATGTCTGATAGGATCGGCAAAGAAGTCAATCTGCGGTTGTTCATTCGGGTTGCTGTAACTGATGCCTGTGCTATTATCGAAAGACCCTATGAACATGTCGTTGCTGAAATTTCCCTTTAACAGCAGACCGCTCTGCGATTCATAGAAGACGCCGATACCGTCTTTGCGGTCATCCTTCCACTCTCCGGCATAGATGCTGCCGTCAGCATATGTCATGGTGCCGTTGCCGTTGAACAGACCGTTCTGCCAGTAACCTTCATATTTGGATCCGTCCGAGTATCGGTAAACACCGTATCCGCTGAATTCATGTTGACTGAAATCTCCCTTGTATGAGTCTCCGTCAGGAAAGAACAGTTCTCCCTGACCGTCCCAAAGACCGTCTTTCCATTCTCCTTCATAGATTGTGCTGTCGGCATAGAACATCTTGCCGTATCCGTTGAAAAGTGAATCTGCGATCTCTCCAACATACCATGCCCCGTCATCAAACCGGATTGTATCGGCTGCGGCGATGGTGTCGTTTACTGCAGAAGCGTGTGCTACAAGGGCGCTTACGGATAATATTGAGAGTATAACTGCGCGTTTGAATGACATATCGGTGTAAAGGTAGGGAAAAATCATTAACTTTGCGACTTCACAATAGTTAAACACTCATAGTTATGAATGAAAAACAGGATTTGGTATGCGTTTTCAAAGGCCAGGCTTTTGAGGCCGAAGTGGTACGTGCCCGTTTGGAAGCAGACGGCATACCGGCTATGGTGATGAACAATACTATGAGTGCAATCTTTTCAACATACACTGCAATGGCAGGTACGTACGGTGTTCTTGTGAATCCTGAGGACCGTGACCGTGCCGAACAATTACTTCAGGAACAATGAAACAGCCCAAGCGTATAGCTGTCAAGGTAGGCAGCAATGTACTTACACGTCCCGACGGACGTCTGGATATATCCCGTATGGCGGCTTTGGTCGATCAGATTGCCGAGCTGCGCCACAGAGGCATCGAGGTGCTTCTGATCTCATCGGGTGCCGTAGCATCCGGTCGCGGAGCCCTGCCCAACCTCAAGGATGAGAGCGTGACCGGCCGTCAGCTTTTTGCGGCAGTGGGTCAGGCCAAGCTCATCGAGCACTACTACGACCTGTTTCAGGAGTATGGCATAACCGTAGGCCAGATACTTACCACAAAGGAGAATTTCATCAGCGAGACGTTGCATGCCAATCAGATGCGTTGTATGACCGCCATGCTTGACAACGGTGTCGTGCCGGTCATCAATGAGAACGATACCGTATCCGTAGAGGAGCTGATGTTTACCGATAACGATGAACTGTCAGGTCTCGTTGCCCGTATGATGAAGGCCGAGTTGCTGATAATACTGAGCAATGTCGATGGCGTGTTTACCGGCAATCCCGATGAACCCGGATCAGAGCTTATACATGATGTCTATCCCGATGACGACTACTCAAAGTGCGTGAGCGGAACCAAGTCCAAGTACGGACGCGGCGGTATGATGACCAAGATGAAAACCGCTCTTGGCGTAGCTGCCGACGGTATTGAGGTGCGTATTGCCAACGGTCGCCGTCAGGATGTGCTCATTGATGTCCTGACTGATCCTGAGAACGCCCGTTGCACCCGTTTCCATGCTTCAAAAAAATAGTCCATGATTGAGAATACCCTACAACTGCTTAAGAATGCATCATACTCTCTTCCCATGTTGGAGGAGGACAGAATAAATGATGTGCTGCTTACCTTGGCCGATGCCATTGAAAGCAATGCAAAGAGCCTGCTTGAAGCAAATGCCCGTGACCTGGCCCGTATGGACCGCGAGAATCCGGTTTATGACCGTCTGATGCTTACCGATGAGCGCCTTAAGGGCATTGCATCCGATATGCGTCACGTTGCCGAACTGGAGAATCCGGTTGGTAAGGTCATCGATGAGCGCGTGCGTCCCAACGGCATGAAACTGACCCGTATCCGTGTTCCTTTCGGTGTCATCGGCGTCATTTATGAGGCCCGCCCCAACGTGAGCTTTGACGTGTTCTCGCTCTGTTTCAAGTCACGTAACGCCTGCGCCCTCAAGGGAGGCAGCGATGCGTATGACTCAAACAAGGCTATTATAGACCTGATACATAAAGTGCTGTCAGATAAGGGCGTTGACCCCAATGTGGTTGAACTGCTCCCGGCCGGCCATGAGGCTGCAACCGAGCTTATGAAAGCCGTGGGCCTGGTTGATCTGCTTATCCCGCGTGGCAGCGCCCGTCTTATCAAGTCTGTACGCGAGCAGGCACAGGTTCCCTGCATTGAGACCGGAGCAGGCGTATGCCACACTTATTTTGACAAGGAGGGTGACCTTAAGAAAGGTGCCGATATCATATTCAACTCCAAGACCCGTCGTGTGAGCGTATGCAATGCGCTTGACTCGTTGGTGATACATGCCGACCGCCTGAGTGACCTGCCGGAGCTGTGCATCCGCATGGCTGCCAAGAACGTAGTCATTGAGGCCGATGAGCGGGCATACGCCGCTCTTGACGGTCATTATCCCGCAGAGTTGCTGGAGCATGCAACCGATGAGAGTTTCGGTAAGGAGTTCCTTGCATACCGCATGTCAATCAAGACGGTTGGCTCATTTGAAGAGGCTCTGATGCATATACGCCGTTACACCTCACACCACAGTGAGTGTATCGTTACCGAGAATGCCGATCATGGCCGTCTGTTCCAGCAGTTGACCGATGCCGCATGTGTCTATGTGAACGTATCGACCGCCTTTACCGACGGTGCTCAGTTCGGACTCGGTGCTGAGATAGGCATCAGCACCCAAAAAATGCATGCCCGTGGCCCTATGGCACTTGAAGAGATGACAACTTATAAATGGCTGATCAACGGTGACGGCCAGACAAGACAATAAACCCTATTGACGATGAGACATTTTACTTGCGTAAAGGATCTGGGCGATCTGCATCAGGCATTGCAGGAGGCCCTTGAGATAAAGAGAGACCGTTTCAAGTATGTGGAGCTGGGCCGTAACAAGACCCTGCTCATGGTGTTCTTCAACTCCAGTCTGCGTACCCGTCTGAGCACTCAGAAGGCTGCATTGAATCTGGGTATGAATGTGATAGTCTTGGATGTCAACCAGGGAGCATGGAAACTGGAGACCGAGCGTGGCGTTATCATGGACGGTGACAAGTCAGAGCATCTGCTTGAGGCTATCCCGGTCATGGGTTGTTACTGCGATGTCATCGGCGTCCGTTCATTCGCCCGTTTTGAGAGCCGTCAGGATGACTATGAGGAGAAAATTCTCAACCAGTTCATCCAGTACTCAGGCCGTCCCGTATTCTCAATGGAGGCCGCTACCGGGCATCCGCTCCAGAGTTTTGCCGATTGGATTACTATTGAGGAGCACAAGACCGTGGAGCGTCCCAAGGTGGTGATGAGCTGGGCTCCGCATCCCAAGGCTCTGCCGCAGGCCGTGCCCAACTCATTCGCACAGTGGATGGTTGCCGCAGGTTATGAGGTGGTGATTACTCATCCGCACGGATATGAGCTTGATACCAAGTTCACCGCCGGTGCCACTATAGAATATGATCAGATGAAAGCCTTTGAGGGCGCTCACTTCATTTACGGAAAGAACTGGTCATGCGCCAGTCCCGAGCATTACGGTGAGGTGTTGAGCAAAGACCGCAGCTGGACCATCAGTGACCGTCAGATGGCTGTAACGGACAATGCCTTCTTCATGCACTGTCTGCCGGTACGCCGTAACATGATTGTGACGGATGACGTGATTGAGAGCCCCCGTTCATTGGTTATACCCGAGGCTGCCAACCGCGAGATATCGGCCACGGTGGTACTCAAGAAAATCCTTGAAGGCCTGAAATAAGATTTACCTGTAAATCAGATCAATGTCATAGTCTTCCTGATAGCCTTTGCAGCTCAGGAAGACTGTGTCGTTTTTATTCAGGCCGTAGCCTGAGAGCGGGACGGATATGTACGCATACTTGGTATATACCTGACCGTCGCCGTAAGCGTTGTGATAGATGGTAAAGCGGGGCTTGCCCGGGTTTCCCTGATGCGTGTAGAAAAGTCTGTGCGGAGTATCCTCCTTTGCCACTTTGACTCCCACATGTATATTGAGATAACCGCCTCCTATGTAGGTGCTTATTATCTCTATCGGGTCTTTTACGCGCAGGGAGTCCTGTATTATTGAATCCTCGGGGGCAAAATAAGACATGGTTTTGACCATTTGCAGTATCCGTGCCGAGTTGTTCTCGTCAAGAGCCAGTGATGTTACTATCCTGTACAGCGTGTCAGGATTGAGCTGGTCTGACTTCTCACTTATCATATACTGCTTGCCAAAGTCATCGTTTATTACCGTTATATAGCCTTCGGCGTCGGTATAACCCGTCATGAAACCGGACATCATGGTTTCAACCGGTCCGTTTTCATCATCGCATGCCGTAAATGACATGATACATGCTGCTGCAAGTAATACGGTCAATAGTCCTTTCATTTTTCTGATACGCTTTTTTGGTTGATGAGCGGGTTGGCATACATGGTCAGTATGCGTTCACGCAGGAAATCCCAATCCGGATTGGGGATGTCAATCTTTTTGAGCTGGCCGTCAAGATAGCTCTGGAAGGCCTGCTTCTGGTCAGGCGTGTAGTGGTCTGATTCGGCATCGTCGCCACGCAGCATATCCAGTGCGATGCGGTTGCACGGATAGATGCGGTATCCCTCAAATATATGTCTGTCTATAATCTGCGCCACCTGATCCAGGAACTGGTTGCGTGGAACAGAGCTGTCCAATGCTGCAATCTCATCATCAATCGGAGCCGATACCTGATAATGCAGGTGTCCCTTGAATCCGAATATGCCGGTTTTCATGTTGTCAAGGTCTGCCTGCTCACTCTTGACGTAATCAGGGTTGTCACGTTTGAGCTGGAATTCGGCGGCCTTGAGCCAGTCACACGGGTCATATTCATAACTGATGGTGAGCGGGCATATGTGCAGTGACTGCAGTCTCTCGGAGAGCGGCATGTCATCAGGTCCGGACATGGCCAGCATCTTGAGCACGCTCTTCTGGGTGCGGTCATCGGAATCCTTGGCGCGTCCCTCACGCTGAGCCAGCCATACGGGAGCCTTTTTCTGTTCAATTACGAACCTGATGTACCTTGAAAGCTGTTTTGATGATTCCAAAAGCTCGGCGGCAGTGGCGGAACGGTTTACCACAAAGCTGCGGTTGAGTCTTACCAATGTCTCAATCCAGGGATGGATCAGAAGATTGTTGCCTATTCCTATCTCGACAGATTTCTGGCCTCTCAACTTAAGGAGAATATAATCCAGATATGCTGAATCAAGGACAATATCCCTGTGATTGGAGAGATAAATGAAATCCTCACGTCCGTCAGGTATTGCCGAGAAATCATTCGTGAAACCGGTGGTAGCCTTTTCAAGTATCTTTGTCAGGAAGGGACAGATCATTCCCAGCTGGAAACTGTTGACGGTCTTGAAACGCTTGGTGTAGAGTTTGTGAAACCAGATGGGCACACCCTTGACGATACCCTTTACTATCTTGACGAAAGCAGGATCGTTAAGCAGCGAGAGTACGGCACCGCGAACCTCATCGTCCTCCAAGGACCGCATCTTCTCGAATTCGGCGGGAATATCTATCGTTTTCATTGTTCAGAAACTGTCTTCAATAATCTCTGTAAGCACGTCGGTCAGGTTCATTCCGGCAGCCCTTATCTGCTGCGGTATGAAACTGGTGGCGGTCATGCCCGGGGTGGTGTTCACCTCAAGCAGGTTTATCTTGTCACCATCGGTGATGATATAGTCGTTACGGATAATGCCGTGGCAGCCAATCAGGTCATAAATCTTGGCTGTCAGGTCCTGAATGCGGTCACGCAGCTCGTCCGGTATGCGGGCGGGGGTAATCTCCTCAACCTTGCCGTTGTACTTGGCGTCGTAATCAAAGAAATCGGTCTTGGGTACGACCTCGGTCACCGGCAGGCGGACCTCACGTTTCTTTGTCTTGTAGTAGCCGTTGGTAACCTCAATGCCCTGCATGAATGACTCTATCATGATTTCGTTGTTCTCCTTGAAGGCCTCCTCGACGGCAGGTATGATCTGATCGCGGGTCTTGACCTTGGTGGTGCCAAAGCTCGAGCCGCCGTCAGTGGGCTTGATGAAGCAGGGCAGGCCTACCTTGCTGATGATCTTGTCGGGATCTATCTTGTCACCCTTGCGCAGGCGGCGTGAATCGGCCACGTTCACCTTGCAGCTCTTCATTGTCTTGTTGAGCACGAACTTGTTGAATGTCAGGGCCGATGCCAACACGTCGCAGGTGGAGAAGGGGATGCGCATCAGGCGCAGATAGCCTTCAAACACACCGTTCTCGCCGGGTGTGCCGTGAATGATTATGTATGCGTAGTCAAATACTGTCTTCTGTCCTTCATAGGTGAAACTGAAATCATTCCTGTCAACAGGGGCGTTGACACCCTCCTTGACATGAACCTGCCAGTTCTTGCCTTCAATTTCCAGGATATAAGGCTCGTACTTGTCCCTGTCCATGTGTTCAAGGATAGTTGCGGCGCTTCGGAGTGATACGGGATTCTCGCTTGAATCACCGCCTGCTACAATTGCAATCTTGCGTTTCATATATATGTTTATTTTTCAAAGTCTCTCGAACTGACATAGTCCCGCCATCTTTGGATGAGCGTCTGCATATCGGCCGGTAAATCGGAGTTGAAAAACATCTCCTTTCCGGTTATGGGGTGGACAAATCCCAATGTCTTGGCGTGCAGTGCCTGACGCGGGCATGTCTCAAAGCAGTTCTGGACAAACTGACGGTACTTGCTGTAAGTGGTCCCTTTCAGGATCTGGTCACCTCCGTAACGCTCGTCGCTGAAAAGCGGGTGCCCGATATGTTTCATGTGAACCCTTATCTGATGCGTGCGGCCCGTCTCCAAACGGCATTCAACCAGTGAAGTGTATCCGAACCTCTCCAATACGGTGTAATGCGTCACAGCATGCTTTCCCACCTCCGGGTCAAATGACACGGTCATCTGCAGGCGGTCCTTGGGGTTGCGGGTTATCTGGCTCTCTATGGTACCTTCGGCCGGTTCGGGAACTCCCCATACCAATGCCTGGTAGGCACGTTTGGTGGTCTTGTCAAAGAACTGCTTTCCAAGACAGGTCTTGGCATCGGGGGTCTTGGCTATGACCAACAGGCCTGATGTGTCCTTGTCAATACGGTGTACCAGTCCCACCTGCGGGCTGTTGGGGTCATAATCGGGATTGTCTCTGAGATGCCATGCCACCGCATTGACCAGTGTGCCGTGAAAGTTGCCGCATCCGGGATGAACCACAAGACCTGCCGGCTTGTTGACTACCATCAGGCATTCATCCTCATATACTATATCCAAAGGGATATCCTCTGGCTCAATGTCGCTGCTGTAACGCGGACGGTCCATCATGACCGTAATCACGTCAAGCGGTTTTACCTTGTAGTTGCTCTTTACGGGTTTGCCGTTGGCCATCACCATACCGGCATCGGCCGCCTTCTGGATACGGTTACGCGACGAGTGCTCTAAATGGTCGAACAGGAACTTGTCTACACGGAGCAGGCTCTGACCCTTGTCGGCCACCACACGGAAGTGCTCGTACAGCTCCGCCGCATCGGGGGTGGGCTCTATGTCGTCAAGTGACTCCTCAATCTCGTCGTCGAGGTCCAGCATATCATTCAAAGAAATCAGTGTCGATTACGGTTGTTGAGTCAACCTCCTCAATATGTATCACGGGGTTGCCGTTACCGGCCACAATGGTTATCGTAGAGCCTTCCGGTATTTCAGTACCTGCTGCAATCTCCAATCCCTGATACCTTATTTCATATACCCAGTCCAGGTCTCCGTCTATGTAAACTGTCCTGCCTAATTTGAATCCGGCAGCTCTCAGCTTTGACTCGGCGGCACGCAGCGAACTGTTGTCGGCGACATCGGGTACGGCTCTCATCGGCTCCTTACCGGAATTTAACGTAAGATATATCTTGCGGCCGTCTTTAACATAAGCGCCGGGTTTGGGTTTCTGCTCAATTACGCCGCCCTCAACCATCTCCTTGTCATATTTGTAGTCCATGACCTCATATTTGAGACCGACTGCGGCAAGAGCCTGTCCGGCTTCCTCCTCATACATCCCCGATACGTCAGGGACGGCTATGTACTGGCCGTGACGAGTGTATGATTGCATCCATCTGAATGTCATTATTATCAGTATAACGGTCAGTACTATCATAATCAGCAGATTAAGAAGAATCCAACCGATAGTCTTTTTCTTGTTGGTGCCTTTACTCATATATCATGATGCATAAGTTGCTACAAAGATAATGCATTTTTTTACACCCGCTACGTTGGTATTTATAATATAAGGTAGAGCAATTGAATAAATACTTTGATGCTAAAGTTTGCATTTTTTTAGGAAAATGGTATAACTTATCATCATTTTGTGTACTTTTGCCCCATTGCAGATGTAAAAATGTGATATTTATGCAAGGAACAAGTTTAAAGTTCTCCCCGGACTTTGGCTCGATGTTGCATTGAAAACTATTGTCAAACTAAATAAATTGTCTATGAGAAAAATTCTCTTAATGATGACTGCTGTTTTGTGCGCAGGACTTGCCTACGCTCAGAATGTGCAAGTTACGGGAATTGCGACTTCGGCCGAGGACGGAAGCCCGATGCCGGCAGTAGCAGTGGCAGTTCAGGGTACAGGTAGAGGTACAACTACTGACCTTGACGGTGCCTATTCAATTTCAGTACCTTCAAACGGTACATTGGTATTCTCCTTCCTGGGCTATGACGATGCCGTAGTTCCTGTAAACGGAAGGTCAGTAATCAACGTAGCTCTGCAGCCCGGTTCAATCCAGGTTGAGGACGTCGTGATTACCGCTATGGGTATCAAGCGCTCAGAAAAGGCTCTGGGTTATGCTGCAACATCAATCAAGGGTGACGCTATCTCTGAGAAGCGTACATCCGATATCATGTCAAGCTTGGCTGGTAAGGTTGCTGGTGTGCAGATTGCTTCAACTTCAACTGACCCGGGTGCTTCTCAGTCAGTTATCATTCGTGGTGTGAGCTCTCTGAGCGGAAGCAACCAGCCTCTGTACGTGATTGATGGTGTGCCTATGAACAATACTGCTCACTATTCATCAAACGGACTGAATGCAGGTTATGACTTCGGTAACGGTGCCAACGCTGTTAACCCCGATGATGTTGAGAACATGACAATCCTTAAGGGTGCTGCCGCTACCGCTCTTTATGGTAGCCGTGCTGCAAACGGTGTCGTTATGATCACAACCAAGTCTGGTAAGAAGAACAACGGTATCGGAATCGAGTATAACGGTGGTATCCAGTGGAGCTCAGTTCTGCGTCTGCCGCAGATGCAGAATGACTTCGGTATGGGTTGGTATGGTGACAAGACCGACGATGAGAACGGTTCTTGGGGTCCCCGTTTCGATGGTACAAACACCATCTACGGTGCCATCTATGACAACTCACAGAAGATGAAGCCCTACAACGCAATGGAGGACAACATTAAGGATTTCTTCGATATAGGTATCCGTTATAACAACAGCCTCTCTTTCAACGGTGCAACCGATAAGAGCGACTATTTCGTATCATTCTCTCAGATCTCTGATGATGGTATGATTCCTACCAAGGCTGACTCTTATGACAAGTACACATTCTCACTGCGTGGCAGCCACAAGGTTAACAAGATCACATTCTCAACAGCCTTGAACTATGCCAACCAGAAGAACAGCTTCGCTATGACCGGTCAGCAGGAGAGCTCAATGTACAATGCTATCATGCAGACTCCGCGTGATATCAGTATCATCGGCCTCAAGGATCTGAACGATATCTTCAATACCCCGGGTTACTACTATACTCCTTACGGTATCACCAACCCCTACTGGGTACTTGAGAACTATGAGAACAAGTATTCTGCAGAGCGTTTCTATGGCAAGTTCCAGTTTGACTGGGATATCCTGAAGAACCTCAAGCTTACATACCGTTTAGGTCTGGATACAGAGATCAGCCAGTCTGATTTCGGTGCTCCTAACCTCGTTGCTCTGTTCGGAACAGGCACATGGAACGGTGACAACGGTGCTTCTACATTTGACGGTAATGAGGGCTCATATTCAGAGAGCATGACCCGTCGTATGGAGATGAACCACGATGTTATGTTGAACTACAACCAGAAGTTCGGTGATATCAATATCAACGCTCTTGCCGGTTTCAATGGCAACCAGCGTCAGTCAAACGGTTTCGGTGCAGGAATCACCAAACTGACCATCCCGACATGGTATGACCTGAGCAACACTACATCTGCTCCTACAGTTGACCAGAGCAGGTCAATGCGTCGCCTGATGCGTGTTTATGGCCAGATTGAGGCTGCTTACAAGGAGATCTTCTTCCTGACAGTAAGTGCAAGTAATGACTGGTCATCAACACTGCCTAAGGAGAACCGCAGCTTCTTCTATCCCGGTGTAACCGGTAGCTTCGTATTCAGCGAGCTCATGCCTGAGGCTGAGGATTGGCTGAGTCTTGGTAAGGTTCGCGCCAGCTGGGGTAAGACCGGTAACGACGCTGCTCCTTACATGACAAACGCTACATTCGCTCAGGCCGGTGGTTCAGGTTACTGGGGTTCATTCAACTTCCCCTACACCAGTGCCGGTTACAACGCTTATACACTCGGTAACGCTCTTGGCAGCACAACCTTGAGTCCTGAGATGACAACTGAGTATGAGCTCGGTTTGAACATGGCATTCCTTGACAACCGTTTCTCATTCGATGTTGCATACTATAACCGTAACACCGATAAGCAGATCTACTCACTTGATATGGACTACTCAACCGGTTTCTCAGCTCAGAACACCAACTTGGGTAAGGTATCAAACAAGGGTATTGAGGCTATGGTTTCAGTAACTCCTATCCGCACTAAGGACTTTGAGTGGATTGTAAGTGCCAACTACACCAAGAACTGGAGTAAGGTTGAAAGCCTGCCCGAGGATCTGGGTGGTGAGGCTCTCATCTACGGATTCAGCGGCGGTACAAGTATGTACGCTATCGTTGGTGAGCCTGTAGGTACCTTCAAGGCAGAGGTTCCCAAGAAGAGTCCTGACGGCAAGATCGTCGTAAACAAGAGCACCGGTCTTCCCGTTGCCGAGGACGAGATGCAGATTGTAGGTGACATGAACTATGACTATCAGATCGGTCTGTCAACAACTCTTAAGTATAAGGGGCTGTCTCTGACAGCTGATATGGATATCCGTCAGGGTGGTCTGATGTTCTCACGTACCAAGGACATCGAGTACTTTACCGGTAACGCCATGCAGACTGCATTCAACGACCGTAACGACTTCATCATCCCCAACTCTGTAAATGAGGTTGAAGATGGTGACGGTAACATCACATATGTAGAGAACCAGACTGCTATTGGTCTTTCTACTTACAACAACAAGATTTACGACTACTGGAATGACGGTGACCAGCTGGGCAGCTCTTTCCTGATTGACAAGTCTTATGTTAAGCTGCGTTCAGTGGTTCTGAGCTATCAGATGCCTAAGAGCTGGTTCAAGGACTTCTTTGTAAAGGATGTTGTCCTTTCTGCTTACGGAAGCAACCTGTTCGTTTGGACAGCAGCCTCCAACACTTTTGTTGATCCTGAGTTGACCTCATTCGGTAATGACCTGGAGGGTAACTTCGGTGAGTACTCTGCAAACCCGAGCTCACGTCACTTTGGTTTCAACCTCAAGTTCAACTTTTAATTAGGGTATGACTATGAAAAAATATCTTTTGACATTAAGTGCAGTGGCAATTGCCCTCACTTCCTGCGATCTGGATATCAACGACAACCCCAACAACCCCGGAAGCAGCGAAATTACCGCTGACCTGGTGTTCCCGTCAATCCAGAATGCCATAATGGCAACCTCATGCGACATCATGTTCAACTATGCAGGTTTCTTTGCACAGTATTTCGAGCAGATGCCTGAGGCTAACCAGTTCAATCAGATTGCTGACTACTCAATCACTGAGTCAGATCAGACAATTGACCGTGCTTATCTGCAGCTTTATGCCCGCGCACTTGAGGATGTAGAGGTTGTGTTGGAGAAAGTAACCAACAAGGCTGATATTCTTGCTGCAACCGCATTGCGTACATTCGCTTTCCAGCTCATGGTTGACAATACCAGTGATGCTCCTTATACTGAGGCCCTTAAGGGTAGCGCAATTCCGCAGCCCAAGTGGGATGACGGTGAGACCGTTTATAAGGGCGTTATTGCCGAGCTGACCAAGGCTCTTGAGGAATATCAGGCTGCTCCTGATGCAATGACCATGACTGATATGATGTTCAACAAGAACGCCGCTCAGTGGGAAGGTTATGCAAACGCCCTGCTGCTCCGTATGTACTTCCGTATGTATGATGCAGGTAAGACAGAGTACAAGGATAAGATCGTTGCCCTGGTTAATGAGGATAAGTTCTTCAAGGGTGATGTAATGATTGACATCTTTGGTGATCAGACTGACAACCGCAGTCCGTTCTATGCCAGCTACTATGCACTTGGTACTGCAAACCACTGCGCATCATATCCTATCATTTCTTACATGCTGGCAACAGATGATCCTCGTATAGCTTACTGCTATAAGAAGAACACCGCTGCTGGTGAGTATGTAGGTCAGATTCCCGGTGGTAAGGCTTTGTCAAAGACCTGGAACGGTGGTGAGTGGCTTAACAAGAACGTCAGCGGTGTTAACTATGCACTGTTCGATGGTTCAGGCGTTGAGCGTCCCGCATACCTTTACACTCAGGCTAACCTGCAGTTCCTGCTTGCTGAGGCATATCTGCGTTTCTTCAACGACGACGCTGCTGCTCAGGCTGCCTATGAGGCTGCTATTGAGGCAGACTTCGATGCTAAGGGCATTGCCGGATATGATACATTCATTGCTGGTGCAAAAGTTGCATGGGATGGTGCTGCTGACAAGCTCAACCTGATTTACATGCAGAAGTGGGTTGCTCTCTGCTACATGGATAACATGGAGTCATGGAGCGAGATCCGTCGTACTGATGTTCCTGCTCTCTCAGACCAGAAGGGCAGTGATATCTTTGCCGATGCTACCATCTATAATGCCGGTGACCTTATCGAGCCCGCTGAGAACGGAATCGAGGCCGGTGGTCTGATGAAGCGTATGTTCTATCCCAAGAGGGCCCGTGACCTGAACAAGAACACTCCTGCTCCTAAGAAGGGAAGTGATCCTGTATGGTGGGATATTCATTGATCTGATATAAAACAAAAAACGAATGAATATGAAAAAGATTCTTTTTAACATACTGATATGTTCAGGTCTGGTTACTCTTGCTTCATGCGAGAAGAAAGTAACTACCGAGGACACATCTAAGGTGACACATTATGTTGTCTTTGAACTTAACGGTGACGAGACCATGCTTGTGCCCGTGAATACAGCTTTCAATGATCCCGGTGTATCAGCTACTGAGAATGGTGTTGATGTTCAGGATCATGTGGTTGTCTCAATTCTCGATCTTATCTCCGGAGAGGAGGTCAGCAGCATCCCGACAGATGTCACAGGTGCTTACTCTATCGCTTACAGCGCAGTCAATGCCGATGGTTTCGGCGTATCTGCAGCCCGTGACGTGATTGTATATAATCCTGATATGGCAAATTCCATCGCAGGTGTATACAGCACTGATATGGCCGCTACAAAGTACGGTAAGGCAGGTAAGACTTTTGCTGACTATGCTCCCGGTTACGGCTACACTGGAACTCCTTCTGTTACATTTACAGAGATTGTTCCTGGTTTCTTCAGCTGCTCAGACCTTCTTGGCGGTTGGTATTGCCAGATCCGCGGATACGGTGCCAAGTACAATATGACCGGCGTCGTTATGCTGAATGATGACAACACCATTACTCTTGTTTCGAGTTATGTAGCCGGTTGGGGTGACGGACTTGATTATCTCAAGAATTCAGTCTATGATCCCGTTACCGGTACTCTCTCATATGATGTAAGTTATGCTGGACAGATTTATATCTCACCGGTTCTTGTTAAACAGTAATTCATGAATACGATTATGAAAAAGTATATTTCATTATTGTCATTTGTAGTAGCACTTTTTGCAGTAAGCTGCAGTCCTTACACAGATGAGGAGCCGGGTGGCGTTGCCGTTCAGGATCTTTGCGGAACATGGACTGTTACAGTTGAGGCTTCAGTCGCTGAGTATTTAGAGGAGGTTAACCTTGGATTGAAGAATAAGTCAGAGCTTGATGCTGTTGATGATTGGGTTGACCTGTACGGAGTTGGAAAGACTGCTCTCAGGACTTACAACACCGCTGCCAATGATAAGGATTCACTCTGGTTTGATGATTCCAAGTTCTGGCAGGAAAAGTTCAAGATTGGTTGCAACTACAGCAATCTTACATTTGAGGCTGACTCTGTAGATGCAGTCTCAGGTGATGGCTGCCAGGTTGTTATCCGTTACGGACAGGTACTTAAGGGTGCCGCTACCACTCCCCGTGGCGTAAAGGCTGACAGTATTATCGCCTATGTATTCTACAATGACGGAGGTCTGACCTTTAAGTTCTCAGGTTATCGTTACACAGGTTTCAAAGACGATCTGTATTGATTTAAACGATAATCATAAAATCCAAAACAGGGGCGGATTATTTCCGCCCCTGTTTTGGATTTTATGATTACCTTTGCAAAAGTTATTCTTAATGATTTATTTCAATCGGTTATGAAGAGACTTTTCTTAGTATTAAGCGTACTGTTTTTCCTTTTTTCTGTAGTCCCGTTTCAGTCCTGCACTAAGGATGATATTGAGAAAGAAGAGGAACCGGAGTTTAAGGATCCCAAACAGGAGGAACGTGAAAAGATTGTTGCAACCAACCGCTTTTATATGAAAAAGTATTATGAGGAATATTTCCCATATTACTTTTGGTATGACGATGTTATTCAGAAAGTTGATAAGTTGAAATTTGAGAACTTCTCAACCATCAATGAGTATTTTAAAGCTACATTATTCAGCGGCGACAGATGGAGCTGGATGATGACTGCCGATGAGTATCTGTCAAGTGAAGCCGGTGAGCAGACCGGTACGTATGGAGTCTCTTTGGGACAGGCCATCAAATTCTACGGCGATTATAGCATTAAAGTCCGTTTTATATATCCGGGCTCCCCGTTTGAGAAGTTCGGAGTGACACGTGGCTGGACATTGACTCATATGGATTCTGTTCCTGTAATGGATTATGTGGCATCCGGAAAGTTCAATAAGGCCCTTTACAAGGAGAATCAGCTCTTTACTTTCAAGGATCTTAAGGGAGAGCCGCACACATTCAATGCATCACCGCTTTCAACTCTCTCTACGCGTCCCGGACTTAAGGCACAGGTTTTTGAGCCTGGCGATTATCCCGGACTTACAGAGCCGGTGGGTTATTTCCTGTACATGTCATTCAAGGCAAATTTCCTGGAAGATATAGACAATGCCTTTGCCTTGTTCAAGGAGGCTGGTGTCAAGAAGGTCATTCTTGATTTGAGATACAACGGAGGCGGTGATTCAAGAGCCGAGAAGCTTTTGGTCAGTTATCTTGCTCCGCAGTCAGCCGACGGACAGGTCTTTAAAAGGATAATTCATAACAAACTTCTTACACAGTACAACAGCATCGATACCATAGCTCGTAAGGACAATTCTCTTGATCTTGACCAGTTGTATGTAATTGGTGGCGAAGGTACTGCATCGGCCAGTGAGGTAACTATAAACGGCCTTAAACCGTTTATGGACCTGTATCTTGTGGGTGATACCACATATGGTAAGCCTAACGGAATGTATGTGCTGTACTATCCTGGAACAGATGAGGATTATGCAAGGTATGACAATGATGATTTCAGCACACTCAAGTTGGTGTTTCTTCCCATCGCTTTCTTCAGCAAGAACGGTCGGAGTGAGTCAATTCCATATAACGGATTTGTTCCGGATTGCTTATGCCCTGATGACCTGAATCATGATTTTGGTGTTGAAGAGAACAATATCAAGGCTTGTCTTGAACATATCGTAAACGGAAGCTTCCCTTCAATGTTCGGGACATCGCCACGAATTCAGACAAGAACATCGGTGCCTGAGGCAGGTTCGCGGATACCGGATGATCTCATGGCCTCTCCTCTGTATGGTAAGACTCTGTTGCCTGCTCCCAAAGAGCTGAGGAAATAAAAAAGAAGACCGGATACGTAATCCGGTCTTCTTTTTTATGCCCTTTAAGTAATGGAATTACTTCTTGGTTCCGCAGTACTCGTCAGATACTGTCAGTTTCTTGCGGCCCTTGGCTCTACGTGAAGCAAGTACCCTGCGGCCGTTAGCTGTGGCCATTCTCTCACGGAAACCGTGCTTGTTCTTTCTCTTCCTGTTGGAAGGCTGAAATGTTCTTTTCATCGTTATATATTTTTATTGTTTTCTGTCCAAAGCGAAATCGGAGGGCAAAGGTAGTTCCTTTTTTCTTAATATGCAAATCGCATCTCTTTTTTTGTCTAAAGTTTTGTCTATTTGTCTCATTACACTACTTTTGTAGTCCGAAACGATTCATTATTAATAAATAGAACAAACAGACTTTTATGATTCTTTGTCAAGACATCAAGATCGGCACCTGCATCAATCTGGAGGGCCAGCTTTATTTCTGCATTGATTTTCTCCATGTAAAGCCCGGTAAGGGAAACACATTTGTACGTACCAAGCTTAAGAACGTGGTTAACGGCCGCGTATTGGAGCGTACATTCCAGATCGGTTTCAAGCTTGAGGATGTCCGTGTTGAGCGTCGTCCCTATCAGTATCTCTATCAGGACGAGATGGGTTACATATTCATGAACCAGGAGGATTTTGAGCAGGTTACCATCATCAAGGACCTGATCAACGGTGTTGATTACCTCAAGGAAGGTGAGGTTGTTGACGTTGTTACAAACGCCAATACCGGTGAGATTCTGTTCGCAGATCTGCCTGTAAAGGTAGTTCTTAAGGTTACATATACAGAGCCCGGCCTTAAGGGTGATACAGCTACCAATGCTACCAAGCCCGCTAAGGTTGAGACCGGTTGTGAGGTTCGCGTACCTCTGTTCATCAATGAAGGTGAGCTTATCGAGGTCGATACCCGCGACGGATCATACCAGGGCCGCGTAAAGGCATAAGAAATGGATGTATAAGCCAGACAAGCTGAATCTTAAGCAGTGGGCCGTAGAGGATCGCCCCCGTGAAAAGATGAAGCAAAAGGGCGCAAGTGCGCTTACAAACGCTGAGTTATTGGCGATTCTAATACACACTGGAAACACTGAAGATTCGGTGGTGGCTTTAACACAAAAAGTGATGGCTTCCTGCCGCAACAGTCTTTCCGAACTTGGAAAACTTAGCGTCG
>Ga0310690_10005200_pt1 | contig 17823 bp, 26 predicted proteins | sample AusTroGonzalo_MG_2_FD_207661 | JGI IMG/M metagenome (GOLD analysis project Ga0310690, IMG submission 207661) | Bovine rumen microbial communities from tropical cattle in Woodstock, Queensland, Australia - Gonzalo_04 (v2) (version 2) | ecosystem: Host-associated > Mammals > Digestive system >...
ACACGCCCTCGCTCACCCGCGCGTTGTCCCACGCCAGCGGCACAAACTGGTCCGCCATGCAGTACCCCAGCCGGATCGCGCGCTTTAAGGCTCCCTCTCCGGGGGAGCTGCCGGCGCCTGCGCTGACTGAGGGAGTTCTCCGCTCCGGCTCGGCCCACACCTTCATCGCCGCGCCGCCGAGCGCCAAGCCCTGCTCGATCAGCTCCTGCATCTTCTCGCCGAAGGCGTTCTTCCGCAGCACGTCTTCGACGAATTCCCGCAGCGGGTCCGGGTTCAGGATCGCGCCGTCCGCGTCCCGCTGCTCCGTCCAGCCGTTCGTGCTGACGCTGACCTGGCATTCCTCGCCCCATACCAGCCCCGCCAGCTCCGCGCACACCGCCTTGGCCGTGTTCAGCCGGAACAGCTGCCGCGTCGTCCCCGGCTTCGCGCCCACCGCCGCCACCGGCACCACGTGCCACGGCTTGTACAGTCCGCGGTACAGGTACTTCCAGACGAAGATCCCGTAATAGTAAAACTGGCTGAACGCCGGCACGCCGCCCAGCTCGAATATGTCCCTGAACTCACGGGCGATCCCCGTCGCGCTCGCCGTCCTCTGCACCAGCCCTCGCCCCCAACTCTTGATGGTGTCCCAAACCTTCATCGCGTCACCGCCTCAGCCAGTCGTCGAATTTATCGGCCAGATATATGATGCCGCAAACCACGCCGCAAACCGACAGAATCAGAAAGACGATCATTCCGCCCTCCGGTACATCTCTTCCCCATACACGATCTGCCCCACGTGCCCGACCTTGATCCGGCTGTCGCAGGCGATCCGCGCGTCGATGTCCGTCGCGCGCTTGCAAAATGACAGATCTTCGGACAGATGCGGCAGCGGCGTAAACGGCCCCGTCCTGAACACATCCGCGCGCTTCAGCAGCTCCGTCTTCATCATCACGGCCCCGAACCCGCACCCGGCCACCGGGAAAACCTCGTCCCTCGGATAGTCAAGATAAGGCTCCGCCTTGCCGTCTGACATCGTGATGCTCCTGTAGATCACCGGCGTCACCGGCAGCTCCCGCTTGAAGTACAGCCCGCAGGCCATGTCCCATCCGTCGTCCAGGTCCTCGCCCAGCCTCACCATCAGATCCTCGCCGAACACCATGTCGCTGTCGATCCACAGCACCCGGTCCGCGCCGCTCTCTATGGCCTCCCGCGCCAGCAGGTTCCTGGCGTCAGCGCAGCTCGCCCGCACGATGAAGCTGAACCGGCTCGGGCAGTCCCGCTTCAGGCTCAGCATGCAATACGCCGTCTGTACCGGCATCACGTCCATTGCCGGCACCGCGATCAATACCTTGCAATCCCTCATGGCAGCCTCCGTTTCACGGCCTTCCGCCTCAGCGGAAAATCCCCGCCCGCATTCCTTGTAGGGGCGATCTCCGCATCGCCCGTTCCTCAAATCCCCGCCCGCAGGCGGAATGGATCATCCCCCCGTGCCTTTCCACCCGTCGATCAACCACGGGATCTCCCGCTCGAACGCGTACTCCATCGCGTCCAGGCTGTCCACGTTCACCGTTCCGTCGTCCAGCCGCACGTCCTCGGTCGCCTTCCTCGGGTCCCATACGGCGTTCTTCAGCGCCTCGATCGTGTGCGCGCAGCCCCGCGCCACGAAAAACCGGCCCGATCCCATCAGGATGCAGGCCGCCCGGATCCGGTCGTTGATCGGCCGCTTCAGCGCGTTGCCGATGTTCAGTCCCACGCCCGCCGCCGCGCAGGCGGCCCGCAGCCCGTTGATCAGCGTCTGCTCCGCGCTGTCGCACCAGCACTCCGCCACGATCCACCGCGCCTGGCACCGCCGCACGAAGTCCACGAAAGCCTCGGCCAGCCGGGCCGGCGTCAGCGCCTGCTTCTCGTAGTATTCCGCCAGCACCGCCAGCCGCCCCTGTACCGTGAACCCCAGCGCGCAGAACGCGTGCGCGCTGCTGCCGCCGCCGAAGTCCACGCCGATCACCACGTTCCGGATCGCGTCCCCGGGCGGCAGGTCGTCCACCACGTACCGCTCCGGCGCGTCCGCGAACTGCCGGTAGATCAGCCCCTCTGCCACCGCGCGTTCGCCCAGGATGTCGCGCCGGTACCATACCGTCTCCGGGTCGTACCGGCTTTCGATCTCCCGCAGCCGCTCCTCGGTGATCGTCGCGTTGTCCCGGATCGTGAAGTGCTCGTACAGATAGCCGCCCTCGATGCCGTGCTCCCGGTATCGGTCGATATACTCCCCGTAGATGGCCGCCCCCGGTCCGCAGGGGTTCAGGTCCCACAGCGTGAACGGCTTCGCCGCCGCCAGCTGTCGCCCCGTCGCCACCTTCACGAAGCTCGTCCGGCTGTCCGGACAGTCATAGTGCTCGTTGATCTCCGTCGCGATCCACAGCCCGTAGCTGTTGCCCAGGATGCGCTTGTAGCTGTCCGCCTTCGCGCCGCCGGCGAAGATCACGATCTTCTCCCCGGCCTGCGTCCGGATGTACAGCGCCTCGTTGTCCCGGTACTTGCCCCACCGGCACCTCCCCCGGAACAGCGCCTCCAGCCCGAAGCCGTTGCACACGCCGATGTTCAGCTTCGCGTTCGCCATCGTGCTGCCGCTCGCCAGGTGGAACCGGTCCGGCGTCGTCTCCAGGTACGCCGCCGCGATGATGCAGTGGTCGATCGTCTTCCCGCTGCGGATCGCGCCCTCGGCCACGCACATCCGGTGCTTCAGCGCCGCCCGGATATACGCCTTGTGCTTCGTGCTGAACGCCCCCCATGGTATCGTCGCCGTCTTGCTCATACGCCCCGCCTCCTTCGCTGCGCCCGGCTCAAGCGCTCATGCGCTCAGTCCCCCAGCATCTTGGCCAGCGGCGTCAGGTCCTCCACGTCGCCGCCTGCACCGCGCGCGCCGCCGTCCTCCCAACCGAAATTGACGCGAAGAGAAAACATGGCCCCCCGGCATCCGTCGCTGTCGTATAGCCGCTCCTCGGCGTATTCGGCCACGCGCTCCCTGGCCGCCTCGATCGCCGCGCGGTAGTCGGCTCGGCCCTCATAGTTGAGCAGACTCTGACGGCTTCTGAACCCCAGCGCCCTGGCCAGGCCGCCCATGGTCGGCGGCTTGCGCCCGATATAGACCACGTTCCCGCGCCGGTCGATCAGCGGTCCCCCTGTCTCCGGATCCTCGGCCGGCTCGCCTTCGCACGCGTCAAAATACGCCGAGATCTTGGCCTCGATCTCGGCGACGTCCTTGTATTTGGGCGGCCTGCCGCGGCCGCGCATCCTCGCGGCCATCGCGCCGCCTCCCTTCCATCGACGCGCGCGCGCAGGCGTCTGCGCGCGCCGTCGTGACCAAAAAATCGCATGATAATGCCGCGCCGGGAGGGGATGGGCTCGGCGCGGCCGTCGTCGTCTCCTGCGGTCTGGCCGCTCGGATCGACGCTTGCATTATAGCACGGCGGATGCCCCGCCGCATTACCCAAATATTTAACGCAGCTTGTCGTCCAAAATCATGAAAAACCCCAGCCGGACGGCGTAAAACTGCCGCCGCCCGCACGGCGGCCGATGCTTGAGAGTCTCATAGCATCGTCCCTCGGTCACCGCCTCGATCAGCGCCGGCGCGATCGCGCTGCCTCCCGCGATGTGCGCCGCCTCCTCGACGGCCCGCACGCGCCGCCGCGCCCACTCCGTCGCGTCCGCGATCCCGGCCGCCGCGTTGCCGGTCGGGTCCGGCTGCCGCCATGCCCCGCTGCGCCGCGCCGGCCGGTCCGTCAAGCCCGCCTGCGCCCGCCGGATGTCCCGCTTGTGGCGCCGGTATTGCAGACAGACAGCCATCAGCTCGGCGTATCGCTCCGGCGTGATCCCCTCTCTCTCCAGCGCCCTCGGATGACTCCGCATATGTCCCCCTCCCCTCTGGTCTCCGTCCGCCTCAGCCTGGCGTAGATGTAAGCCCCTGCGCAGTAATCCGAGTAGCGGATCACCGGCTCCTCCTCCAGCTCATGCCCCGGGTAGACCGCGCTGAATACCGCCTGTGCGTCGCCCGCCACGTCGGCCGCCACCATGGCCGCCCTGCGCCGGCTCACCTTGCGGTCGCTGACCGTCGCGAAAGGCTCCCGCAGGTTGCGGCTGTGGTCCCAGCGCCGTATGCGCCGCCCGTCCGTGTCCACCTCCTCGGTGCTGTGGTGCTTGGTCAGATATTTGGCCAGCCCGGCGATTTTCCCGGCGCGGACCGACAGCCGGTCGCACCGCGCGTCCCCGTGCGGCCACAGCGCCTGCAGCGCGTCGCGGTCCAGCCCCGGCGCCTCGATGACGAGGTGGAAATGATACCGCACCGGCTCCGGGCGCGGCCCCTGGCGGTTGCTGTGCGTCATCTCCAGAACGTACAGGTATTTTAGCCCTTTGGGATCGCCGCCCTGGCGCGCGATCATCCGCCGCACCCGCTGCCAGTAGGCCCGCAGCGCTTTGCGGGCATCGCCCTCCGAGAGTGGCAGTCCCCTCTCTCCGTATCGCGCCATGGCGTCCTCATAGCTCATGTGTCGCAGGTCCGCCGCGCCGTAGTCCCACGTCAGCGTCATCACGTAGGCATCCGCCCCAAAATTGAGCGTGATCAGCCGCCGCACCCGCGCCTCCGCGTGCCGCCGGTTGAGCGCCGCCTGACATGCCCGCTGTTTGTGCCGCGCCGCCGCCTCTGCTCTGGCCGCCGCTCCGATCCTCGTCAGCGGGTAGCACTCCACCTCGATGATGTCGCCCATCCGCCAGGTGCGCGTCCGGATCCCGCCGACCTCCGCCCGGTTGTACGTCCCCCTGGGCAGGTCGTATAGTATCTCGTACCGGCTCCCGTCGCTCAGCCGCCCGCCGCTCATGCGCCCGCCCTCCATGTGCCATATATTAATACGGTATACAAGCCCGCGCAGGGCCCCGCGGCCCATCATATAATAAGTAACCCAAAGCGTTGCCCTCTGGGGGTGGCGCGAAGCGCCGGATGAGGTCCCCGCCGCAGCGGCGTCCCCCCGTCCCCCAGCTTCCTCCCCGAGGGAGGTGGCGCGAAGCGCCGGATGAGGTCCCCGCCGCAGCGGCGTCCCCCTCTCTCCGCCTCACACCCCGCAGGTCAGGGCCCCGGTCGTGCCGGGGCCCTCAACTCCGGGCTGTGCTAACTCCTCAGGTAATCCTCGATCACCTGCGCCGCCGCCTCCCATCCGCGGCACACCTCCGCGCGGTATCCGTGCTGCGTCAGCTGCCTAAGCCATATCTGCTGTGCCGCGCTCAGCCGCCCGCCGTCGCGCCGCTTGAGCTCGATCCTCAGCCCGTGCCACTCGCCCCGCGCCACGTCCAGCGCCACGTCCGGCACGCCCTGCCGCACGCCCATGGCGCGCAGCTTGCCGGCCTCGGCGCGGTTGCGGCTGCCTCCGTTGGGGATGTGATAGAGCCAGTTGAGCTCCGGCATGGTCCGCATCCGCCACGCCGCCCAGGCAAACAGCATGATCTGCTCCTCGTCCTCGCTTGGCGTCTCGCGCGCCTGGGCGGCGGCGGCCGGCCGCCGCTTGTGGGCGGCCTTGTCCCTGTGCCCCTTGCCGCCTGACTGCCGCCCCGCCTGCCAGCCCCGCAGGTCGTCCTCGGTCCATCTCATGGCTGCCCCCCCAATGACTGCATCAGCGCCGTGCAGGCGCTCGTCATCGCCTTGGCCAGCATCAGCGCGGTCCCCGCGTCCTCCGATTTGACGTCTCTCAGCAGGTCCAGCGCGCGGCGGAACGTCGGCTTGATTTGTGCGTCGTAATACGCGCGGAACCGGTCCGACGCCGAGCCCGCCGGCGGCGCGCCGGCCGTCCCCTGTGCCTGCCCCTCGGCCAGCCGGGCGCGCAGCTCGTTGAGCTCCCGCGCTACCGGCTCGGGGATCACCTCGACCACCCGCGGCTCCGGCGCCTCCGATGCCGCCGCTATATCGGCCTCCAACCTGGCGATCATCCGCTTGGCATCCGCAAGCTCCTTGGCCGTGTCGTTGGCGCGCCGCACCGCGTCCGCCGCCTGCTGCGTGCTGGCGTTGGCCTCGTCCGTGGCCTGCTCGTAGTGCCTCCGCAGCCACTCCGCCGCGGCGCTCTCCGCGTGCGCCTGTGCCCGCGCCTCGGTGAGCTGCTCCTGCAGCTCGGCCTCGCGTGTGCTCGCCGCCGTCGCCCGCGCCTGCGCCAGGTTGATCTCCATCTGCCGCGCGTCGCTCTCCGATCTCAGCTGTTTGATCTCGGCCTGCAGCTGCCGCACCGACAGCCCCCTGTCGCTGACCTGCTCGGCCAGCGCCTCGCGAGCATCCTCCGGCGCGGCGAGCAGCGCCACGGCGTGGCTGTAATCCAGGCGCGCGATGCTCTCCGGGATCCCGTCGTCGCGGCCGTAATCCTCGTACAGTCGCATCATGTCCTGGGCTTTGCGGAGGCTGTAGTTGACGTTGGTTTTGATCCAGGCCTCGAAACGCCCCTTGGGCAGCAGCCCCTGCACCTCGATCAGCCGTTTGCCGATGCCCAGCGCCGCGGCGATCACCGCGCCCCGCGCCTGCTCCTCGATCACGTTGATCTCGCAGGCCAGCTCCGCCAGCCGCAGCCCCGTCGCCGGATCCATGAGCGTGCCCTCCGCGCCGCCCTCCGTCGCCGGATCCATTGGCGCGCCCTCCGCGCCGCCCTCCGTCGCCGGCGCCGTGCCGCCGTCCCCGGTCTGCGCCGCGTCCGGGTTGATCAGATGCCCTTCGGCGTCGTACCCATCGATGGGCGCGCGCCACTGCACCCCCAGGTCCATCAGCTCGATCTGTCCGGCCATCTGCTCGTGCGTGTCTCGTAAGATCATCTAATCCCCTCCTGTCCTCATGCGCTGCGCCGCTGCTGCCCGCGCTCCCGCCATACCTCCCAAAATAGCGCCAGCATGGCCTTGTACCGCGCGTCCCTCAGGTCATACCGCCCGAAGTCGTTGTGCCACCCACGGTCCTGCACAACGTGCCCCGTTTTGGCGCTGATCTCCACCGTGCGCCATGGCCGGTCCGGCTCGACGGCGCGCCGCAGCACGCAGATCACCGTCTTCCCGCGCGCGTAGCTGTTGATGTAGCTCGCCACGCAGTGCTCCAGCGCCTCGGACTCCCACAGGAGCTCCGCCGCGCTGGCCGCCGGCCGCAGGATCAGCCCGCCGAAGGCAAAGCCGTACTCCGCCTGCAGCGCCTCCAGCCTGGCGGCGATCGCCGCGTCCTCGTCCGCGTGGCTGGCGATGTACGCCCGTCCCGCCAGCCGGTCGTGCGCCTCCCGGAAATCGCGCGGAAACGCCTCCGCGTCGCTCTCCAGGCTCCCGCCCGCCTCTAGCACCATGCGCCAATAGTCCGCGATGTCGCTCAACCCCTCCGCGTGGTGGCGGGCAATGTACTTGAGCGCCTTCGCCCGGCGCGGCGGGGCGAACCGCTCCAGCGCGGCCCAGAGCCTCTCTTTGATCTCTTTGCCCATGAGCCGCGCCGCATACGCCGCGCCCTCCGCGGTCTCGATGCCGCATCGCACGCCGCGCCTGTCGGCGAGCTGCAGCACGGCGATCAGCTCCGCCGTGATCCGGATGCGCTTGCCCTTGATCTGCCCCAGCCGCTCGCGGGACAGGCCCAGCACGCTCGCCATGTCGCGCCCGTGCCAGTTGATCAGCCGCGCCGGGAGCGCGTCCTCCAGCCTGCGCCGGACGACCTCATGCATCCCGAGCTTGGTCATGTACTCGACGCACGGCAGGCGCGTGATCATGTCCATGGCCGCCACGCCGTCGCCCGCGCCGGCAAAATAGCCCTCGTGCCAGGCCCGCTCAAACGGCGTCCCGCGGATCGCGCGCGCGTGGCTGTCCTCCAGCCGGATGCGCTCCGGGATGTGCCCTCCGATCCCTGCGCCCTCGTTGCCAAACGTCAGCCGCGTCATGGACCCACGGCGGGTCCATGTCCAGTCACAGGCCCAGTCGCCTGCGCCGCAGATCGGAGATCCGCACGGCGCATCCTCGGCGTCCGGGATCCACCGCCGCTGCAGCCGCAGGTCCTCCCGGGCCCGCGCGTCAAACACGGCGATGCCCATGACGTGCACGTCCGGCAGCGCCTCCCACGGCGTGCGCGCGTCGGCGTGCCGGTAGTCCCTCCGGCACTGCGCCGCATACGCGACCACGACGTCCGGGTCTGCGGCGGATTTGCGATACCAGATCACGTCCAGCCGGTCAACCATCCCCCGGATACCCCGCGTCACGTGTTTGATCTGCAGCTGCTCGGCGCAGCTAGGGCACCGGGCGATCTCGTTTTGCGGCAGCACCCGCGGCCACCGCCGCCGCCGCTGCTGCTCCAGCGTCGTCTCTCCGCATCGTCCGCAGCGGATCAGCCGCGCCTCTCGCTCGATCCCGTCGTACTCCAGCAGGCCCGTGTCGTCCGACCAGTGATCGATCACCCAGAGATAGCCCGGCATGGCCTCGACGATCCCGTCCATGATCTCGTCCGGAACCATCGTCAGGTCGCCCGCATGCGCCAGCGCATCATCGATCGTCATAGCCCTGCCCCTCCCATCAGCGCGTCCAGGTCAAACAGGTCCTCTTCCGCGTCGTCTTCAAAAGCCTCCCTCTCTGCGGGAGGCGGCGCGCAGCGCTGGAGGGAGTCCCCCGCCTCGGCGGCGTCCCCCGCCCCCAGCCTTCCCCCCTGGGAAAGGTGGCGCGAAGCGCCGGATGAGTCCCCCGCCGCAGCGGCCGTCCCCCCGTCCTCCTTGGCCGTCATGCCGTAATACTCCCGCGCGATCCTGTAGCCCTCTGCGTCGTCGATCACGGCCACGCTGCCGCGCTTGTGCCGCATCGCCTCGGTCCGGATCGCGTCCAGTGCGCCCTCCAGCTGTCTGCCCGGGTCCAGCAGCCGCGCCTCGTCCTCCGGGTGCCGCAGCACCCACTCCGTCAGGTGCTCGCCGATCTTGCTCAGCGCGGGGTCGTGCGCCCGCGCCATCTCGTCGCGCAGCCGGTCGATCCCCCGCGCATACGTCTGCGCCTCGGCCGCCCTGCCCGCTGTCGTCCGTTTTGCCATCCGTCATCCCCTCCTGTTTTTCCCTTAGCCTTCCCCTCTGGGGAAGGTGGCGCGAAGCGCCGGATGAGGTCCCCGCCGCAGTGGCCGTCCCCCGTCCCGCCTCAGTCCCCGCTGATCGTGGCCATGATCTCGCGCTCCGCCTGCGCCCTCTGCCGCACGCGGAAGACGTCTACCGCCGTCTGTACGCTCACCCGGCTCCTGCGCACGTACTCCCGGAGCGTCCCGCCGGCGACCCCGACCCGCCGCGCGGCCTCGCCGATGCTCAGCATCTCGCCGTCCACGGCGTACCGTTTGATCGGTCGTCCCCGCGGCCTGGCGCCGTCCTGCCCCGCCTCTGCCTGGCGCCGTTTATACGCCTCGGCCTCCGTCTCCGCGCGCCGGCGCGCCTCGTAGTAGGCCACCGCCTCGGCCAGCGTGGCGCGCGTGCCGTCGGCGTGCCGGTGCCGGGCCATCCATGCTTTGATAGCCTCGGTGTTGACCTCCAGCCGCTTGGCCTCGGTCAGGATCGTCGTCATCCGCCCGTTGACCATCCACCGTCTCAGTCCTCCGCTCATGCTCCTCGCTCCTCTCGTTTGCCCGTGTGCCGCCGCAGGTCCGCCATGATCCACTGCCGCCGCTGCATCTCGGCGCTGATCAGCCCATAGCAGTCATCGATCCTGCCGTCCTCCGGCGCGCTCTCGTCGATCGCCGCGATCATCGCGGCGAGCTGCCCCCGCATGTACTGCGCGCTCTCGCGCAGCATGTCGCGGAGCGTGTCCGCGCGCGTCATCGCGGTCCCTGCCTCTCCGCGAGCGTGATCATCTTGCCGTCAACCGCTATGATGTCGTAGATCGCCGCCACCGCCTCCAGCGAGACCTGCCCCTCGGCGCAGGCCCGTATGAGTTTGACCCTCGGCTGCCGCGCGCCCGCCGTCATCAGCATCACGCCCGCCAGCGCCAGCGCCGTAAACGCGATGCCCGGCCGCGTCCGCCTCCGCGCGATGCTCGCCGCCAGCCCGACCGCCGCCAGCACGGCGATCACCGTGCCCGCTATGATCATCCCGATCGCCCATCCGCGCATCACCATGTGCGCGTTCATTTGGATCAGTCCGCTCGCTCCCATATATCAACGCCCCTCCACGCCGTTTATCAGCATTTGCCAGCCCTGCCGGATCGCCCAGCAGATCAGCCCGTAGCCCGCCAGCAGCCAGCCCAGCGCCGCCGGCAGCGGCTCGGCCATGCCGCCATAGGCCCCGTTCGCGGCCGCCATCAGCCGCCTGTAATCCGCCGCCGTGCGCTCGTCGCCGACCGCCGCTCGCACCAGCGCCGGCGTCAGCTCCCGCAGGATGTCCTGCTCGCGCATCCATGCCTCGATCGCCTGCCGGTCGATCTCCGCCCGCACCGCCTCTAGCGCGCCCGCGCCGATGGCCAGCGCCTGCGCGCCGTCCGTCCCCGCCCGGATCCCCGCCGCCAGCGCGCCGGAGATCTCCGGATCCCCGCCGACGCGGATCGCATAACCGTACCGTCTCATGCCCTCGTCCCCTCCCTCTGTCGCTCACAGTATCCTCTCCCGCCTGCACGGCCAGCGCATCCACGCAGCCATGCGGTTGCAGTCCGGGTCCTCCGCGTCGCAGTCGTATTGGTACTCTCGCCCCTGCCGCGCCGCGCAGTCCTGGCAGACGATCAGGCCAAACTCAGGCTGCTCCGGATGGAGCTCGCCATAGCCCATGTCCATCAGCGCCGCCAGCGCATCGTCGCTCAGCGCCGCGATCTCTCGCAGCAGCTGCTCCCGGTTGGTCGTCGTCGCCATCAGTCCGCCTCCCCGGCGTCGATCAGCGCCTCCACGTACTCCTTCGCCAGCCCGAGCGTGTATTTCTCGGCGAGCTCCGCGCCGTCGTACAGCACGGCGTACATGGTGTGGTCCCAGGTCCCCTCCCGGTTGGCGTGCGGGATGTGCCGCGTCCGGCTCTCGACGCTGTAAGGCGTCCCCTCCAGCCGGTATTTGATCGTCGTGCCCTCCGCGCTGACCCTGCGCTCCACCTTGACCCAGCGCCGATTGGCGCCATTAATCGACATGCCCATAACACCAGCTCCTCGGCGCGCTCGTCACGCCGTAATCCTCTACGCTCAGTCCCGTCCCGCTCAAATCCCGATACTGCTCGATGACCCACCCGTACAGACCCTCCTGGCCGTATCGCCTGTATCGCGGGATGGCGTCAACCGGCACGTTGGCCAGCCGCGCCACGATCGCCTGGTCCAGGTGCGTCAGGTCCAGGATGCCCCGGACCACGCATTGACCGATGATCTGCCCCGCGTCGTCGCACATCGCCACCAGCAGCGGCCCCGGCTTGCCCGGCCAGGTCTTGCGCAGCTCGACGATCTTGCGCCCGTCCGCCATCATCTGGGCGGCCATGCGGCTGACCGTCATCACGATTAGCGTCTGCCCCTCGGCGGCCCGCTCCGCGTTAATGCGGTCGATTGCCTGCAGCCGGCTCAGTTTCTCTCTGATCTCCATTTGTTCCCCTCCTGTCGTTCGTCGTTCCAAAAGCCTTCCCCCCTGGGGAAGGTGGCGCGAAGCGCCGGATGAGGTCCCCGCCGCAGCGGCGGTCCCCCGTCCCCCTCAATCCCCCGCCGCGGCGGGAGCCGTCCCGCTCCCCTCCTCTCTCTCCGCCTGCCGCGCGGCCAGGCGCGCGTTGATCGCCCATATGGCCCGGTCCACCTCGGCCCAGCGCCTGGCGAGCGCCTCGCCGCCGATCCCGGCATACTCGGCGTCATCGATCTCCACGATGGCCGTGCCGATCGTCATGGTGCTCACGATCATCCCCTCGCCTCCTCCGTCCAGCGTATGCGCCTCTTATTTGCGTTCCCCCCCATAACAGCAATAACGTCAGCCTGGCCCGCTGTCTCTTCTCAATTCCCTACATTGATCAGGTCAGGTCCCAGGGCGTCGCGCCAGTGCGGACAGTATCGGCAGGCAATTTCTAGCAGAGCGCCGGAGAATGCACCTCCGGCGCTTTTGTCGCGCCGCGCGCCTGGCTGCTGCTGCCATTGTCCGCTTTAAGCGGATTTGCAGGCAAAAATAATATAGTCTGCCGGGAACGCATAAAGCTGCTCGATCCGTTTGACCATGTCCCAATCGGGCACCGTTTTCCCCGTCTCGTAGTGCTGGAGCGTGGACACGTTTATGCCCAATGCCTGCGCCGCCTCTCTCTGCGACAGATCGGCGTTGACCCTGGCCGCTTTTAGCGTAATCCTCGGATATCCCATGCGCTCACCTCCTATATTGTATTTTAATCCACTTAAAGCGGAATGTCAAGCCTAAAGCGGAATTATCTCACTATTTTATTGACTTTAGTGGACCTTACGCATATAATGGGAGCATATATAGAAAGGCGCTGCCAAAAATGAGCTCGAAACAGCGTTTTGCATTTGTTAAAAATTTAAGACATTACATGGCATGCCGTCAGGTCAAGCAGTCTGATATCGTCAGCGAGCTCGGTGTGTCATCGACGACTGTCTCCGATTGGTGTAATGGCAAAAAATATCCCCGTGTCGATGCCATGCAGCGTTTGGCAGACTATCTCGGTGTGCTCTTGTCTGACTTGACGTGCGAAGACGATACCGCATCTCATTTGCGCGAGCGTTTGGGCCCTGCTCTCGGTGCCGATGCGCCGGCGGCGCGAAAACTACGCGAAATCGGGCGCGCGCTTGCACCGCCAGAGGATGAGCTTATAGAGATATACAGGCACCTAAACGGCCTCGGGCGTGACACCCTCCTCGGCACTGCTCGCGGCCTGGCATCCAATCCATCCATGCGCGCCACCGCCAGGCGCGTCAATCCCCGCAAGACCTGACAGCCTTCCCCTCTGGGGAAGGTGGCGCGAAGCGCCGGATGAGGTCCCCGCCGCGGCGGCGGCCCTCGCAAATCCTCACGTCTGGAGTGATCCCCATCAACACCCTCGATCCCTCGGGCGCATACTGCGCCTATCTTCGCAAATCCCGCCGCGACGCGGAGCTGGAGGCCCTCGGCCAGGGCGAGACGCTGGCGCGTCACGAGCAGCAGCTGCGGGAGCTTGCCGCGCGCCTGGGCATCCGGATCGCCGCCGCCTACCGCGAGATCGTGTCGGGCGACACCATCGCCGAGCGCCCGGAGATGCGCCGGCTGCTGGCCGACGTCAGCGCCGGGCTGTGGCATGGCGTCCTGGTCATGGACGTGGACCGCCTCGCCCGCGGCGACAGCATCGACCAGGGCATGATCATGCAGACGATGCTCTACGCCTGCGTCCTGGTCGTCACGCCGGGCAAGATCTACGATCCCGCCGACGATGCCGACGCCGAGTTTTTCGAGCTCAAACTGTTTTTGAGCCGCCGCGAATACGTGGCGATCAATAGGCGCATGCAGCGCGGCCGGCTGGCCTCGGCCATGGACGGCTGCTATATGGGCAGCCGTCCCGTCTACGGCTACGAGCGCGTCAAATGCCAGGGTCGCAGGGGCTGGACGCTCCGCCCCGTCCCGGACAAAGCGGAGATCGTGCGCGCCGTTTTTGGCTGGTATGCCGACGGCATGGACGGCCGCGAGGCCGGCGCGGCGCTGATCGCCGCCCGCCTCAACGCCATGGGGCTGCGCACCGACCTCGGTCACCCATTTGAGGCGTCCTACATCCGCAGGATGCTCCAAAACCCCGCCTATATCGGCAAGACCCGCTGGCTCCAGCGGGAGACCACCTATGCCATCGACGACGGCAGGCGCGTCAAGCGCCGCCTGCCCTCGGACCGCGCGCTGCTGGTGGACGGTCTGCACCCGGGCATCGTGGACCCGGCCCTGTATGAGCGCGTCCAGGCGATGTTCGCGGCCCACGACAAGCGCCCTAAAAACGCGATGGCCGCCGTGGCCAACCCGCTGGCCGGCCTGGTCTACTGCGCCGAGTGCGGCAGGGCGATGCAGCTCAAGGGCGATCCCGCGCGGCGCGCCGGGTTTTTGAGCTGCCGCACCCAGGGCTGCCCGACCTGCTCAACCTCGGTCGATGTCGTCGTGGGCGTCGTCCTGGACGTGCTCCGCGCCTGGGTCGCCGGGCATGAGGCCGCGCCCATCGCCCCCGCGCCCGCCGCCGGTGGCGTCTCCGGCACCGCCGCGCGCGCCCGCATGGCCGCGCATCTCTCCGCGCTGCTGGAGCAGTCCGACCGCCTCTATGACCTGTTGGAGCGCGGCCTCTACGACGACCGGACCTATCTGGAGCGCCGCGCCCGCCTCGACGCCCAGCTCCGCGACGCCCGCGCCGCCCTGGCCGCCATCGACGCGCGCCCCGCCGCCGATCCCGTCGCCGCCGCCGTCCCCCAGGCGCGCCGCGTCCTGGACGCATACGCCTGCGCCCCCGATCCCGCCGCGCAAAACGCCCTCCTGCGCTCCGTCATCGCCCGGATCGTCTACGCCAAGCTCCGCCGCTGCTACCGCGGCAGCGCCCCCACCGACCACCTACGCCTCACCGTCTATCCCCGTGTCCCCTCCGCCCCCGTCGATCCGGACTAGGTATGATTTTACCCCCCAGTTTATCCCCAGTTTATCCCCAGTTTTTTATTTTTTTTTGCGTTTTACCTTGACAATATCATCAAACGATGATATAATAACTCATGTAATCAAGAGCAGCCCCGCGGGGCGGGGTGAATAGAAAGGGGATCAAATCATGGCAGACGAGTTTTTGGCCATCATGTTCGCGGGTGCCGACACGGTGCTCCGGATCGCGCGCCGCATCACCGCGGAGGAGTGTGCGGCGGAACACTATGCCGCATGGATGCTGCAGGCCGGCCTGGTCCCGGTGCCGCCCTATGACGATGTCCCGCTGCCCTGCGTCACGCTGGCCGACGCTCCCGACCGCCCGAGCGATGGCATGTTTGCCGGCTGCGGCAACACCGCCTACATCGTCTCGCAGGCCGAGTGGGATGCCTACGTCGCCCTCAACGCGGAGCGCGCCGAAGCCAAGCGGCGCAAGACCGAGTCCGAGACGCGCGAATACATGCGCGAGATCGTCAGGGCGGCGGAGCGCCAGGGCGGCGCTTGCACCCGCGAGGAGGCCAAGCGCCGCGCCGCCGACTGGATCAACGCCTATAACGAGGGCGGCGAGGGCTACGTCCCTCACTACGTCACGACCGACGAGCTCGACGATGCCACCCGCTGGCTCGCCGAGCATCCCGATTAATCAAACCAACCAAAACCAAGCCAGGAAGGGGATGTAATCATGATCAAACTGATTTGGATCGCGCGCAGCGCGAACTCTAACACCGACTCCATGGCCGTGTACGACGACCAGGCCAGCGCCCTTGACTGGGCCAAAGACGCCTACTACCACCTGACCGAGCGCGAACGGCGCGCCAATACCGTCAGCGTGGAGTCCTACGCGGTGGAGGTGCCCGACGGCGACACCCGCACGGCGCGCGATATCTACGACTGGCTGACCGATCCCTACTACAGCGACGAGTGCGGCCCGCAGCCCGATCCCGACGTCTACGGTGGAGCCGACCCGTTCGCCAATCCCCGCACCTATGACGTGATCACCGACTGGAGGTGATCCCCATGGCGCACGACTACACCGCGCCGCGCCGGACCAACGACAGCCCGATCGCCCGGGCCCGCCTGGCGCGCGGCTGGACCCAGCAGCGCCTGGCCGATGCCCTCGGCGTCAAGCAAGCCCAGGTTGCCAATTGGGAGACCGGATTTCGCCGCCCCAAGCTCGACGCCCTCCGGCGTATCGCAGACGCCCTCGGCACCGACCTCGCCGCGCTGATCAGCTCCGGCACCCAAAACGATTAATAAGGGGCAGCATGGAATCTAAGATTCGTCCTAAATCCCATGCTGCCCCTTATTTCCCTTTCTAATCCATCCCATCGTCGGGAGGCTTATCTTCCCTCATGCTCTCCAGCGCCCGCCGCATCTTTTCCGGGAACTTCACTCCCATCAGCTCCGCGTTCTCCAGAATGCTCAGCCCCTCGTTTGCGATGTAGTACAGCACCAGCGAGCTCTGAAACACCGTCGTGCCGTTCCCTATGGCCTTGTCCAGCATTGTGGCCACCAGCACCATCAGCATGATGAACGCCTTCTTCGCGATGCCCACGAACCCGACCTTGCTGCTCAGCCCGCCGCCCTCGGTCTTCGGGCTCTTGCCGCAGGCGGCCACGATGCATCCGCTGATGTAGTCCGCCGCCATCATCACCACCAGGATCGTCAGCGTCACGCTCCACTCGCCGAAGAGCCCCGCGATCGCGCCGGCCGCCACCGCCAGCGCCTTGGTCAGCTTGTCCCACGTCATTCTCATTCCACCTCCGCGAATCTCCCGGATACCCATCCGTTCCGGTTTTTGTAATCGATCAGGTGCCAGCTCCGCCCGTCCGCCTGCCGCGTCACGCCGCCGTAGGGCAGCCGGTCGCCCTGCTTCACCGTCCCGATCACCGTCCCGTTCAGCCCCGGCGCGGCCCGCACGTTCACGGTCGTCCCCGTGATCCTCACCCAGCGCTTCACCTCCTCCGTTCCCTCGGCCTTCCGGATCGCCGCCATCGTCAGCGGCCCGGCGATCCCGTCGTCCGCCAGACCGTGCGCCTGCTGGAAGCGCCGCACCGCCGTCTCCGTGAACGCGCCGAAGTCGCCGTCCGCGCCGGAGGACCCGCAGGAATAGCCCAGCGCGATCAGCCGCTTCTGCAGCGCCCGCACGGCCTCGCCCCTGTCGCCGCGGCGCAGCGTGCCGCCGTCCGTCCCTCCGGATGCGCCGCCGCCGGAGGCCGTCCCTCCGGAGCTGCTGCCGCCGCCGTCCGTCCCTCCGGAGGCGCCGCCGCCGGAGGCCGTCCCCCCGGAGCTGCTGCCGCCCGCCGCCGCGCCGGTGGTGCTTCCGGCCTCGGCGCCATACGATATCATGCTCGCCGGCAGCCGCCCCCACTTCGTCCACGGCCCCGCGCTCACCTTGCGCTTCACGCAGTCATAGTCATAGCCGCGCATCTCCACGGTATACCCGCCGCCGATGTAGACGCCGATATGGCCGCTCTTCCACACCACCAGCCCCGGTTCGTCCGGGATCGTGCCGATCTTGCCCGTCTGCGCGCACAGCTTGATCATGCCGTCCGCGCTCGTGTCCGGGCAGTTGTTCGAGGCGTACTTCGGCGCCGCGCCGAACCGGCCCCCCGCCCAGAAGAAGCTCTTGATCAGGCCCACGCAGTCCGCGCACGTCCGGCCCTCGGCGATCTCCTTCATGTAGCCCGCCTGGCGCTTCGCCGTGTAGTGCGCCGGATACTGCTTCGCCTTCGCCTTGTACAGCGCCTCCGTGCACTTCAGCCCGAACGTGCCGTACCAGTAGACCCACTTCGCGGCATACGCCTTTTCGCAGTATGCCGCCAGCTGCTTGCCCGTGAACATCCCTCACGCCTCCCTTACGTATTGATCAATGCCGTGATCCGCTTGTCGATATACAGTTTCGTATCGGCACTGTAAACGACCGTCACGTCGCCCGTATTGGCTGCAAATCCATTATTGCCCATTGCCGTTCGTATCTCCTCCGGCGTCAGCCGGTACACCAGCGGCTCCGCCAGCCTGTACACCACCTGCGCCCCCGTCGTCGGCGTCGCGCCCTCGGCATAGACGTCCATGCTGCTGATCCATTCCCCCGGCAGCGCCTCGCCGGCATAGCTGGCGATGTTCGCGTCCGTCGCCGTCAGCACCCCCGTCGTCGCGTCCAACACCCCGCCGTAGACCGTGCCCGCCGCCTCCGCCCAGTCGAAGGCGTGATCCCGATATGCGATATACTCCATGTTACCTCACCTCCTCAACCGCAGATG
>Ga0310690_10005202_pt1 | contig 17819 bp, 21 predicted proteins | sample AusTroGonzalo_MG_2_FD_207661 | JGI IMG/M metagenome (GOLD analysis project Ga0310690, IMG submission 207661) | Bovine rumen microbial communities from tropical cattle in Woodstock, Queensland, Australia - Gonzalo_04 (v2) (version 2) | ecosystem: Host-associated > Mammals > Digestive system >...
CGGAAATTTTGATTCGGTTGCCTATGATGTCGTGTCATCATTGAAAAAACGTTATCCACATATCCGGCGCATACGGGCTTTATCGTATTATCCGGAGCATCCGGAAAATTTGCATCGTTTCGATGGCATTTATGAAGAACTTTATTTGCCACAGGGGGTTGAAGTCGGTCCCAAAAGGTTTGCGATTGTTCGTTGTAATCGGACGTTGGCCCAAAAATGTGACTTTGCGGTTTGTTACGTCGTCCTTTGTTTCGGTGGGGCTTACCGCGCCATGAAAGTCGCTAAATCCGCCGGCAAGGTCGTCATCAATATCGCCGATTTTTAGATTTTTCGTCGCTCTGCCCCCTCTACCGTCACTCTGAGGGCGTCCGCCCGAAGAGTCCATAACATCCGAATCTAAAAAAGTTGCTATTATGGATTCTTCGGTCGCTTGACGCTCCCTCAGAATGACAAAAGAGGGGGCGCTCTGAACGAAGTGAAGAGTCCAAGAACAGCAACTTTTATGGATCCTTCGGGGCGTTGCCCACTCAGGATGACGTGGGACGAAGCAAAGCATCCATAATAAAAATTTTTAAAAAGATTTTTTTATCCTTTTTTTACCCCCTGTCGCTCGTCGGCTGGGGATACGAGTCATGAAAGAAAAACAAAGGCGTGACTCCGAAAAGTTAACGACTCCATACGTCCCAACAGCATAACAAAATAGTACTTATTTTTCAGGTGGTTATATGAATAAAACAAAATATAGATTCATGAATCTAGATATTGCGTCAAGAAATTTAATTGCTCAAAATGCAAAAAAGTTTATTGCCAAAAATTTTCCATTCCTTAATATGAGGTTAACAGATGAGAACAAACCCCCGAAAGGGGCGCCCGTCGAAAATAAAAAGATTCGATATTTTCTGGCCGGCCGACCAAATACAGAGGAAAATCGACCCGCCAAACAGAAAGAATCTTCGCCTTTCGCCGGACAGAAAAAAAGGGAGAGAATAACAATGAATGACGTCGCAAAGTTGAACGAACAATGGCAAGACATCTGCGGACAAATCCGTTCAGAGCTTGACGATAACGTTCTTTTGCAATGGTTGGGCCAATTGACGCCGTCGTTGACCGAAAAAGGAGATGTTCGCCTTTGCGTGCCGACTCGGTTCATGAAAGAATGGATGGATGAAAAAGATTATGCCGCTTTCTTTACGAATATGTGGCAATCCCGCGATACATCCGTTCGGTCGGTTTGCTTTGACGTAGTCAAAAAGGAAGAAGACGCAGAATCAATGCCCGTACCCGAAAAAGCCCCTGCCGCGCCTATGCCGGCTTCAACACAGACTTTTTCGAACAACGTGGATCCGGCCAAGACGTTTGACACTTTTGTGGTAGGTGAGCCCAATGAGTTGGCTGTCGCGGCCGCCAAAAAAGTCGCAGACATGGTGCCGACCGGCTTTAATCCTTTGTTCTTACACAGCTCCGTCGGGTTGGGTAAAACGCACCTGATGCACGCGATTGTTCAAAAAATCGAATCCGAGCATCCGGACAAAAAAGTGCTTTACCTTTCCGCCGAACAATTTATGTTCCAATACGTTCAATCTTTGCGTTCGGACAATCCTTACGACTTTAAAGAAATGTTCCGATCGGCCGACATTTTGTTGGTGGACGACGTTCAATTCATTTGCGGTAAAAAGGGCTTGCAAACCGAATTTTTCCACACGTTCAACGCCCTTTACGAACAAGGCAAGCAGATTGTTTTGGCTTCCGATTCGTCACCGTTGGACCTGAAAGATTTGGACGACCGTTTAAAAACCCGTATGGCCCAAGGCTTGATTGCGGACATTTTCCCGACCACTTACGAAATGCGAATCGGCATTTTGCAAAACAAAGCGGCGTTGTGGAATGTTTCGTTGCCGATGGACGTGGCGGACTTTTTGGCGCGCCATATCACGACCAACGTGCGTGAGCTGGAAGGCGCTTTAAAACGTGTGATTGCCAAAGCGCAACTTTTGGGGGCGCCGATTACTTTGGACGAAACAAAAATCATTTTAAAGGAAGTGTTGGAAAGCTATGCCCAAGAAATTTCCATCTCCGAAATTCAAAAAGCAGTTTGCGATTATTTTACCGTGCGCATGGCGGATTTAAAGTCCACCCGTCGCGACCGTTCGATTGCGCGCCCACGCCAGATTGCGATGTATTTGGTCAAAACGTTGACGACCAAATCTTTGCCGGATATCGGACATGCTTTTGGCCGCGACCACACAACGATTATGCACGCGATTCGCACCGTGGCTGATTTGATCAAAAAAGACGCCACCGTTTGCGAGGACGTCAACCGTTTGAAAAAGATGTTGGGGGGATAACATGTCACGTTTGACTTTCAGCACACCGTTTATGTTAGGCTTTGACAATTTGGACCGAATGATTGACCAGATTGCCAAGACCGGTTCGGAAGGTTTTCCCCCGTACAACGTGGAACAAATTTCCGAATCGATGTTACGCATTACATTGGCGGTCGCCGGCTATGCCGAAGAAAATTTGGACATTTCCGTCGAAGACAATCAATTGATTGTGACCGGACACCGCGCTGAAGAAGAAAATCGGCAATACCTTTACAAAGGAATTGCGACTCGGTCGTTTAAAAAGACTTTCGTCTTGGCGCACGGCATGGAAGTCCATCGGGCTTTTATGGAAAACGGATTGCTTTGTATTGACCTGCTCCGGCCGGAAAACACAGAGCTGATTAAGAAAATCAAGATTGAAACGCGCCCTGTCAAAGAAGTCTGTTTCAACAAAAAAGGATCAAAACATGGAAAGACAGAGTCTGATTGAATGTGATTTGAATTTTTCGGATGATTTGGCCGATTGGGGTTTGGATGAAATCGCCTACATCAAAAAAGACGTGGTCGATGATTCACCGGTATGGTCAATCTATGCCGCCGAGGGGACCCGTATGGGGTATGCGGCGAATCGGGATGTGGCTTTGGCGATTGCCAGCCAGAACGATTTAATACCCATGAGTGTTCATTAACACACTTTTTTATTTTTTTTAATTTCTTCTCTTTTTTTTGTGATATCTCCTTCCCATCTGACCCATGGAAAGGAGATATTTTTATGAACTCAATCAAAGGAACAAAAACCGAAAAAAATTTGCTCGCCAGTTTCGCAGGCGAAGGGCAAGCGCGCAATCGTTACACTTATTGGGCATCAAAGGCGCGCAAGGAAGGCTATGAGCAAATCGCGGCGATTTTCGAATTAACCGCCAACCAAGAAAAAGAACACGCCGAACGATTCTTTAAATTTTTGGAAGGCGGGGACGTTGAAACACGGGGAACATGGCCGGCCGGCGTGATTGCTTCCACTTTGGAAAACTTAGAAGAGGCTGTCCAAAACGAACACGAAGAAGGCGAAGTCCTTTATCCGAAATTTGCCGCCATTGCCGAAGAAGAAGGCTTTGACCTGATTGCTCGGACTTTTTTGTCCATATCGGTGGCCGAACGCGCCCACGAAAAGCGGTATCAAGAATTGGCCGAAAACATCCTTGGTCATCGCGTATTCGAACGAGAAAGCGAGGAAACCGTTTGGCAATGCCGAAATTGCGGCTATATTCATATCGGCCGAAAAGCCCCTGAAAAATGCCCCAGCTGCGACCACGCAAAGGCTTATTTCGAATTAAAAATGCACAATTGGTAACAATTAGCAAACGCGTTCGAACAAAGACTTTCCGACGCCGCAAACCGGACAAACCCAATCGTCGGGAAGTTCTTCAAACGGCACGTTCCCGTCATAGATGTACCCGCAAACGGTACACACCCACTTGTCGGCTTTGGGCGGGCAAGCGGCCGATATTTGGGGCCGGATTCGGGCACGATAGTCCGCATAGGACAAAGGCTTTGCGGCCGCATCGGATAAAAAATCCGCTTCCGTCACTCTGGCCAAAAAGAAGGTATGACTGTCAAAAACCTGCTTTTGCCGCACCGTTGCAATCAGGTAAGCGGTTGCTTTCTTATACACGGGAAGTCCGTCTTTTTCAACCCTGTCCACCGTTTCCCATTTTGGGGTATCGCGGCCGGAATGATACCCGAAAGTTTCACACACCGACGGTGGAACATCCGACGGCAACACGGACAACGATAACCGCCCGCTTTTTTCGATTTGCTCTTTTGTAAAGCTGGTGTTCATACACGAAATGCCGATAACAAAAGGCTGCGTCGCAACGGGCATCACCGCATCGACCACGCTTCCCGCCCAACCGGCATCGGAGCGTGTCCCCAACAGATAAACCCCTTGTGTCAACTGTAATAAAACATCCGGATGAATAGCCATAATCTTCTCCTTTTTTTAAAGTAAAATAAACACCCTACACCCGTTTTTCAAGGGGCGCGCAACGAACCTTTTTGCAAGAAAAAATCACTTCAACAACGGATACAGTTCCGTCCGATTTTTCGTCAATCAAATTTGATTGTTAACCTATTCACAAAGCGCGCAGGGATGTCCGGTGCCGCCGTCGTGACGACCGTAAGCAAACAAAGCACCTGAAGATAGATTTACGATAATAGCGGCATAGGAGTCGTATGCCAAAGAGGACCACACCCAAGCATCTCCTTTGCCCTGCAAATTCGGACAGTCGCCCTCTGTATTTGAAGGACTTTGCGAAACATTCCCGCACATCTTGGAAAATTCCGCCAAACTGCGCCCCTGCGATTCGCACCACGTGAAAGCCGACCACCAGTTCATCCCGTTATTGCTTTTGCAAAACGTTGTTCCGTTATTTGCGGTAATTGTTGTTCCGCCATGATCTTCGCACGTTGGTTCCGTTGCCATTGCAGACATCGCAAAACACGCGCACATTAAAAACACAATTACTTTCCTCATTCTTTTAACTCCTTTTTGTTATCAGATAAAACAAAACCCACCTTTCAAAGTGGGCGGATGTTAAAAGACCGTAATTACCTAACGGCTCGACTTATTTGGCGAAACCTTATTCATCGACATCCGCCAAAATAGACGAATGCCAACATTTTTTTAGAGTCGTTGCCAACTCCGGTAATTAAGGGTCTTTTACGCCCTATTATTTGCAAACCATTCGCAAACAACGGGTTTAGTATAAGAAAAGTTGTTTTTTGTGTAAAGGATTATTTTTGTCATTTGGCGAGTGTATTTTTTGGTATTCGATTGAATTTTCGTGTTTTTTATGGTATAATATCTACCATGAAAAAGCAAAAAACACCCTACGAACAGATAAAAAAACAAAACGGTGAAGTCTTCGCGCGGGCAATACGTGATTATGACGACGGCATATTCGACGTACCGGACATTGTCAACATCGTCAAATACGCCGGTCGCAAAGCCAAAACGCCCCTTTTGCAATATCTGGCTTCGTTAAAAATAGCCGAAATCGAAGAACAAGGCCCCTACGAAGATCCGTTCGTCTTATTGAAAAAAGCCGGATATGACGCCTTTTACGCGGACACTTTGGAAAAACAAAACGCCATCCAAAAATACTTTGCCGTCGGCGAAGAATTATGCACTTTTCGCGATAAAACACGCTTTGAGCGATTCTACATCATCCACGCCGTGCGTGAAGGGGTTGAACAATTGGACCGCAAAGATTTTGAAGGCAAAGAAAGCCGGCAAGACGCGTATGGCACCAGCGTCATTTCCATCCAAATTTTAAAAGAAGGTCGGCGCATTTCCATCAAAAACCGTTACAACCACGCGGTCACGAATTGCGACAGCACTTTCAACAACAATCCCGACAACATTTATCCCGGCCTTTCCATGTCACTTAAACGCCACTTTAATGTAGACTTTTCAACACCGACGGTCGATGTTCCCGAAGGCTTTTTTCTTTTGGACAATCAACTGATTCGCTACAATTCGGAACACGATGACATCCATTTCGGGCCCGATTATTACGTTCGGGACGCGGTTTTTTACAAACTGAACAAAAGCGAAGAAATTATGATGGACGGGTATATTTTGAATATGAAAGACAGAACCCTGCTTTCCCCCGTCCACAAGGACTTGCTTATTTCAATTGACGACGCACAAGCCGAAAGCGATGCTTTCATGACGGCTTTATCCGGCGAGTTGCGGAACAAGAAAGTGTACACAACAAAAAATCCGGACGATTCGCACAACATAATGGCTGACGACACCTTGATTGCCACCGTCAAAGACGGCCTGCTGATAAAATTAAACCTTCCGACCACAACAAGCATTGGGGATTGCTTTTTGTCCTATGACCAAAGCATCAAAGAATTTAACGCCCCGCTTTTAACGGAAGTCGGGTATAATTTTTTGTTTTATAACGACGCGATACAGCATTTGAAATTGGAAAATTTGCGCCGGACAGGGGCGGATTTTATGACCAAAAACGATTCTTTGTTGTCGCTGGATATGCCCCGTTTAGAATGGCCCGGTCAATTTTTTCTGCAACAAAACAAGGTTTTGCAACTGGCCAACATTCCGCAAATAAAGAATGTACCGGACTTTTTCTTGGGCAACAATGTGCATTTGCGGCGGTTGAATATGGCGGGTTTGGAAAATACCGGCGATGGTTTTTTGATGGACAATGAAGATTTGGTATTGGCCAACTTTTCCAACTTAAAAAGTGTCGGGGACAACTTTTGTTGCAACAACAAAGAAATGTTGATGTGCCGCTTGCCTCGTCTGCAAAGCGTCGGCCGAGATTTTTTTACCCAAAACACAAAAATGGAGAAGGTTTTTGCGCCGCATCTGGCCGAAATCGGTGAGAGCTTTTTGCCACACAATTTCACCTATAAAATCAACGCAACCGCATTGGTCGGGAAAATCCCGCCCGAAAGAATCTGCTTGCTGGCCAAAGAATATATCGACAAACCGTCACAACCTTCGCCTCTATGGGCATCCAAATACCGCACGTCGGACAAAGGTCGTTAAGTATCCCCCCGCATATAAAGTTTTTTTTAAAAACAAATTTTTCCCTTGCACACACGGGGCGTTTTTGTTTAAACTTTCCATACGATATTGTGCAACAAAAGGAGTTAATTTATGAAGTTTAAAAGTTTGCTTTTTGTCATGTTGGTTGCGGCTTGTCCGGCCTTGGCGCAGGAAGAATCAGCCGCCGAGCCGACCGAAGCTCAATGGACACTTGACGTGCGCGAATTGTCTTTAAGTTATTCCAACACGACCGTCAGCAATTCCAGAGAATATAAAAATTCCCCTGTTTCCGCTTACAGCGCAGACAGCCAATACAACATTGCGGGAAAATTAGATGTCTTTTTAAATCGGTCCACCAACAACGGATTGTGGCAAAATAACGTTATGTTGAATTACGGCAAATTGAAAATCAAGCCCGTGGACGAACCGGCCGAAAGTTCCGAAAGCGCCGACAAGATTTGGGTTTCATCGGATTACAACCAAAAAATGTGGCGTTATTGGAATGCAGACATCGGACCGTTTGTACAGGCGGCTTTTCAAACAGAATTTACCGCCAATCAGGATTCGCCGCGTTACAAAGTCATTTCCGGCCGCGAAGGTTTGAAAATGTTTGAAGGCGAATACATCAAAGAATTGTACGGCGCTTTGGTGGAAGAATATGACTTTACATACAGCAAAAACAAAAACACAAAATGGGCGTGGGAAGTCGGCGCGCGTATGGAAGCCCCCATTCGTGAAGGCGTTAAGTTGACTGGTACCGCGCGTTATACGGACTATTTTTCCTATTCCGAATACGTCGGAACAGACTTGCGGTATGATTTAGAGCTGACCGCCAAAATGGAAGTCAGCCTGACCGACACGTTGGCCTTTGCTCCGTATGTCAGCTATCGTCAAGGTAAAGCCCGCGAAACGTCAAAAACCGGCAGTAATTTGATGATTGGTCTTTCGTTAAAATACGCCGATTTGTTTAACTTGAATTAAAGGAACAAACAATGAAAAAGAATATCATCTTAAAAGCATTGGTTTTAACGACGGCGTTTTTGGGAACCGTCGGGGCCAAAGCCAATACAATTGAACCGGAAGGCATTCATCCTTGTCGAGTAATGCCGCCCTTGGTATGTGATTCGAATGAAAAATTCTTTACGGGTGTTATGACGGAAAAATATCCGGACGGCACGGTGCGCGGGACTTCGGATTTCAAAGACGGACAGCCCGACGGTATGTTAAAGACTTTTTATCCGAACGGCGCACTTGAAACACAAACAACCTATAAGGAAGGAAAAGAAAACGGCGTATCAAAGGCTTACTACGAAAACGGTGCGCTGAAAGTAGAAGTTATTTTCGAAAACGGCAAGCAAAAGGGTATGATACGAGCCTATTGGGAAAACGGTCGCCTTATGGCCGAAGGAGAACAAAACAATCGCGTGCCGACCGGACCGCAAAAAGCTTACTTTAAAAACGGGCAGCTGATGGCCGAAACGAACTTTAAAGACGGCCAAAAAAGCGGAAAGTTTTTGGAATACTATGAAAACGGTCAGCTGAAAGCCGAAGGAAATTACGAAAACGACAAACCGAACGGCGTGGCCAAAATGTATTATCCAAACGGCCAACTGCAAACGGAAGTGAACTTCAAAGACGGTCAAAAACACGGTCGAACATTGGATTATTATGAAAACGGCCGATTAAGGGGCGAAGGAAACTTCCAAAACAACAAACCCGACGGCGTGTCCAGAACATACGACGAAAACGGGCGATTACTGGCTGAAATAACTTTTGATAACGGACAGATTGTTTCCCAAGAGAAAAAATAAAGCCTTATCAAATACGGGTTATCTTTTACGGGTCGGGTTTTTATCCGGCCCTTTTTAAAATCGGCTTGCCTTGACGACGGGGATTTGTTATCCTGTCGACAGAGAGGTGCCTATGAAAGAAAAAATCGATGTTTCCTTCGTCATGACGGTTTATAACAAAGAAAAGTTCCTGCCGTCCGTGTTGCAGGCTTTGTTGCATCAAACGGGCGTGAAAAATCCGGAATACATTTTCGTGGACGATTGTTCAACCGACAAATCCGTGGCGATTATCAGAAAAATGACCAAGGGCATCAAGAACGTAACCTTGGTGGCCAAAAAGCAAAATCAAGGCATCAGCATCACCACCAATCAAGCGCTCTCGTTGGCCAAAGGGACCTACACACGCCCGTTGGATTCGGACGATATTTTACCGCTTGATTCGACGCAAAAGATGTTGGATATGGCCAAAAAATATAAAGCCGATATGGTCTATGGCTCGTTTGTCAAAACAGGCCGACCGGCGGAAGAATTGACCCAAATCCGAATGCCCAAAAACTTTCTGTTTTACCACAAAGACAATGCCCTGTGGGGGGTGTTGACCGGCCGATTCGTTCGTATGGGACAACTGATTAAAACCAGCGTGATACGCAAAGCCGGTGGCGTGGACGAACGTGTCTTTATCCAAGACGAATCGATGGCCTTGCGATGCGCTTTTTACGCAAAAGGATTGGTAAAGATGTTTGCGCCCGCCGTATTGGTTCCGCAAGAAGACGGTAACTTTTCGGGCAACAAAGTCCAATTGGATCATGATCGGTTTTTGGCGCATTATTACTTTTTGGTGGGGCACAAAAACGAAATGTCCGACGAGATTTTAAAAAAATTAAATGAAAGATTGATGTCAGCCTATTGGAAATTGACACGTAAAACAACGCTTTTGCCCTATCTGCATCCGATTTTCTTTCGTTATTTAATCAGCAAAGCGTTTCATCCGATGCCGGATTTTGTTTATTTGAAAAAAATAACGAATCGATTAAAGCAACTGCCAAACATTCGGCGCAGTCAGGGAACGCATTAAACAGCCCCGACGGCGGATATCAATCGCGACCGATTCTTTTTTTGCGAATGGCCGCCGTGGCAACCGACGACGATGTTGGCCATTTTCCTTCCGGCGCAACCATATATTCCGGATTCGAATTTAATTGCACGGCATCCTTTGACGGATTGAATCGATACAAAACCGGATACAGCGTCCTTTGACCGATTTTTAGGGGTGTTGCACTCTTTATCAATTTGAATCCTTGTTTTTCCCAATGAGGCAGATATTCTTTTTCACACAGGCAATAACCTGTTTTAAAGCCTTTTTCTTCGGCAAAGTTTTTGACAAAATCCCAAACACTTGCGAACAGATGCAAATGAGCAAATTCCGGCGCAACGCAGGCCCTTTCCAGCCGCACAAAGTCGCCAAAATAACGCATACGGCACGTTGCGGCGGGCTTTCCGCCGACTTTGGCCAAAAAATGCGTCGCGGTAAAATCGTTGCCGTCAAATTCTTCACTTTCCGGAACACCGCTGTTTTTCACAAACACAGTGCGCCGTAAATCAAGCGATTTCATAAAATCGGAAAGGTTTCGGACAACATCAATTTCAACTTTATCGACCATAATGGCATTTTAAACTTGACGAAAGCGTCAAAAGAATATACTAAAAATATAAGTTATCTATATATTTTTGGGATATATATATACGAGATTTTAAAAAATGAGCATCCAAAATCAAACGAAGTTATTGAAAGAATTACTTTATCTGAAAGAAGCCATCGATTGCGGGTCTTTATCGGCGGTGGCTTTGAAAAACGATATTAAACCGTCAAATTTAAGCGTGTTGATTAAAAACCTTGAAAGAAAGATGGGCGCGACCCTATTGATACGCAAATCTACCGGTGTGGAAGCAACGTTGGCCGGTCAACAAATGTATCGGTTGGCCCTGTCGTTGGAAGAAAATCTGGAAAGGTTGGAACGCGCGACATCGGATTATTGCCCGCAAAGTTTAATCCTACGCCTGCCCGCCGGATTCGTTTTACCTTTCTTGCCCGATTTTACAAAGGAAAACCCGTCGATAACCGTCCGCCAACGCGAGGAAGTCAAAAACTTTGACGTGGGTATCTTTTACGAACCGCCGTCCTTGTCCGACGAATTTCAAGCCAAAAAAGTTTCGATTAAAAGGCAAAGTTTCCATCAAGATTTATTCGTGGCTTTTTATCGGCAAAAGACAGCCGCCCAAAAATTGGTGCGCTTTATAATTTCTCGCTGGCTTGACGAATAAGTTGAAGCAGGCTTCTGACTTTGGGTAAATCTTTGCTTTCTTTATGGGATACGACCCAAAAGTCGCGGGACAACGACATAAAGTCAAATTCGGTCAAATCTTTGTGTCGGCGGCCGATGCTTTTAGGCAGGATTGAAATTCCGACGCCGTCCAAAATTAAACTCAACAGCACATTCGACGAATCGGTTGTAACGGACAGGTGTTTGACCTTTTTAATAAAATCCGACCATTCGGAAAGTTCTGTAAAATTCTGGCGCGTGCAAATACAATGATTTTCTTGCAAATCCTTTAACGATTTCGGCGTACCGTATTTCGACAAGTATTGTTGCGACGCGTAGAAAGCAAAATTCATCTTACCCTTGTAAATAACAACGGTGTCGTCGTGGGTCGGCTCTTCGAAAATCAACCCCATATCAATGTCATAGATTTGACGCGGCTTTTGAAAAGAACCGAAAATATCCACCTGTATATTCGGATGCAACGTGTAAAATTCGGACAAACAGGAGCTGATTAAACCGACGCCGACACCTTCGGTCGTCCAAAGGCGAATTTTTCCGCTGTATTCATATTTTTGTTTGGAATAATACTCTAATTGATAAACGGTTTTTTCCACGTCGTTGGCAATATCCAAAACATCCTTTCCCAACGAAGTTATTTGCACGCCGCTACGTGAACGATTTAAAAGTTGGCCACCCAAAAATTTTTCCAAATCTTTTATCATGTTGGACAAATTGGATTGTTTAAAGCCATTTTTCTGGGCTGTTTCATTAATTTTTCCCGTCTGCGCCGCCGCCGAAAAGCAAAGAAGATTTCGAAGAAGTGTCGCTTTCTGTTTAATGCCCATAATATATACTTTTATATGAAATCGGTTGATTGTTACGCCCACACAAGTATGCATACTATAATACATGGTAATCAAAAAATCAAGAGGTCCTTATGGAAGTCTTAAATGAAATTTACGGTCAATATCTGTCTTTATTGGGAAAGGCAAAAGCGTACGGACTTGACGAAACAGCCTATTTTTTAGAGCTGGCCGGACAGGTTTTTGAAAAGGAAGCCTTTCGGCTTTTACCCAAGGCAAAAGAAGAACCATCACGCGCCCCAAAAGTCGAACGGTCAGAAAAAAACCACCGAACAGGTCGATGGTTCTTTTCGTCGAAAAGTCCATAAAGGCATTTACGGATAAACGCGTTTAAGCTTTGGTTTGACGCGGTTTTTCATAGAAACCTTCGCGGCATAACGACTTAAAACACAATTTCCGTCCGTGGATTTTTTCGGAACACAAACAACGGCACCGACATAATACGAACCCGCGGCCAGCCCTTCGAATTTATACTTACCGTCTTTATCGGAAAGGGTCATTTTATTCATTTTAACGGCCCGTTCATCGGGAACCTTTAACGCTTCACGACCGGCCCATCCGCGGTGATACCATTCGTCAGAATACGACGTCACCGGATTGATAAAGACCTGTGCGCGATCAAAACATTTCTTCACACCGTCTTCCAAAGTGAAGCACAAATCACCTTCGATAACGGCGGAACCGCCTTTTTCATACGGGGCGTATTCTTCCGGATTTAAAATTTCATGACGATCTTGCGGTGCCGGACATTTGGGTTCATCGACCGCCCGCTTCATTTGGGCCATTTCATCTTTGCATTTGGTTGATTGAGCGTAACACGACGTCAAATGGCGCGTCATAAACCGGTAATTGCGACGCATGGACATATTTGAACTTTGCGTCAGATAGACAAACAATCCGGCCTGAAACAAGACAAACAAAGCCAAAAGGTAAAAGAACGTTTGCACAAACGAAATGCCTTTTGTTTCCTTTGTTTTCAAAGCCACCGTTTTTTCGGCCGCAACAGGCGCTTTCGGGGCCGGTTCTTTTTTAACGACAGGCGCTGTTTTTTGCGGTTCTGCCTTTTTCAACGAAGCGGACACAGGGGCATTTGCCTTTTTGACCGCGGATTTTTTTGTTTTTTTCATAAGTTTTTCTCCTTTCCTCTCTTCATGTTAAAAGACCGTTTGGCGTCTGTCAAGGCTTTATTTGTTCACACGCCGTTTCAATCTGATCTTCCAATCGGTGTAAAAACTCCCTTTTTTCCAAGCCGGCCGGAATCGGGGGCAAGATGCGAACGGTGGTCGTGCCCGGATATTTTTTAAAGCTGTTTTTGGGCCAAAAAAATCCCGTGTTCAAAGCAATCGGCACGACCGGCACGTTGCATTGTTCATAAATAAAAGCCACACCCGGATTGTACTTTGTTTTTGTATGCGGAGTGCAACGCGTGCCTTCCGGAAAAATGGTGATGTTAAAACCTTCTTTTAAGCGTTGTTTGGCCGATGTCATCATCAAACGCATCGCGGAAGTCCCTTTGCTTCGGTTAATGGGAATGCAACCGGTGGACCAAAAATAAATCCCCGCCAACGGCAAAAACATCAAACTTTTTTTCAAAACATAAACCGTGTTCGGAACAAGGGCGTGGATAAAGGTTGTTTCAAAGGCCGATTGATGCTTGGCGGCCACCAAATATCCGTTTTGTTTGGGCAGGTTTTCGCGCCCTTCCACTTTTAACTTTAATCCGAACAGGCTTAACAAAACAATGTTTCCGTGTGCCCAAATTTTCGGCACGTAGTTTCCCACTTTCTTCGGAAAGAAAATCGTCCACAAAAAGAAAGTCAAGACAAAAACGGACCACGTATAAAAAAGCAAACAAAAGAAAAAAGACCGCAAAAAAACAATGATGTGATTCATAATAAAATCTCCTGTAACAAAAAGCGCAATTCAACCAACAAAAACTTATGGTATTCGATGAACAACAAACCGGCGTTACGGGTGTGTATCCATTCGGCATCTATTTTATCCGGAAAAACGGGATGCGGGTAAATTTCACTGTTCGGCAACCGATGACGAATCTCCTTTAACGCGCGCGGCATATGATAAAAAGAGGTAATCAACACAAATGATTGAATGTTATGTTCCCTGACCCAAATTTCGGTTTCCAAAGCATTTTCTTGGGTGTTATCGGCTCGGTATCCCAACTGGATGCGGGACACCGTTTCTTCGTCCGCTTGTTGCAGCAAAGACCCGATGGAAACTTTGTCATTCACGCCGGAAACCAACAGCTGGGAATCTTGATTTTGGTTCAACAGATGAAAAGCCGACCCCAACCGCCCTTTGCCGCCGGTCAAAACCACAATCGCTTGCGGTTTTTCAGGCAGATCCACATAGCGCATACTCCACGCATAGGCCACAAACCACGCAAACCCCAACACCCAAAAGGCCAACGCCAAAAGGAACAAATAAATGACAATCCCCCGAATTTTTTTCATGCTTTTTCCCGCAAGTTTCTCCAAACGGTGACAAAAGTTGTTCCCCATGCCAACACGCCGGCAATCAACGGAATGATTAAAATAACCGTCCATTGAACAATCGACAAACCGGCCGTTTCAAACAATGATTGATCCAAAGGCTTTAAAAACACGCGCAAAACCCACAAAATCGGGAAAGCAAAAATCAATCCCAACAGGCCGCCGAAAAAGGCTTTGACAAAATGACGACAACTATATGCAAAGGCGATAACGCCCACCCGCGCCCCCATCATTTTCAAAAGCGATAACGTGTGCGATTGTATCTTTAAACTGGATTTTGTCGTGTAAATAACCGTCACAGATGTTGTCAAAATCAACAACGTCAAAATAAAGAAAATGACTTTTTGCACCCCGTGCAACAAATCCACCCATCCGGAAAGCCAAATCCGATGCGAATCCGCTTTGGCGAACGGCGCCATTTTTGACAATTCTGTTTGAAATTCGGTAAAGGAAAAGGCTTCCGGTTGCGCCAACTGTACATCCATCAGGCGCGGCATCGGCAAATCAACGGATGTTTCCATTTTACCCATCCATGGTTCAACCAAATCCGCGATCTCGGCGTCCGTCAATATCCGAACACTTTTCACCGCCGGTTTTGTCAGCAAATATGTTTCGATAATGCGCACATCATTGGCGGCCATTTCGGTGCGGTCTTGCCCCTTTAAATCAAAGGTCGGCACCTGTATCGTCAAAGACCCCGACACGGAACGGTTCCAATAACCGATAACATTTGTCATACCCAAAGAGGCCGTCAAAATCAGCACCGCAATAAAGCTCATCAACGCCGTCAACCAAATCAAAAACAGCGCGGATGCATCGTGGAAAGGCAAAGGCTTTTTAACCGAAAACATGGAACCCCTCTCGTTTGGATTGGGCCGGTATCAATTCCAAATTACCGCCGGACAGATGAAGTGTCGGCATATTAATCTGGCGAATTAAGGCCTGATTGTGTGTGGCAATAACCAACGTTGTTCCCATTTTGTTTAATTCGGCGAACAGATGCAAAATGCGGGCGGCCATTTCGTCGTCCACGTTGCCGGTGGGTTCGTCCGCCAACAACAAATCCGGTTGAGTAATCACGGCACGAGCAATGGCAATTCTTTGTTTTTCACCGCCGGACAGAGTGGACGGAAACTTTTTCATGGCTTTGGCCAATCCGACCCAGGCAAGCAATTCTTCCACCCGCTTTTTGATGTCCTTTTCTTTCATGCCGAAAATGCGCAACGGCAAGGCAACATTGTCAAACGCATCCAAATAATCCAGCAAACGATAATCTTGGAACACCACACTGATACGCCGGCGCAAAAGGTACAAATGACGGGGCTTTATTTCGGAAATATCCTGTCCGAACATTTGAATACGGCCGGACGAAGCGACCTGATCCAAATACATCAATCGCAACAACGAAGTCTTTCCCGCGCCACTTTCCCCCGTTACAAAATGAAACGAGCCGCGCTCCAAAGAAAATTGGATGTTTTTTAAAACAAAGGGCCCGTCGTCGTATTTCAAATGCACGCGATGGAAATCGACAACCGGCAAATTTGTGTTTGAAAAACGTAATTTATCCATTTGTTCTTGTCAGTCCCAAAAGAATCATTTATCCTATGTTTGAAAAAAGCATAAACGATTTTTGAAAAAAGGGCAAGACAGATGTTGATTCAATGTGAAAAGTGTCATCAAACGTACAACGTTCCGGACGAAATGATCTCGGCAGACAGCCTGTGTTTTAAATGTTCGGCGTGCGGACACACCTTTTATATCGAAAGGGAAGATGTCCCACCGCCCGCATCGTCTTTTGAAGACAATCCCGTCGTTTATACGGAAAATCCCGATGCCCAACCGACAACCGATTCGGAAGCCTTTGATGCCCAAATTCAACACGAAATTCATTCGGACGAGCTGATGCGGGACGAAAAACAGCTTTTCAATCCGGCGGCCGAAATTTCCAAAAAAGATGATGTTCCCTTTTTAAAGGACGAACCGGACACGGACAATCCGTTGACCAGCCCGACTTTCCTGCCGGACAATGAGGATGTCTTTGCCCCGCAAAAAGATAAAACGCCGGTGTCTTTGTGGGGACGTGTAACGGCCTTTGTTGTCATATTGATTATTTTCACAGGCGCTTGCCTTTTTATGACGCGGGGCTTTTTGTATGAACGGGTGACATGGACGCGCCCGATTTACGCTTTGTTCGGTTATACCCCCGTTTTGAAGGGTGTATCGTTGGAAAATTTAAAAATGCAGTACATAAAGGATGAACAAGGTACCTCTGTCGGTGTACGGATTTTCGGTCAGATTGAAAATCAAAAAGACCACTCCGTGCCGGTGCCGTTGGTGCGTGCCCGATTGTTGGACGAAAACGAACAAATGGTCAATTTCCAATACGTCCCCATTCGTCGGGAAGTTTTAAATGCGGCGGAAAAGTTGCCCTTTGACGTTGTCTTGTCTTTGCCGGAAGGCGCGGTTTATGTCGATGTTTCTTTGGATGAAAAACCATGAAAAAGATTTTTCTGACCTTGTTTTTGTTGGGATGGGTTTTGCCGGCAACGGCGGATTGCTTTGAAGGCGATATGGCCTTTGCGCGGGAAAAATGGCGGACGGCCCGCTTGGCGTATGAAGCCTGTGCGCAGACCAAAAACGATGCCCTTTCTTTTTATCGGTTGGGACAGATTTATTTGACGGCCAAAGGTGTTCCGGTTGACCGCACACGAGCATTGATTTATTTTCGCTACGGGGCCGAAAAAGGCTATGCACCGGCGGCGCGGGAATTGGCCAAGCTGATGAATTCGCCCTTGTTGCCGGCGGATGCCGTCGGGCGGGTACAGGCCAAAATAACGGCGCAAAAAGCCCGTCGGCCACGATTGGCCCATGTGGACGATACGTTGGAATTGTCTGATTTTGCTTGGGTTTTGTTAGCATCGGAACGGGCCGAAAACAAATGGTTTTATCCGTCCCCCGCGCTTTCGGATACCGAGGCGCAAAAAATGGTAGCCGATTGGGAAAGAACGCGGGGCAAAGCGGCCAAAGAAGCGGCGGTGCGTGAAGCTTCGCGCTTTAAAGAAGAATTGTTGATTTGGGCCGCCAGAGAAACCTATGGCGATAAAGTTTTTTTCCAATTCATGCAGGCGGTTTTCCCGCCGGACGGTCGGCCTGATTACACCCAAAGAACACAAGCCGTCGAAAAATTAAAACAGGATATTTTGAAAAAATGAAAAAAGTTTATATGAACACGATGGGTTGTCAAATGAATGTGTATGACAGCACACGCATTTTGGATGCTCTGTCCGCTTTGGGATACGAACAGACAGACGACCCGAGACAGGCGGATTTGCTGATGGTGAATACCTGTTACATTCGTGAAAAAGCGTCGGACAAGGTTTTTTCGTGTTTGGGGCGATTTTTAGAGGTTAAAAAAGAACGTGCCGCCGC
>Ga0310690_10005204_pt1 | contig 17817 bp, 16 predicted proteins | sample AusTroGonzalo_MG_2_FD_207661 | JGI IMG/M metagenome (GOLD analysis project Ga0310690, IMG submission 207661) | Bovine rumen microbial communities from tropical cattle in Woodstock, Queensland, Australia - Gonzalo_04 (v2) (version 2) | ecosystem: Host-associated > Mammals > Digestive system >...
TCACCAATGTAGGCAAAGCGCACTTACAGGGTTTCGGTTCGTTCGAAGGCGTGATGCGCACCAAAGCGGAGTTGTATGATTTCCTGCGGGTGCATGGCGGTTTCTGTTTCCGTAATACGGATAATCCGTATTTAGCGCAGATGGCAGGTGACTTGAAGACTGTGCCGTACACGACGGGCACAATGCCGGAAGGGACCCATTTAGTAGGAGGCTATAACGCCGAGAACGTATCGGCGGCGCTGTGTGTGGGCGCGTACTTTGGCGTGAGCGAAGAGGTGGCTTTAGCCGCTATCCGGGCGTATGTACCGAGCAATAACCGCTCGCAGTTGATGCAGACAGAAAAGAATACGATCATTGTCGATGCGTATAACGCGAACCCGACCTCTATGACCGCAGCCATCAATGCGTTCAAGGGTAACTGTTACATCCTCGGCGCCATGCGCGAACTCGGGGAGTATAGTCATTTAGAGCACCAGAATATCGTGAATATGTTGCTGGAGCGCAAGGCCGACAAGGTGTTGTTGGTGGGCGAAGAGTACAAGCAGACGACAGCGCCGTACCCGGTGTTTGATAACATAGAGGCTTTGTACGCACACTTGCAGCAAGCACCCATCAGCGGTTGCACCATCCTGCTCAAAGGAAGTCGTTCGAATCAAATGGAAAAAATATTACCGTTATTATGAAAAAAAATGTTTTTTGGATTATAGTGCTTGTGTTGGTACTCGCCTTAGGCGGCTTGGCGTATCTCTACTGGAGTCAGCGCACGGAGTTGACCGAACTGGTGGAGCAGATGACGATCGAGAAAGAGGCACTGCAGGAGGAGTACGAAGACCTTGCTATCCAGTTCGACGGGTACCAGCAGATGGATATCAAGAATGACAGTTTGCAGGATCTGCTCTCGCGCGAGCAACAACGCGTGCAGGACTTGCTGGAAGAGTTACGTCAGACCAAGGCTTCCAATGCCCGTCGTATAGCGGAGTTGAAGAAAGAGTTGGCGACTGTGCGGGCGGTGATGAAAGACTATGTGCGTCAGATCGACTCGCTCAATGCGACCAATGCGCGGTTGACGGAAGAGAACCAACTGGTCAAGCAAGAGAACCAACAGGTCAAGGAGCAGAACTCGCAACTCTCCTCGCAGAATGCGCAGTTGACGGAGACGGTGACGCGAGCATCGATGCTGGAGATCACGTCTTGTACGCTCACGATGCTCAATAAGAACGACAAGAAAACGAAGATGGCGAGCCATGTACGTAAGTTCCAATTCGACTATGTGATAGCGAAGAACATCACCTGTACGCCGGGAATGAAGGAACTCTACGCGCGTGTCATTGACCCGCAGGGAAACCTGATAGGTGAACATCCCGACCGCCTCTTTGCTTTCGAGAGCGGAGAGATCCCGTACTCGATGATGCAGCATATCGAATACAGCGGAGACCCCTATTCGGGCACATGTTATTGTACCCTTCCGGACAACTCGGAAGTGCAGAAAGGATTCTATACAATCGACTTCTTCTGCGACGGAAATCTCATCGGTTCGTTCCCATTTCAGGCGAAAAAGTAAAAAAAATGCAAAAATATTTGCTCAATTCAAAAAAAAGCAGTACCTTTGCACGCTTTTTCGAATGAGAGAGCAGTAAATCCGGCGAAGTTGTGATCCTCGCGATGCTGCTTTAGCCGACATTGTTTAACCCTCATTGACCAAATGGTCCCATGAACCAATAAATGACCAAATGGTAAATGAACAAATGATGAAATGTCATGTATTTAACTTCTGAGAAGAAAGCTGAGTTGTTTGCCAAGTACGGCAATGACGCCAAGAACACCGGTTCTGCAGAGAGCCAAATCGCATTGTTCACCTTCCGTATCAACCACCTGACCGAGCACCTGAAGGAGAACCGTAAGGACTTCGGTACAGAGCGCGCACTGACCGCACTGGTAGGTAAGCGTCGTCGTATGTTGGACTACCTGAAGGCTAAAGACATCGAGCGTTATCGTGCTATCATCAAAGAACTTGGCATTCGTAAGTAATCTCAAAAACGTCCTTCGGGGCGTTTTTTTGATGCCCGTACATAAAAATCCCAATAATTAGGGATTGTGTATGTCGTAAAAAAGCAGTACTTTTGCACCCGAAATGAAAGAAGCGTTGCATCAAATAGCAGTTATCGGTCTTCCGCAGAGCGGTAAGAGTTCGTTGACGCAGGCCTTGCAGGCACTGGCGAACAGTCCTCAATGGAATAAGCACGCCATGCGTTTCGTGGAGGTGCATGACCCGGACGAATTGCATGGTCATGCGTATGATGTAGTGCTGCAGGTGGTGGACTCGACGCGTCTGGAAGAGTCCTTGATGCTTACGCCGCATATCATCGATGAGCATCAGAAGATCGTGCTGGCTATCGGTCGTTATGATCTGCTGCTGGAAACCGACCATTCGCTGGATATCCCTAAGTTGGAGCAGTTGATCGGTGTACCTACCTGTCGGGTCTCCGTACGGCTTAACTACGGTTTGGCGAATTGCCTCAATATTGTTGAGAGCACCATTCATAAACCCGCTTCTACGGCTCACCCTATCTATCACTTACGCGATCAGGAAGGCGATGAAGACACTTACCGCGCGTACGTACACGGTATCTTAACGGAGACGCTCACGCACGCGAAGGACGACAAGCATCAGACGCGTCTGGAGCGCATTGATAAGGTGCTCACCAACCCTTGGCTCGGATTCCCGATCATGATGGCGGTTCTCTATTTCGTTTTCTGGTGTACCTTCACCTTGGGTGCCTACCCGCAGGAATGGATCGAAGAGGGAGTCGGATTAACGGGTGAATGGATGAAGGGGTTCATGAATGAAGGGTGGTTCTCGAGTCTCCTCATTGACGGTGTACTCAAAGGGGTAGGAGCCGTGCTGGCTTTCCTGCCGAACATCATCATTCTCTTCTTCTTTATCAGCCTGATGGAGGACTCGGGTTACATGGCGCGTGAAGCGTTCATCATGGATACAATCATGCACCGCGTCGGGCTTCACGGCCGTAGTTTTGTGCCGATGCTGATGGGTTTTGGTTGTAACGTCCCCGCTATCATGGCGGCACGCGATATACAGAATCCGAAGGACCGCGTACTGACAATGCTGATGGTGCCTTTCATGTCCTGTTCGGCACGCCTGCCGGTATATATGTTGTTTGTCGATACGTTCTTTGAGCGCTACAAAGCACTTGTGATGATCTCGCTCTACGCTATCGGCATCAGCCTCTCCGTCTTGTTTGCGGTCATCATGAAACGCACGCGTTGGTTCAAGCAGAATAACGACGATACGGTCAACGAGTTACCTGAGTTCCGTTTGCCGAAGGCGCGTAACACGGCTGCGCATATATGGGAGCGGGTGGCGGACTATCTGCAGAAGATCTGCACGGTCATCTTATGGGCATCGATCATCATCTGGGCGCTCGAGTATTTCCCCACACAAGACCTGAACGACTTGGAGCACTCGTTCTTAGCTTCTATCGGTCAGTTCGTCTCGCCACTGATGGAACCCTTGGGCTTCGATTGGAAGATGTCCGTTTGTCTGATCACCGGCCTGCCGGCTAAGGAAGCGATCGTCTCGACGCTTGCTATCCTGTATGGCGGAGACATCTCTGCGGCAGGCTTCACTCCGCTCACCGCGTTCAGTTTTATGCTCTTCGTGCTGCTCTATTTCCCTTGTGTAGCCACGATAGCTACGCTACGCCGCGAGGCAGGCAAGGTATGGGCATGGTTCACCGTCTTCCATTCGCTGATTCTCGCATGGCTCGTCGCCTTCCTCGTCTATCAAATCGGATCAATCCTATAAAATCTGCATACAAAGTGCAGATTTTTTTGCATAATTGAAAAAAAAGCAGTAATTTTGTACCCGCTTTTGATAAATGTAACGAATTATGAGTTTACAATGTGGTATAGTAGGCTTGCCTAATGTCGGCAAATCAACCCTTTTTAACTGTCTTAGTAATGCCAAAGCGCAGAGCGCTAATTTCCCGTTCTGTACGATAGAGCCTAATGTGGGCGTCATCACCGTTCCCGATGAGCGGCTTATCAAGTTGGGCGAACTCTGTCATCCGGAGCGCGGTGTCATTCCGACCACCGTGGAGATCGTCGATATAGCCGGACTCGTCAAGGGTGCCAGCAAAGGCGAAGGACTCGGGAATAAGTTCCTTGCCAACATCCGCGAGACGGACGCGATCATCCATGTGTTGCGTTGTTTCGATGACGAGAACGTGGTGCATGTCGATGGTTCGGTCAACCCCGTGCGCGACAAAGAGATCATCGATGCCGAGTTGCAGTTGAAAGATTTGGAGACGGTTGAAAGTCGTATTCAGAAATGCGAGAAAGCCGCTAAAGCCGGAGGTGACAAACAAGCCAAACTCCAACTCGAAGTGCTGGTCAAATACCGCGAGGCGCTGTCGCAAGGCAAGAACGCCCGTACGGTGGAACTGGACAACAAAGACCAGGAAGCCGCTGCGCGAGACCTGTTCCTGCTGACCAATAAACCCGTCATGTACGTATGCAATGTCGATGAGTCGGCAGCTGTCACGGGGAATGCGTATGTGGAGCAAGTACGTGAGGCGGTGAAGGACGAAGATGCGCAAGTGCTGGTACTGGCTGCCAAGATCGAGAGCGAGATAGCCGAACTGGAGACCTACGAAGAGCGACAGATGTTCCTCGAAGAGATAGGCTTGCGAGAGTCGGGAGTGAACCGTCTTATCAAAGCCGCGTATGCCTTGCTGAATCTCCGTACGTTCCTTACTGCAGGCAGCGATGAGGTGCGTGCATGGACCTTCAAGGCCGGAGCCAAAGCACCACAATGTGCGGGTGTTATCCATACCGATTTCGAACGCGGGTTCATCCGTGCAGAAGTGATCAAATACGACGATTTCATCGCGCTGGGAGGCGAAGCACAATGCCGTGCAGCCGGTAAACTCGGTATCGAAGGAAAAGACTACGTCGTTCAGGATGGCGACATAATGCACTTCCTGTTTAATGTGTAAGGTGTAAAGTGTAAGGTGTATGATAGAGCAGTTCTTAGCATATGGTTGGTGGGTCGGGGCATTGTGTATCGTGCTCGGTTTTGTGGCTTTGGTCAAAGGTGCGGATTGGTTGGTGGACGGTGCGTCTGCTATCGCCAAGCGCTCCGGTGTGTCGGATCTGGTGATCGGTCTGACCGTGGTCGCTTTCGGCACGTCAATGCCGGAGTTTGTGGTGAACATGGTTTCGGTAGCAGAAGGGACAACGGATCTGGCCCTGACTAACATCTTGGGCTCTAACATCATCAATACGTTTGTTATCTTGGGATTAACAGCACTGGTCTATCCTATCGCTTCGCAGAAAAGAAGCCGTGATTTTGATATCCCGCTATCGATCATTGCCGGCGTGCTGGTCATTTTGTTTGTGGCCATTCAGCTTCCTTTCGGGGAGACGGAACGCGGTGTCGGTCGCATAGGAGGTGTGGTACTGCTGCTGTTCTTCTGCTATTTCATCTATAATACATTCCGTCATGCCAAAGATCATCCGGACGAGGCAGAGCCGGAAGAGATCAAACTCATCCCTGTACGCAGAGCGATTGCACTGATCCTCGGCGGTTTCGTAGGGTTGGTAGTAGGCGGAGAACTGATCGTCAAGAGTGCCGTGGATATCGCTACGCGTTGTGGTGTGAGCGAAGCCATCATCGGACTGACCATTGTGGCTTTAGGTACTTCGTTACCCGAATTGGCTACCTCTGTCATCGCGGCAACGAAACACAACTCGGATATAGCCTTAGGAAACGTGTTTGGTTCGAATATCTTCAATGTGTTCTTTGTATTGGCCACCAGTGCGACCGTTCGTCCGTTACCGGCTTATGAGGGTATCGAATTAGACGCGGTCATGGCGGCTCTCGGCAGTATCATCGTTTGGATGGCAGTTAAGACGAACCGCGAACGCAAGATTCAACGCTGGGCCGGAGCGCTGCTGCTGATCATCTACGGAGCTTATTTGGCTTACCGATTGATCGGGGTTTCTTAAAAGAAGGACTTATACTTCCGGTAGAAATACAACAAAGCCTTGGTGTGCTTCCATCCTAACCGGCTAAAGGGATTCGCGTGCGTTTTGCGTTGGCAATAATGCACCATGGAGACTTGCGGCAGGTACATCACTTTCCATCCTGCCTTTCGCGCTCTCAAACAATAGTCACAGTCCTCCGGACCATAAAAGATGGCTTCATCCAACTCTCCAATCGTAGCGTAAACCTCTTTTCGTATCATTTGGCAAGCGCCTATCAGATAGACGGGTTCAAAGGGTTCCGTACCATTCACCTGCTGTTTGTATATAAAAGGCGCTGAAGGAAAAAACACACTGCGAATCTTGGCTCGGATGCCGGGATAAGGTTTGCAACTTTCTTGAGTTTCACCGCTCGGTGACATAAGTTTGCAACCGCATATGCCTACTTCCGGATGGTCATCCAAGTAGCGCTCCATCGTCTCTACCGCCGTATCGGTGATACAGATATCATTATCCACAATGAACAGGTACGCTCCTTTTGCTTTTCTCAATGCGATATTGCGCGCATAAGCCACTCCTTTGTTCTCCGGCAAACAAACCAGCTCTATTGAGGGATAGGATTGTTGCAGGAATTCCAGCGTACCATCCGTAGAATGATTATCGACAAGGATCACTTCTACGTCTTTGCGCTCCAACTGATGATGCATGGAAGATAGTAAATTCCGTATAAACGAAAGACCGTTCCACGTAATGATAATATATGATATTTTCACCGTATTCATCCGAATAATTTTATTTTAAGAGAGCGCAATGCGTGCGTAAAATCAGACCAAGAGCGGAATTTGCGCATCTGTTTCCATACGAAACGGGGCGAGAGGAAATAACTGAGGTTGGAAACAAACAACATATGTTCCATTTCCTTGTTTGTCAGATTCGGATAATTGAGTATCGACTCGCGTTGTACATCGGTCGGTGTGTAAACGCCGTCTTTCAACCAACCGTTTTCCAAGGCCATGTGGTAAAACTGCGTTCCGGGGAAAGGAGAAACGATATTGATCATCAATTGATCCACATGCAGCTTCTTGGCCTTGCGAATAGTGTCCTTTATCGTTTCTTTGGTCTCCAACGGACTCGTTCCTATCAGTATATTCAGTTTGACAGGCACATTGTATTTTTGCAATAAATGAATGGCACGATATATTTGTTCGCTTGTGATGCCTTTATGAATATATTCCAAGATCTTATCATTAAACGATTCGATGCCAAGGTCCACATACATACATCCCGACTTGCCCAATAATTGCGCGATAGGTTCCGTTATGGCATCCACGCGAGCCTGGCATCCCCACACAATACCTGTTTCCTTCAGCACTTCACAGATAGCAGCCGTCCGTTGTTCATTCCAGATGAAATTATCATCCATGAAACCTATCGCTTTGATTCCCTCTGCAGCCAACTGACGAATGTCTTCTGCTACTTTCTCCGGCGAACGGAAAGAGATAGGCGGCTTGCGGTTATTATATGTCTTATACTCTATCTCGCGGGCAAAAGTGAGCGAACTGGGCACACAATAGATACAACGGAACGGACAGTTGCGTGATGTAACCATCGTGGTATAAGGGGTTCGTTTCAGTTTGGGATTTCGATACACTATATCGCTCACCAGGTGGCGCGCAGGAACAGGAAGCGCATCCAGATCTTTCATGAGCGGGCGCATTTTATTGCGGTGATGCTCTGTATGCAACAGATAAGATATACCGTCTATGTCATGCCAATCAGAGTCTGTGTCTATCTTATCCAACCATTCCATCACCGTCAACTCCGGCTCTCCGTGTACTACCACTGTGCGTTCATCCACATGACATTCGTTCGCAAAATAACCGGCTCCCGGACCCAACAATAACACCCACGAAAGAGGTGCAACCTCATGGATCTGGCGTACCACTTCTATATCATTCTGCACGGACAGGTTTACGGTCCAGATGACGTAAACATCTGCCGGAGAACGCTTTATGGTAGCAAGCAGTTGTTCTATCGTTATGGAATGATTCACGCAATCCATATAGGTCACATTGTATCGCTGCTCTACACAAGCAGCTACCTGTAACTCGTATATATTAGGAGTCGGGTACACCACGCGCGTACAACCGGAACTCCGCTCCGCAGGATGTTCACCTATTAGGACGGGGGGGACCAAAAAACAAACCTTCTTCATCATTCTTATTCTTTGCGTATAAACTGCTTCACTTTGCGTATCTGTTTGCAGGCTACGGTTAACAATCCTGCGCCTATATGATTCTTCTTGAGCACCAGATAGTCCTCCTGGGTTTTGGAAAGCCGTGCTTTAGTGTTCTTGTTGCTCGCTCCGCCGACTTCCATACTCACGAGCACTTGCGGGATATAGTGTGTCTTGTAACCTGCAGTGAATATGCGCAAAATCATGTCATAGTCCGCAGAAATACGGAACCAATCATCGTACGGTCCTGTTTGTTCGTACACTTCGCGTCGCACATAAACGGTAGGATGAGGCGGCATCCAGCCGTATTTGAGACTTCGAGGATTAAACGTATTGCTTTTCCAGCGTCGTACCACTTTGCCTTCTTTACAATACTGCAGATCACCGTAAACGATATCGGCTTTCTCCGTTCGCATCGCGTGCGCGATTTGTTCGATGGAATCGGCAGAAAAGAACATATCATCCGAATGCAGGAAGCCGATCACGTCTCCTGTTGCCATTTTGATGCCTTTGTTGATCGCATCATAGATTCCCTCATCTTTTTCGGATACCCAACGTACATTCGTATGCTGCTTCGCATACGCTTCAATCATCGCACGCGTACCATCGGTTGAAGCACCATCGACGAGGATATGCTCGATGTTTTTGTACGTCTGACTTTGCACGCTTTCCAATGCCCGCTGTAGCGATTTGGCACTGTTATACGTGATGGTTATAATAGATATTTTCATGGTGTTAGTATTTCTTCTTTTCTATTGCCGGGTTGCCTTGATACACACCGTTCGGTGCAAGGTTTTTGGTTGCTATTGATCCTGCTGTCAGGACGCTGCCGGCTCCTACCGTTACGTCCGGACATACGATGGCTTTTGCGCCGACCCATGCTCCTTCTTCAAGCACAATGGCGCCTGGCCTCAAATCAAAACTCTCTTTGGTATAGTCATGGTTGCCGCATAGTAACATCGCCCCTTGGCTGATACAACAGTGCGCTCCGATTGTTACATCCGCCAAGTTATCTATCCATACCCCCTCACCTATCCATGAGTGATCGCCGATACGCAATTTCCACGGATATTTGATATTCACGCATGGCTTGATGATGACATCTTTCCCTATTGTTGCACCAAAACAGCGGAGCAACGCCCGTTTCAAACCATAATACGGCCACAATGCGCTTTGGAAAACAAGTACATTGATGGTGTACCACAAGCCTCTGACGAAGGCATTACGACCCGGATTATACCAGGCATTGCTGTATTTAGATAAATCACGCTTACTCATATACAAACGATGGTTTTGATTTTCCTGTTACTATCCATTGGTATAGTGCTGCCATTTGCTGTGCCACTCTTTCGGCGGAGAAAGATTCTTCTACCAGCAAACGTCCTTTCTTGCCCATTTCATCGATGTTTTCAGGGAACATGACCAGTATCTGACGCATCACTTTCGCCATGTTTTCTGCCGTTGGTTCCTGCCACCATCCGCACTCTCGCTCTGTCAATATATTCCAGGGCGTACCGGTACTTGCAAAAACCGGTGTACCGCACGCAAGAGCCTCTGCTACGATCAATCCGAAATTCTCGAAATCGCTTGGCACGAAAAGCGCGGACAATCCTGCTAATTGTTCTTCTTTCTCCTGGCCGCTCACAAATCCCGTGAATTGTACATTGTTCAATCCGGATTGTTCTACCAGTTGATGCAGCCGCAGTTCATACGCAGTGTCTCCGCTCCCCATCAGTACCAACTCACATTGTGCTTGCTCCTCGCGGGACAAAAGAGTCAGCGCTTCAATAATCCGTTCTATATGTTTGCGGGGATGCAACCGCCCCAGGTAGCCGAATTTAACATTGCCTTTCCTTTTAGGAAAACACATATGAGGCATCGGTACAGGGTTTGCAATTACGGCGATCGGATTGGTGAAGCCCAAAGCGCGTACATGCCGCATCTCATCCTCACAGGTTACATGAATACATGCCGCCTCTTGCAGATCTTTGTCAAAAAACACCTTTCTTAACAATCGTTTCTGCCATTGAGACCGTGTCAAGGCCTGCGGGTATAGCATCCCGTGAGGGGTGATAACATAGGGTTTTCCTTTTTTTCTTGCTGTTGTCGCTGCTACATGGTTACAATAGCGCCACAACCCGTTTGTATGGTATATGTCCGCATTGGTTTGCTCTAACGCATTACGCAGATGAACGGATATAGCGAATGGCGTTTTTTCGTCGTTTTCAACGGAAATAATCCAATTCTCCTCATGCCCCATAAGCGGTACTTCTTTCTTTCGGGGAGTCGTGACAATAACATTCGCCTGTATGTCTGTATTGTTGAGTGCTGTCAATAAGTCATAGGTACACGTTGAGGTACCGCCTGATTCGGCAGTAAATGCATGAACAGTATGTACCACTTTGATCATCTTGACGTTTATAATTCTATTACTTTCATCCATTGCTGCATTATTGATTCTTCACCAAAATGCTCTTTTGCGTATGCATACGCAGCGTTACCCAATTTCAGCCGAAGCGTTTCATCTTCTATCAAACGCTGCATCGTCCGGGCTAAAGCATCTATATTGCCTGCAGGTACCAGTATTCCGGTACGACCGTCCTCTATCAGTTCTCTTATTCCGGGCGAACAGTCATAAGCAATACAGGCGCATCCGCATGACATTGCCTCCATTAGAGCCAATGGTAATCCCTCAAAATGGCTACTGAGCACAAATATAGCACTGTCCATATAGTCACGCCGGATGTCTGTACTCACACCTTCCATCCGTACGTAAGGGCGGATCTTCAACTGCTCTATGAGTTCCTCCAGACGCTTGCGGTCGTCACCTTCTCCGCAGATACGCAGTGTCCATGCGGGATTGAACGTAACTATCCGACCCCATGCCTGTAACAGATGATCAAAACCCTTTTCGGGATGCAAGCGACCTACACCAAGTAGCTGCGACAAGTGATGTTTGCCTTCCAAAGTAGGTACAATTGCCGATGGATTCGGAATAACATGCACGTTTTTTACTCCTTGCGCGCGCCAAAGCGCAGCATCCGCATGTGTGAGGACAACTAATGCCTCTATCCGCTTCATCTCTGCCGCAAACTGCATAGTTCGAATACGTCCTAACAAACGCCAGAAAAATCCGGAATGAAAAACGGCTATCTGTTGCGCACGCTGGTAATAGGTAAAATGTAATTCCGCTATCTTCCGGCAGGGAATAGTACTGCGTCCGAGCCATTCTATTTCTTTGCCGCAAAGCGAAATGCATACATCGGCTTTCTTTTGCTGCAAGACTTGTTCCAGTGCATTGCGATAAATACGCTGTTTCCGATGATGAGCAATGAACTTTTTTATCAGCGGAGCCTGAAAATCTGCGTTGAAATCGATGTTTAATTCTATTATCTGTACGCGTTTTTCCAAGTCAAAATGCGAAATGGTCTTCCCCTCCGGCACACGTTCCGTTGTCACAATGGTGATAACAGAAGGCGTATGCGCAACGAGCCAGTTGACTTTTTGTGTCAACACCCGCTCCATTCCTCCGGCATTATAGAGATGAGGGATACAATAGACTATATGTTTAGGATGGTTCATTTTTATCCGATGAATCCGGCTGTTTTAGCCCGAACAGTTTATTCCAATCGAAAGTAGTGAGTGATCGTACTCCCCATAACAGGAGGAGTGTCCAGCACAATACGCGAAGCGGAAAGAGGATAGGTCCGCGCACATAGAAGACGGCATAGGAAACCAAGAGGTAATACACAGCGTACCAATAAATATTTGTTCGACTGCGGTAATAACTCGCTTTGACGAAGCTGCCGATAAGGAACATCGACAATGCTACACCTATATATTTGCCTGCCCGAAAAGCATCCCCGATCATATTACACCCCATGCCCCAACTGCTGTTCTCGCCCAGCATGATATAGGTGCTCATCTCTTGGGCGGACAAGGTCTCATAAGGTCTTCCGGTCCAGGCAACGATGTATTTCGCCATGCCGGGAATGGGTGTTGCCAAATCAATCAGCATTCCGTTAAACAAATCTGCTGTATGCTTCATTCCATAATCGACAAGGATGTAAAGGTTCATACCGTTAATCGTCAGGTCTGCAAAAATATCCACGAACTCAGATGGCTTCATACTATGGATAATAGCCATTACACTATTATTTCCCTCCTTACGGGTTTGCATGATGAGCCAAAGACTAAACACTCCGATGAGTGTTACGATCAGTATCTCCCAAACTCTGAATCGTCTTACGTTGTTATTCCATCCTACAATCAGGATAAGACCTATTGCCAATACAACAGTACGCGAACCGGTTGCAAGAATGAGTAGAATGCAGACTCCCATGGTCAGCAGATAGAACCACCACTGTGCCTGACGCAGATGGAAGACAAAAATAGCCATCAGATAGATACACAGCGTGAAAATCACGTATATATATGAATAGATGCCTACATCGCGCAGACTACCACTGCCGTTATACACAGCTCGCATAGCCGCCCAGCCTCCAAAATACACGTATAGTGCGAAAGAAGCCACGGTCAGTATAAACAGAATCAGATACTGGTTCATGGATATAGAAAACTCCACTTTTATCGGTTCTTTTCGATCCATTTTTACCCATCGTGTGATGCCGAGCATAAAGAAGGTGTAACCGAGATAAGCAATAGCGGTAGCCCGCGTGATGACCGCTCTATTCCAGGGATAGAAGAAGAACATCCAGTTCTCGTGGTCCGGGTAATAAAAGAGCGGATACGCAAAATTCGCAAAGAAAAACGCGATGCAGAAGAAGAACTCGAAACCCACAAAGTTCTTTTTTCCATTGAAAAGGAAATAAAGAAGCGTCTGAACGCAATAGCATGCGGCTATCGTTTGACATAAATGGGAGTCAAAACCTGCCGGAGCTATCGCACAGAAGACGATGCTCGCTATCGCAAAGGCAATATGTATGAACCATGCAATCATGTAAGAAGTTGTTTTTTATGCGTTGAAATCGAACAAAACAGCACTTCGCATAAGCCGGAAAAGGCTAATGCGGCAGCGATGCCATAAACCGAAGGTGCGAAAGTTAACCATATAGTAGCCGCGCCTATACAAGTGACCAGCGAAACGGCTTGGTTAATGGTAACAAGGTAATAGTTATTCGTGGGTACAAACACAAAATTGATGAAAGACGTGCCGAGCATCCAGAATAGTATCGTCAGGCTGAGGATGATCGAAACCGGATAAGCGGCAGGTAACTCTCCGTGCCCGAGCCATAAGACAAGCCATTTGCCGATAGCTGCAATAGTCAAAATAGCCAATAAACTCAATATCGTTTCTACCCACATTATACGTTGTATCTCGCGTGCCGACGAGCGAACGGCTATCTTGGGGAAGAGGGCATCGTTCATCTTGATCATCAGCGTGCGAGGTAGGGTAACGATCTTGCTTGCCAGGTCAAACACAGCTACATCCGCCATGCCAAGGAATCCTCCCACTAACCAGATGATACCTTGCTCTTTGAGCGTGCCCATCACATTGGTCAGGAAGAACGGAAACGCTTCGGCATAGTCGGTTTTCACTATGCGTGGGGAAACAATATGCATGCGTACACCGTCTTTATAACGAATGAGCAGCCAAGCAGCGATAGCGCCTATCAACGAGGCAGAAATATTAATAAGCATCAATATCCATACATCTGCCGGAGAATGCAAGCATAGGAAGATAAAAGGCAAACTCAGTAACTTGCAGCCCACTTGGATATAGGTCACCACACGCATGCGTTGCACCCCTTGGAAATACCACTGAGGGAAGAAGATACAAGATAGGGTCTGAGCAAAACCGATAGCGAAAAGCAGCCAATGCGTTCGAAAGAAAGGAATGACCAAGATCAGGATGGCATACAGACATCCCACCGCTATATCCAATCCTATCTTGGCTGTCTGAACGCGAGATAAGACATCGCTCATTCGCTCTTTGTCGCCTCCTTCGGCAATGATTTGCGCCACGCGTTTGGCATACGGCAGGTCGAAACCGAAATTGATAACAACGGTAAGTGCCGTAACAACGGACCATGCAAAAGCATAAGTACCGTACCCGGTATCACCCAAGCGGATAATAAGGAAGGGGTATAAAAGCAGATAGAAGCACACATTGAGAACCTGCAGCAACGTCATAAAGACGTAGTTTTCTGCTACTTTTGTGTTCTCACGCAATATGTCTTGTATCTTTTGCCACATAAAAAGTGTAAGCTTTTGTTTTTCTTGAACGAGTTCAGCGAAAAAAAGCGCACAAAGATACAACTTTTTTTGCACATGTGCAAAAATTTTATTATTTTTATACAAAAAAAGTCCAAAACTCTCGTTTTAGACTTCTTTTTGCTACGATAAAGCGGCTTTTTAAGCTTCTGCTTCAGCAGCGGGTTCCTCTGCGGGAGCCTCTTCGCCTTTTGCTTCTGCCTCAGCAGCGGCAGCTTCTTGAGCAGCCTCTTGTGCAGCAGCAGCGAGTTCAGCAGCAGCCTCAGCACGTTTCTGAGCGATAGCAGCAGCTTTTGCTTTGTTAGCCTCTACCTCTTGAGCGAGGAGAGCCTTGGCAGCAGCACGCTTCTTGTCTGCCTCAGCAGCACTGATCTTACCGTTCTTAGCGTCTTTTTCTGCTTTCCAAGCGTCGAAACGCTTTTGAGCCTCTTCCTGGCTAAATGCACCTTTTGCAACACCGCCGTTGAGGTGCTTCATCAGCAGTACTCCCTCGTTGGAGAGGATAGTACGTACGGTGTCTGTCGGTTGTGCTCCTACGCCTACCCAATACAATGCGCGGTCGAAATTAAGGATGACTGCTGCGGGGTTAGTGTTGGGGTTGAACGAACCGATACGTTCGATAATTTTGCCATCACGTGGCGAGCGGCTGTCTGCTACTACAATGTGGTAGAAAGCGTAGTCTTTGTGACCATGACGAGCCAAACGAATCTTTGTTGCCATTTAGACTTTTGTTTTATAGTTAATTAATGTTAACGTGCTTTTTTCTCGAAAAAGCGTGCAAAGGTACTGCTTTTTTTTGAAACCACCAAATTTTTTCAAAGAAAAGTGTTAATTTTCTGCAATTTTAAGCAAATAAGCCTTTGCTGCTTCGTATTCATTCGGAATAATACCGTCTAAAATAGCATCTTTGACAGCCGCTTTGAGTTCGCCTACCCGTGAGCAGGGTTCGAGGTGTAAGAGTTCCATGATCTCATCCCCTTTAACGGGCGGCTGGAAATTGCGAATCCGGTCGCGTTCTTCGAGCTCAACCATCTTCTGTCGAACGAGCTGATAGTTCCGATGAAATCGGGCTTTTTTCTCTTCATTACGACTTGTAATGTCGGCATCGCAGAGCAGCATTAAATCATCTATATCGTCTCCTGCTTCGAAGAGCAATCGCCGTACGGCAGAGTCGGTAACGGTGTCCTCGATGAGATTGATGGGGCGCATATGGAGATCGACCATTTTTTTGACATACTCCATTTTCTCATTGAGTGGCAGTTTCATCTTGGCGAAGATCTTAGGCACCATCTTGGCTCCGATGTAGTTGTGGTTTCGGAAGGTCCATCCGGCTTGCGGGTCCCATGCTTTGCTACGGGGCTTGCCGATATCGTGTAAGAGGGCAGCCCAACGAAGCCATAAGTTATCCGAACTCTCAGCAACATTATCCAGCACTTTGAGGGTATGGAAGAAGACATCTTTGTGTCCTTTTCCTTCTTTGACTTCGATTCCTTTGAGGGCTGCCAATTCAGGGAAGATCAGCGGTAAAAGTCCGGTTTTATCGAGTAAAATCCATCCTTCCGAGGGGCGTCTGCTGAGCATAATCTTGTTGATTTCCTCGGTGATGCGCTCGCGGGTGATGATCTCCATTCGATAGGCATTTCGTACGATAGCATCGAAGGTTTCTCCATCGAGAAAGAAACCGAGTTGGGAAGCAAAACGGATGGCGCGCATCATACGCAGCGGGTCGTCCGAAAAAGTGATGTCCGGATCGAGCGGTGTACGGATGACACATCGCTCTAAATCGCCGATTCCATCGAAAGGATCCAGCAATTCTCCGTACCTGTTTTGGTTCAAACAGATAGCCATCGCATTGATGGTGAAGTCACGTCGGTTCTGGTCTTCTTGCAATGTTCCGTCCTCCACGATGGGATTGCGGCTGTCTCGGGTATAACTCTCTTTGCGCGCCCCGACAAATTCCAATTCCAAGTCGCCTTTCTTCACTTGCGCAGTGCCGTATGTCTTGAATATAGCCAGATGAGCACCTTTACCTAAACGTTTAGCAACCGTTTCGGCTAACTGGATACCGGATCCGACGACCACAACGTCAATATCATCCGAAGGACGATGAAGGAACAGGTCACGCACCCATCCTCCGATGACGTAGCATTCCAATTTTAGACGGTCGGCTTCTTCGCCTACCATCTTAAGAACCGGGTTTTCTATTTTCGGGTCTGTAATGCGCATGTTTACCGGCTGAGTTCTTCTATTTTACGCTTTGCGTATTTATGCAGTTTGACGCAGAAATAGATAAGCACGATGGTACTAAGAGCACCGGCTATCGGATCCACCTGCCCGCTCATGGCGATAGCATCATAGACACCATGAGCCAAAACCGGCACAAGGAGGATCTTGGCGGCTGTTTGGCGCGAATGATTAAAGAAATGATACTTGGAATAGTAATACCCCATCAAGATACCGAAAGCGTAATGTCCGGGAACGGCGAGCAGTGCACGCGTAGCTGCTACCGACATCCATCCTTCTCCGCTTCCCATGACATAGAAAACGTTCTCTATTGCGGCAAAGCCGAGGCTGACAAAGACCGCATACACAATACCGTCAAAGTGCTCGTCAAAATAGGGGTTTTTGCGCAACACAAAGAGCCATAACACGAGCAGTTTGGCGGCCTCTTCGGGCACTGCGGCTACAAAGAAAGCTTCGACTGTTGTACCGAAGAGGGTTGTGGGACCTCCGGCAGGAAACAAAAGAGCGGAGATGATGTTTTCCGCAAAAGCAACAGGAAAACAGATGACGATACCGGAAAGAAACGCACGTAGTACCCAACGGAGCGGCTCCGGTTGAGGGTCTTTACGCCAGATGTAGAGGCCTAACAAAAGGGCTGGCAGCACAGCTGCAATGAACATCAAATACATAAAACTAACAAATTTTGGCGCAAAGGTAGTAAAAAAATCGCAAATATGCAAATTTTTGTCATTTTATTTGCATAATTAAAAAAAAAGTAGTACTTTTGTGCCGTATTTTGCGCGGGTATGCGCGTATATTGTATGGAAAGAAATGGCAAAATCGGATTTTATTATTGAGGTCAACCATGTTTCGAAGCAGTTCGAGGATGGTAAGTTTGCGTTGAATGACGTCAGCCTTCAAGTCAAAAAAGGCGAGTTCGTCACGATCTTAGGCCCTTCGGGCTGCGGCAAAACAACATTGTTGCGTTGTATAGCCGGTTTTCAAGTTGCCAGTTCAGGCGATATCTTATTAAAAGGTGAGGATGTCACCAAGACTCCTCCGTACAAACGTCCGGTGAACACAGTGTTTCAGAAGTATGCTTTGTTCCCGCATTTGAACGT
>Ga0310690_10005205_pt1 | contig 17814 bp, 15 predicted proteins | sample AusTroGonzalo_MG_2_FD_207661 | JGI IMG/M metagenome (GOLD analysis project Ga0310690, IMG submission 207661) | Bovine rumen microbial communities from tropical cattle in Woodstock, Queensland, Australia - Gonzalo_04 (v2) (version 2) | ecosystem: Host-associated > Mammals > Digestive system >...
TATAAATTTCCAGCTTTATCACTAACTTCATAGGTTAATACATATTCTCCTTTAACGTTAGTATCTACCGTTCCTTTAACAGAAACTTTATCTGTAATGTCCAAGTCACAATTATCAGAAGCACTATAACCACTCTCCTGGTAATTATCTCCTACGAAAACATACATAATATTACTTCCATTTAAAGAAATTTCTGGCAAAGTATTATCTTCATAATGAATGTTCTTAACAACTTTCCTACTGTTTCCATGAGAATCTTTCACTGTATAGATAGCTTTAGAATTTATTATTTCTACTTTTACCTTATTTGTAATATCTCCATCATAATTATCAAAGGCAGTGTAAGGTGCTCCTTCATATTTGCCTCCTGGACAGACATAGATATCATCTTCGCTATCAACATTTATTACAGGCTTACTCATATCTTTTACAATTACTTTTCTGACAACCTTTCTGCTACCAATTTTTCCCTTAATTTGATAAGTTATAAGATAAGTTCCTAATCGCGACAAATTAACTTTTCCATGAACAACTACTTTATCAGATACATCTTTCCCCCAGTATTTCGCAATAAACCCTTTTTCTACATAAGATTCCTTATAATTAATAATAACAATCTTTTTACCTTTTAACGAAATAGATGGGATCAGCAAAAATCTCAAAACTAGGATAATAACAAATAAAGAGACCAAACCCATACCACACAAAAAAAGCCATTTATATTTTTTCGTTACTGCAATTTTTTTATCGCTTTTACTTCCAAAATCACTTTTTTTCTCCATTATAATCACTCTCATTATAATTATATCGTTATTTTATTACTTTGTCTACAATCCTACTTTTCATACTTATTTTCTTTAATAAATTCTCTAAGAATTTTAGTTAATGCCCTTTTTTCTATTCTAGAAACATAACTTCTAGAAATTCCTAACTTTCTTGAAATCATTTTTTGTGTTTCCTCTAACTTATTATTTAATCCATATCTTCTAACTATGATTTCTTTTTCTCTTGGAGTTAACACACTAATATATTTTTTTAATAATTGAATATTATCTTTTTTATCAATATCTTCTATAAAATCTGGTTTTGGCGCCTTTAAAACATCAACAATTGAAATTTCATTTCCATCTTTATCAAAACCAACTGCTTCATTGATAGAAATATCTTTTGTATATTTATTATTACTTCTAAAATACATTAAGATTTCATTTTCAATACACCTAGCACAATAGGTTGTTATTTTAACACCTTTATCGTTGGAAAAAGTATCTACACCTTTAATCAAACCAATGGTTCCTATACTGATAAGATCATCAGAATCTACATAATGATTATCAAATTTTTTTATAATATGCGCAACTAATCGTAGATTATGTTCTATAAGCTTATTTCTAGCCGAAAGGTCTCCTTCCATTTTTAATCGGATACACTCTTCCTCTTCTTCTGAAGTTAAGGGATCAGGGAACACTTCATTAGAATAAGATCCCATGATACCAAAAATATTTTTAAAAATAGAAAGCAAACTAAAAAACATATAATCCTCCTTAAAGAATTATATGTTAGAATATGTCGATTTATTTTCTAATAAATTTTTGAAATATAAAATTTTTACCATTTTTCAAGAAATCTTTATTCATAAAATAGGCATATAAAATTGCTACTACTAAACTAAAAACATTAAGTATTAAATTATTTTTATAATAAAAGAAAGTCACGAAAATAAACATTAAAACTGTCTTCAAGATAAGACCTTTTTCATAAGTAATTTGTATGTATTTTTTCAAGTCAAAGTGTCTATGTAACATCATAATAAAATAAGATATTGCTGTAGATATACTAGCAGCATATAAACCAATAAATTTAATTAATAAAACATTAACCAATATATTAATAATAGCTCCCATTATCGTTGTGCTCGCAACCTTTTTAGTCATCTTTTTCGCGATATAAATTGCTGTATATAAGCAAATTACAACATTGAATACAGAAGCTAAAACAAGAATAGGGATCTGATAATAAGCAGCACCATATTTCGTATGAATCAATATAGGGAAAGCAAATGGTAAGCAAGCAAGCATTCCTATTCCAAGAGATGTAAATATTTTTACAGTCGCATTAATCGTATCAGAAAAAAATTCATTAACATCAGGACTATTAATATGTAAAGCAGCAGATTCTGACCACGAAAGATTAAAAGCTCCCAATATACTAGAAATAATAGTTGGAAATTTATTACTAACAGCATAAATACCATTTGCAGCTGCTCCTAAAACAAAAGAAATAATCGTTCTATCAGAGGCATTTACAATCCACCAACTAATACTATTAGGTACTAGCGGAATAGAATATTTATATAGATTCTTGATCAATTTCTTATTTGTAAAACGAAAATGAATCATATTATATAATTTTAACTTAAAAAATAAATATAACTCTCCTAAACCGTTAGCTAGTATAATAGACCAAAGCAGCCCCTTAGCACCTAAAGGAAAAATAACAATAAATAAAATATTAAAAAGAATGGTTCCAATCCCTGTAATAAAACAACTAATTGTATAATCTAAATTCTTTCCAAATCCTCTCGCCACCTGCAAAAAATTACCAGATATTGTACAGATAACAATATCTATTAAAATTAACCATCGAAATGGAATTTCCCAAAAGTGTGTCACAACAATATATAAAATAGTAAATATCAACAAAGAAGAACCCAATATTAAAAAATTATTAGTAACTAATTCCTCTGTATCTTTTTCCTTATTTCTAGAGTCTACCAAATATCTAAAAATACTCATTTCTAGTTCCAGAGTAATAAGAGGAACAAGAAGAGTTACATAGGTGGTAATTAAATCTACAATTCCATATTCACTAGTAGCTAAATAACTGGTATATAAAGGAAGCAGAAAAAAAGAAAGCATTCTAGTAGTTAATTTTCCCAAAAATATAATAAGAGTATTTTTCATTAATGCTTTTTTCTTATTCATACAAAATTCCTTTCTAAAACAATTTTACATAAGTATATCATACTATTTTTTCTTTTTCTATCTTTCTTCTTTGATCTTTCGATTAACCAAAGCTTGATAAGCCACTTCTTTATCCGTAAATTTTAACGATTGATTACTACTATCTGAATAAAAATTATCTCCTTGTCCTACTATTAATAAAATATCTTTTTCACCTAATAAATTTACGCCTTTTTCTATACCTTCTCGCCTAGTAGGAGCAAATTCATATTTTAGATGAATAGAAGAATTTCGACTAGCAGCCATATTATTTTTTGAAATAAAAATTACATAACAATCTTCTAAAAAAGATGCATTTATTAATGATTGAGAATCAAAATCAACTACCAAAACAATCTTAGAAAAATCTAAACTTTTAATAAACTGAATTAATAAAGATAAAGACTTTTGACTTTTTGATGCATCAATCATTAGAGAATAAGAAGTTTCCGTGTTTAACATTTCTAATCTACCATCTATTTTTATATCATTACATTTTTTTATTAATTCATCTAACGAATATCCCCACAAAAGACAGCATAGTAAAGATGCAGCCAAATTATAAACATTCATGATACTTAATAATTTGGTTGTTACTTGAAACTCTTCATTCTGATATTGGAATTTAACAATTGTTTTAGAAGAAGAAAACTTACATTCTACAATTCTTAAAGTGGCATTGCTATTTTGCCCATAAGTATAAACTTTATTATCACAATTTTCCTTTAAATAGGGAAAGAACTGATCATCTCCATTAAAAATACAAAAACGTTTCGTCTTACTAAATAACTTACTGCATTCCTTTATATAAGTAGATATTTGATTTTGATCATAGCAAGAGTTAAAACTTCCTGTATATATACAAGTATCTGCAACAATTGCCTGAAATTGATTATCAAAAATTGCCGTATCACTAGCTTCTAATATTGCATATTTACAATTGTACTCTACAAAACTATGAATATAGGAATATAAAGCATTACAATCAGGTGTAGTTAAATTAGGACTACTAAATCCGATACAACTATAAGTGTTCGTCCCAATAAATCCACAAGCATCTGTACCCAATAATTGCTGGATAATTTTACCAATACTGGTTTTTCCATCCATACCACAAAGAATCATTGTTTTGAGTTTACAATCGGGATAATCGTAAAATTTTTGACATAAATAATTATATTCTGTTTTAGCATCTGGAACTTTAATAATAGGAATTGTACTCATCTGTATATCGCTATCGACAACTATAGCTTTTACTCCCTTATCAATTGCCTTTTGTATATCTCTTGGTTGGAAGCAAACAAATAAATCTCCAGGTTGTGCTTTTTCTATAGAATTTTGTATACTTTTAATTTTAGCATCAATACCAATTCCATTATATAATTCTTCTAATGTCTTCACGCTATCACCTATTATATTATACAGTAAACTCGTATAAAATTAAAGATTATAAGTTGATATAAATAAAATTTTACGTTAAAATATTTAAGGTGGTGATACTATGAAAGTTATCATAATTGGAGCTGGTAGTGATTTGGGCGTTCACGTTGATGGAGGTCACTTAGCTCCTATTCAATTAATGAATGATTTAAAAAGTTTTTATTCTGGAGAAGAAATATCATTCATACAAGAAAATACAATTATTAAAAGCAGAAATTTATCTGACAGACGAAAAAATGAATATGAAGTAGACAAATATAATAACGAATTATATAAAATTGTTTTACAAAAAATAAAGGAAGGCTATGTCCCTATTACCATCGGTGGAGATCATTCTATTTCTATACCTACCGCTCTAGCAAGTGCCAAAGAAAATAATAATATTGGACTAATCTATTTTGGTGCACAGCCAGACTATAATACCTTTTCTACAACCATGACAGGAAATATTGAAGGATTAGCAAATGCAGCCATTAACAACTATAAGGTACCAGAATTAAACCATTATCATGATGGAAATATTGTTCAGACTTCAAAAACTATAATTGTAGGTGCAAGAAATATAGCAGAAAAAGAAAAAGAAAACATAAAATATTCAGGGGTAACACTATTTACTACAGAAGACATAAAACAAAAAGGAATTTCCTCTGTTATAGAAGAAGCTTTTAGAATTGCTGAAGAAAGAACAAAAGGTGTACACATAACGTTCAACGTAAATATTATTGATCCAGATATTGCTCCTGGCGTTTCTTCACCTGAATTCGATGGCATAACAGAAGAAGATGCGATGGAAATCAATAAAGTTATCCTACAGCACGCAAAGCAAATTTTATCCTATGATATAGTAGGATTTAATCCATTAAGAGATATGAATCGGAAAACAGAACAAATTACACTAAATATTTTAGCTCAAATTATAAAAGGAATTGAAAATAGAGATAAGTATCTAAACAAAAAATATTAAAAAAAACAGATATGAATTTATCTGTTTTTTTAATAATTTCTATCTCGAAGGAATGGTGGTAAATCAAAGTCACCATCACTATCATCATCTGCACTATTTTTATCCCTTAACACCTCTGCTTGTCTATATTCTGTTTCCCTATTAGATATTCTTCTATTAGTTTGAGCTGTGTTACTAAACACCGGTTCTTGTTGCGGAGTAGAAGCATCCTTCTTCTTATCAAAACCAGTTGCGATAACAGTAACAATTACCTCGTCAGACAAGTTTTCATTAATTACAGAGCCAAAAATTGTATTAATATCTGTATTAGCAGCAGCTCTTACAACTTCAGCAGCTTGTTCTGCTTCAAACAAAGTTAAATTAACACCACCTGTAATATTGATAATTGCATCAGTTGCTCCATCGATAGATGTCTCAAGAAGCGGAGAGGAAACAGCTTGTCTTGCTGCTTCGATTGCTCGATCGTCTCCCATACCAATGCCGATACCAATAATGGCTTGTCCACTCTTTTCCATAACAGCTTTAACATCAGCAAAATCCAAGTTAATAAGTCCTACAACAGCAATTAAATCAGAAATAGATTGAACACCTCTGCGTAATACATTATCAACTTCTTTAAATGCCTCATACATAGGCGTAGATCGATCAATGATTTCACGCAATCTATCATTTGGTATAACAATCAATGTATCAACATGTTTTTTTAATTCTTCAAGTCCACCCATAGCTTGTTTCATTCTACGAGGTCCTTCAAATGAAAATGGCTTTGTTACTATGGCAACCGTTAAAGCTCCTAAACTTTGTGCGATTTCTGCAACAATAGGAGCGGCTCCAGTTCCTGTTCCACCGCCCATTCCACACGTTACAAATACCATATCTGCACCAGTTAAAGCTTCTTCTATTTCTTTTTTAGATTCAACGGCAGCTTCTTTTCCAATAGATGGATTAGCCCCAGCCCCTTGACCATCCGTTAGAGAAACTCCTAATTGAATTTTAACATCTGCTTTGGATTGGTTTAATGCTTGCTTATCTGTATTTGCCGCAATAAATTCTACACCTTTTACTCCGGACTCTATCATACGATTAACGGCATTACCGCCGCCGCCACCTACTCCAATAACCTTTATACTTGTAACCATATCCATTTCTAATCCGCCTATCATCCCTAGACCTCCTTAATTATCAAAAAAATGACCAAACATTTTATTCATAATAGTATCACTTGTAGTTACTCTTTGTTTAGCACTGATTAAAGCTTGAAATTGCTCTTTATTTATCATATTATACCTTCTCCCTCTTAGAGAAAGTTTATCATCAAAGTATTGAATTCCTCCATAAACTGCTCCATATTGATTATGTCTAATACCCATAGTAGAAAGATTGGAAACTCGAGCTTCTGATCCAAAAATATCTTCTACTAAATATTGAAATCCCAGAGTTTCACTCAAACCACCTGTTATAATTATATAACGGATTTCTCTTTTTGTTAAGTTTTTTATTTCATTTTTCGCAACTTTTAAGATTTCTTCTATTCTAGCCTGAACAACCTTCGAAGCGCCAACTTGAGAAATTGCCACTGCTTCTCCTCCTACAGTAGTGGTATCAAAAACATCATTATTATCAGCATAACTACTCATCGCAACAGCAAAGCTCTCTTTTATTTGTCTAGCAGTTGAAGAATTTATCTTAAATATGTAAGATAAATCGCTATCTACATTACTACTACCGATAGGAATTAAGCTATTCTTTATCTGAATTCCTCTGTTAAATATAGAAACATTAGTAGATTTTTCACCAATATTAATGATAGCTCCAACTACATTATCCAGCTTTTTACTCTTAACAGAATAATAATCTCCCGTTGAACTAAAGCATACATCAATCGTTTCCACTCCACTTAATTTCAACACTTCTAAAATTCGATACAATGGTTCTTTCGGCAATGTACTAACGACTACCTTTGCTTCCAAGACTTTTCCAGGCATTCCTTTTGGATCTTTAATATTTTCCTTATCATCTACTTTAAAACTTATAGGAATTGCCGTAATTAATTCCCACTCTTCTTCAATTTGACCAGTTAAAGCATCTTTTAACACCGCTCTAACATCTTCTCCTGTTATCTGGTCATAATCAATAACATCACAACAGCCAAGCATTATATCCATTCTACAATTTGTAGGAGGAACAAGTGCTAATACTTTTGTAATCTTAATACCAAGGGAGTCACTTGCTTTCTTTAAAGCTCTTTTTACACTCATAACAGCTAATTTAGCATCTGTTATTTGACCATTTCGAATACCATCAGATTTACTACTAACTGCTGACAAAACAGAAAAGACATTGTCTATCTTTTCACAAACAACTATCTTTATACTATCTGTTCCCAAATCAATTCCAGCATATATCTCATTCATAGACAATATCTCCTATTCTTAAATCATTATACTATAAATTTAAAAATTATAAAAGCATTTTATGGTTGATTAATTTTGTATATATAATAAAGTTCCGTTTTTTCAATTAAACTTCCATGATCTAAAACATATTTTAAAACATTTTGGTCTGTTTGAGTATCCTTTCCTAAATCACTCAATTCAACAAAAAATACATACTGATCAGACAATTTTTGAATTCTATTGAGCAATTTTTGACTGCCATGATAACCAAAATTACCAGTATTAATTAAGTCCAAACAATCTATCTTTCGATTATTAATAATCTTAAAATAATAACCATTTGGACCTATAAACATTACTTTATAGTGATATTTTTGTAATAATTGATTTGTCAAATCTGTATTGCGAATTCCTCTATTACTAATTAATCGGTACTCAAAATGAGGAACAGAGTTTGGATATTTGACATCAAAAACGTCATTATGTTGTATCATAATAACCCTAATTCCTATAGAAATTCCCCAGAAAAACAATGCGGAATTGAAAAGGAATTTTTGAGAGGATTTCATAAAAAACACTACTGCTATCGCAATAAAGAACAACTGTAAATGATACAAATCAAACAACGGAAGACATAAACTATAAAATGATAATAAATAATAATTATGAATTTGTTTTTTTTCTTTCTTGATAAACCAAATAACAATGGCTAATAAAGTAATACTAATAAAGAAATATATACTAAATGCTTTATGATTTCCCTCACCAAAATCAATTAATCCCAATAAACATAAATCGATAAAATTGCGAAAACTATTTGTAACAATTAAATAAATTAAGAAAAAAACATTTGGTATCATAAATCCAACAATTCGTTTAAATATTTTTTCTTTTCTTTTTAGATAATACAAAGAAGGTAGTAGAAAAAAAATTCCTACAGTTTGTTTAGTTAAAAAAGATAAAGCTATAATAATACCAATCAGGTAATCATTAGAATTCGTTTTTTCTAAATAAACAAGTAAAATAAAGAAAAACAACAAAAGAAAATTATAGTTTGGAAAAGTAAAATTAATAGGAAATAAGAATAAAAGCATAACATACCACGTCTTATTTCCAATAATCCTAAACATCAAAAAAATAGTAAAAGTTATCAGTATGGCATTTTCAATATGAAACACTAACATATTAGAGCCAAATAAAAACATCGGAATACACATAATCATAGGATAAAATGGTGTAATTACCATATTAAAATCACGATAAGGAATTAAACCCAAATATAAGTTATTAGTAAAACCATAAGACCAGATTTCATCTAAATTCAAAGGACTAAGAAATAAATTCCAAAAAAGAAAAAGAAAAAAGATAAATAAATATTTAAGATAAACTTTCATATTCTTATTTTTCATAATTTACTCCCTTATTTGAAAATGGTTACCACTATCTAAATATAAAATTCCTTTTCTCCCTTCTAGTTGTTCTAACACATCATTATAGTAATGAATGGTATCAAATTTTGTTAGAGTCAAATATACCATATTTCCATCATCCATATAAAATAAAAAGCGATCGGGATCCAAATCATTTGGTTGATATTCAATATTCGAAATTTTACCCAAAACATCTGGTTGAATATTTCCCATACATTTAACAAATGACTCATATTTATCGTCAGGTACATAATTCATAAGTCTAGGAACTCTGAAAATAAATGGACAACTTTCTAAAGACACTTTGTTATTATCAACAAAAACAAATTCATTAGAATTAACGTTTAAAAATATTGGTTTATTTTCCTTGACATCTAAAACAATTACATGAAAAAACTTTTTAGAAACAGTTGCTTTTTCAATATAAACAGATTGTTCTAATTTTTTTTCCATTTTTTTTAAATTCGTAAAGAAAAAATTGGGATAATTTTCAATTCCTGCTATATGAATAATATAATCATCATCCAAATATTTAATATTTTTTACAACTATATTTCGGATGGGCAACTGAATTAGCTGATACAAGCAAAAAAATAGTCCTCCAAAGAAAAAAAGCACTATTAGGAATGGTAAAATTTTTAATTTTTTCTTCTTTACTATTTTTTTTGTCATCTGTTACTCCCAATTTACAAATTCTTGTTCTACTTTCATATCAATATTATATTTTTCCAACACTTTATCGTGAACATACTCAATTAAATTTCTAATATCATTACTGCTAGCGTTACTAAAATTTATAATAAAATTAGCATGCTTTTCGCTGACCATGGCTCCACCATATTTACGACCTTTCAATCCTAATTCTTCAATCATTTGACCTGCAAAATGACCCTCTGGGTTTCTAAATACAGATCCAGCGGAAGGATATTCCAATGGTTGAGACTCCGTTCTCCGTTTTCTTCTTTCTTTTACAACCTCCTCTAAAGCCGATTTGTTTCCTTTTTCTAATTTTAAGGTAGCTTCTAAACAAATATATCTAGGATTTTTTTGTAAAAAGGAAGAGCGATAATGAAAGTTCAACTCCTTATTTTCCAACGTAATAACTTTAAAATCAGGAGTTAAAACTTTAATAGATTGAACAATATAACCCATATCACTTTTATAGGCACCAGCATTCATAAAAACCGCGCCTCCAATAGTTCCCGGTATTCCGGCTGCAAACTCCATTCCAGCCAATCCTTTTTTTATAGTTAATAAAGAAAGTTTCATTAAAGAATAGCCCGCCCCTACTACAATTTTAGTTTTTCCAACAAATTTAAGATCATTAAATTCATTTAATTTAATAATAATTCCTTCATATCTTTTATCACTAAACAACAAATTTGATCCATTTCCTATCACTTTATAAGGAACACTTTCTCGGCGTAACAATTGAAGTAATTTAATTAAATTTTTATCATTTTTAGGATAAACAATTGCTCTTGCAATTCCTCCAACCTTATAAGTAGTGTACTTACTCAAGGAAACATTTTTTTCAACCTTTCCTATATTTAATCTTTCTATTTCTTTTATTACTTCTGTCATAATTCACCCAATAACCCTTTGTATTTCTTCATAAATTCTAGTAGCAGAATCTGAAATGCCCAATGTTTTGCAAGCATTCTGCATTTTTCTATATAAATCATGATTTTTAAGCAAATTATCAATTTCAAAGATTAATACATCCTTTGAAAAATCATCTTCACTAATAATCTTACAAGCTCCACAATCTTCTAACTCTTTGGCATTTAAATATTGATGATTATGAGTAACATAAGGAGATGGAACTAATATTGCAGGCAATCCTATAGCTGTAATTTCTGCTATCGTGGAAGCCCCCGCTCTTGAAACAATTAAATCTGTATCCTTTAACAAGCTAATTAATTCATCACAAAAAGGAACTAATTTAACATTACCGGGAATAAGAATATCTTTATAGTCTTCAAAATAATTGTTACCTGTAATAATCATAACCTGATAATTTTTCCCGGAAAAACCAGGAATAATTTGTTTTATCTTTTGGGTCATAGTTTCAGATCCTAAAGATCCCATGACAATCACTACTAATTTTTTTGAACTATCAAACCCAAAGCTACTTTTAGAAACCTTTTTGACACCCATAATTTCTTCACTTCTAGGATTTCCAGTATATACCACTCTGCTCTCTTTAAAATATTTTTTACTTCCTGGAAGAGAAATACATACTTTATCAGCAAAATTTGATAAAAACTTATTTGATAAGCCTGGAATTGAATTTTGTTCGTGAATTACAATTTTATATTTTAATAAATGAGCAGCATACAAAACCGGAGCGGTTATGTAGCCACCTACTCCAATAACAATATCCGGATGAAAATTTCTTATAATTTCCTTAGCTTCATTGATAGCTTTTCTATATTTATCAAGCACTTTAAAATTAGCAAATATTTTTTTACGATTAAGACCAATCATCTCAATTCCCTTATAATCTATTCCTAATTTCGGTACAATATCTTTTTCCATCCGATCTTTCGTACCTATATATAAAATTTCACTATCAGGTTCTCTTTCCTTGATCTTATTAATAATCGCAAGAGCTGGATAAATGTGACCGCCAGTACCACCAGCTACAACAATTGCTCTCATCATCTCACCCCGTAATTTTATCTATTAAAAATTCTATTAACAATATATTCAAAATAATATTTTCATAGTACCATCATAACTTAAATTATACCATGTATTAAAAGAATTGTGAATAAAACTTTAACAAATTTGTAAACATCTTCTATATATGTTAAAATAGTAGAAATTAGAAAGGAGTCTATATGGAAACAATTGGTATTATAGCGGAATATAATCCCTTTCACAATGGTCACTTATACCATATAAATAGGATTAAAGAAAAATATAAAGATTCAATTCTTATTTTAGTATTAGCTGGGAATTTTACGCAAAGAGGAGAAGTATCTATAATAGATAAATGGAAAAAAGCAGAAATTTCCTTAAAATCAGGAATTGACTTAATTGTAGAATTGCCCTTTCCTTTTGCCACTCAAAGCGCAGATTATTTTAGTTATGGAGCTATAACGATACTAGAATTATTACATGTAAAAAAAATAGTTTTTGGAAGCGAATCAGATAGTTTAAAAGATCTAACTGAAATTGCCAAGGCTCAGGTAGAAAACGAAGAATTTGACAAATTAGTAAAAGTGTATTCAAAATTTGGTAATAACTACCCTACTGCACTTTGTCTAGCATTAAAGGATCTAACAGGAAAAACCATAAAAGCACCAAATGATCTATTAGGAATAAGTTATATCAAAACCATTATAAAAAATAATTATCATATTATACCGGAAACAATAAAGCGAACAAATGATTATCATGAAACTGAATTAAAAAATATGATATCTAGTGCAACTGCTATAAGAAAAGCATTAAGGAAAAACATAGATATTAAGAATCAAGTTCCAGAATATGTTTTGCCATACCTCCAGGAATTACATTTTATAGAAGACTATTTTGATTTATTAAAATATAAAATCATAACAGAAGAAGATTTATCCATATATAATACTGTAGACGAGGGTATTGATAAATTATTAAAAAAAGAAATCTGTTCCTGTAAAACATATGAAGAATTTGTTAATAAGATTAAAAGCAAACGTTACACATATAATAAAATTAGTAGAATGTTAATTCATATACTATGTAACTTTACAAAAGAAAAAAAAGAAAGACTAACAGAAATTTCTTATATTAGAATTTTGGGATTTAGTGATAAAGGAAGGAAATACTTAAATACTATAAAAAAAGATGTCAAAGTTCCCATCATTAGTAAAATAAATCGAAACAAAGATCCTATGTTAGAATTTGAAATTGAAACAACAAAAATATATAGTCTAGATTTTAACCATTCAAAAGAATTAATAGAAGAAGAATATAAAAATCATTTAAATACAGAACTACTATAATTTAATGCCAACAATCTAGAAAATATAGAATTACAATAAAGAAAAAAAGAACTAAAAAGTTCTTTTTTCATTTTTGACAATGACTACAAAAATAAGTTCCACGACCTCCTAATTGAATTTTAGTAATAGTAGAACCACAATTCGGACATTTTTCCCCTTTTTTTCCATGAACCAAAAGTTCATTTTGAAACAATCCATGCACGCCTTCACTAGAAGTAAAACTTTTAATAGTACTTCCGCCCAAAGCAATGGCCTTTTCTAATACAATTTTAGTATTATCAATAATAAGTTGACATTCTTTCAATGTAATTTCACTAGCTTTTCTATTGGGATGAATACCACTCATAAATAAAATTTCATCATCATAAATATTTCCGATACCTGTAATAATCTTTTGGTCTAAAAGAACAGTCTTAATCGGGACTTTTTTACAATGAATTTTTTCAAAGAAATATTCGTTGGTTAATTTTTGATCATCATATTCTAATCCTAGTTCTGATAAAGGCTTGCGAAAATTAGCTTCTTCTTTATTTACTAAATACATTTTGCCAAATTTCCTAACATCATGAAACCTAAAACTTATAGAATCATCTAAAATAAATTCCACATGCTCATGTTTTCCAAAATGATCTTCTTTATTTCTAAACAGAAATTTTCCTTCCATCCGAAGATGAATCAAAAGAAGATCTTTATCTAAAGTTATTACAATCCATTTTCCACGAGTTGCTATATCATGAATAGTTTGATCAATGATATTTTTTTTAAAGCTCTCAACATCAGGATAAGCAATGATATTATTCCAATAAACATTGCATCCCGTAATTTCCTTTCCTAAAATATTGGGAGCCAAAGATTTTATAACTGTTATTACTTCTGGTTTTTCAGGCATATAAATTCCTCTCTATCTTATAATCTTATTTGGCTTCATACCAATTGTTTCCAACCTCTATATCTACTTTCAATGGAACATCTAACTTAAATGTATTTTCCATAATAGATTTTACAATGTCTTTTACTTCTTCTAATTCAGATTTTACTACATTGAAGACAAGTTCATCATGAACTTGAATTAACATTTTACTCTTTAAACTTCTTTTCCTAAATTCATCATAAATTTCGACCATTGCTTTCTTTAAAATATCCGCAGCAGTCCCTTGAATTGGAGTATTTAAAGCCATCCTCTCTCCACTTAGCCTAACCATAAAATTCTTGCTTTTTAATTCCTCAATTACCCTTTTTCGATTCATTAAAGTTCTGACAAACCCTAATCTGTATGCTTCTTCTTTTTCTTTCTCCATATATTCTTTAATTCCTGGATAAGTATCTAAATAATTATCAATAAACTTTTTTGCTGTTGACATATCAATTCCCAAATCTTCACTCAACCCAAAACTACTGATTCCATACAAAATACCAAAATTGACAGCTTTAGCATTTCTTCTCATGTCCTTTGTTACTTCTTCCATTGAAACATGAAAAATATCAGCAGCAGTTTTTGTGTGAATATCTTTATTATCAATAAAAGCCTGAATTAAATTAGTAGCCCCTGACATATGAGCAAAGATTCTTAATTCGACTTGGGAATAATCACTAGAAAGAATTACAGAATCTTCATCCGGCACAAATGCTTTTCGAATTAATTTAGAAAATTCTGACCTGGCGGGAATATTTTGTAAATTAGGACTAATACTAGACAATCTACCTGTCCGTGTTAATGTCTGTGTAAAAATTGTATGAATTCTTCCATCTTCTCTTACTTCTTCTTTTAAACCCACCACATAATTTGTATATAGTTTGGATAATGCGCGATATTCTAAAATCAAATCAACAATTGGATTATTATATTTCACTTTATCAAGAATGTCTTTACTAGTTGAATATTTATTATCCTTAATTCGTTTTGGATAAGGTATTCCCATATCAATAAACAATACTTTAGCAAGTTGAGAAGGAGACATAATATTAAATTTTTGACCCGCAACTTCATAAATTTCGTTTTCTAATTCCAACACCTGTACAGATAAATCTTTTTCTAAAGATTCTAAATAATTAACATCCACCTTAATACCTGTCAATTCCATATCAGCTAAAACACTAGACAAAGGCATTTCTATTTTATGAAACAATTCTTCCTCATTGTTATCCTTTAATTCTTGAATCAATCTATCCTTGGTTTCATAAATAAACTTTGCTTTCAGACAGCATTCTCTACGAAGTCCTTCAAAATCAACCTCTCTAGGTTTCTTTTCTGAACCAAATAAGTCTTCATACATTGGAATAGAATAATCAAAAGACTGTGCAACAAAACTAATGTCATCTTTAATTACATAATCTAATAAATAGGTAGCAATCATAGTATCAAAACAAACATTTTGAAAAGCAACCCCAAGCGGATTCAAAACAACTTTACACTTCTTTAAATTATAAGTATATTTACACACATCTGTATCTAACAAATACTTATATTTTTCTATTTGGGATGGATCAAGGAAATAACTACATTCACCATCATAAATTGCCATTCCCAAAATAGTGCTCTTACTATATACAGCTCCTCTTGTTTCTAAATAAAAAGAAAAATCTTTTAATTTAAATTCACTAACATTTTTAATAATTAAATCCTCATTTTTATCATTAGATTCATAAGTATTCAAATCAAATTTTTTTAATAAGGAATGAAATTCTAACTCCTCTAAAATTTTAGAAAATTCATTTGTATTAGGTCCCTTATATTTACAATCTTCTAATGAAAAATCAATAGGAACTTGTCGATAAATGGTGGCAAGATCATAACTCATATAAGCATTTTTCTTATCCCCCAAAAGCTTTTGTTTTGTTTTATCAGAAACACTATCAATATTTTCATAGACTCCATCTAAACTACCATATTTAGAAATTAAACTAATAGCCGTTTTCTCGCCAATTCCTCTAACTCCCGGAATATGATCACTGCTATCTCCCATCAAAGCTTTTAAATCAATCATCCTAATAGGATCTGTTTGATAGGTATTTCGAAACTCTTGCTTATCCATCATAATAAATCCAGTTTGTTTCAAAAGCTTCACAACAACTTCATCACTAATTAATTGCAATAAATCCCTATCACTACTAATAATTGTTCCAATAAAACTTTCTTCTTCGTCAATCATTTTAGCAAGAGTTCCAATAATATCATCAGCTTCATAATTATCAATTTCAAAAAACTTAATCCCCATTGCCTTTAATACCTCTTTAGCTTTAGGAAATTGAACTCTCAATTCATCCGGCATTTCCACACGTCCTGCTTTATATTCCTCGTATTTATCATGGCGAAAGGTTTTTCCTTTATCAAAAGCAACCATAATATAAGACGGGTCTTCTTCCTTAATAATTTTATTCATCATATTAATAAACCCATATAGAGCATTAGTAGGAAATCCCTTAGAATTTTTCATAATTACGCCTTGGTAAGCAGTCGCATAAAAACTTCTAAATAATAAATTATTTCCATCTACTAAAATTATCTTCTTCACAAATAATCACCTAAATTTAGTATATCATAAAATAATTATCTATTGGCAAAATTTATAGTAACTCCTACTTGTTTATCAACAAATCCTTTCTTTTCCAACCGTTCAATTCGATTAGCTATTAATAAAGTTCCTAAAGCCACAATAGAATAAATAAACACCACAATAGCACCTTTCTTTAATAAGGTTTTTAATTTCATATCACCCTCTCCTTTCAAATTACACTTTTATTATATTTCGTACAATTGTTCGTGTCAATAAAATATTAAACATTTGTTTGACAATTTACAATAATAGTGTTAAACTAAAACTATAAAGGAGGAATTAAATGGAAAAACTAACGGCAAAGCAAGAATATATATTGCAAATTATTAAACAATTGATTGCCAAAAACGGATATCCACCAACCGTCCGCGAAATAGGAACAAAAGCGAATTTGCATTCACCCGCTACAATTCATTTTCATTTAACCAAACTAGAAGAAAAAGGATATATAAAAAAGGGAAATAGCAAAAATAGAACAATTGAGGTATTAGTTCCTAATGAATATATAGAAAAAGATGAGAATGTTATTGATGTCCCTCTTCTTGGAAAAGTAACAGCCGGCACTCCAATTGAAGCAATTGAAACACCAAACGAATACTTTTCTTTGCCTGCCAACATTATAAATTCTAAAAAAGAAATTTTCACGCTAAAAGTTAGTGGAGAATCTATGATTAATGTAGGAATTTATGATGGAGACATCTTGATTGTGGAAAGACAAAACACCGCAAATAATGGAGATACCGTAGTAGCAATGAACGCAGATAATGAAGCTACTGTAAAAACTTTCTATAAAGAAAAGGGATATTTTAGACTACAACCAGAAAATGATACAATGGAACCTATTATATTAAAAGAAGTTACAATTCTTGGAAAGGCAATTGGTTTATATAGAAAATTTTAAAAAGAAAAACAAATAAGATTTCAAACTTATTTGTTTTTCTTTATTGTAATTTCAACCGCACCATTTTAATTATATTTTAATTCTATATCATATGCACATTTGTAGTCAAATATTTTCCTTGGCATACTGTTT
>Ga0310690_10005207_pt1 | contig 17813 bp, 13 predicted proteins | sample AusTroGonzalo_MG_2_FD_207661 | JGI IMG/M metagenome (GOLD analysis project Ga0310690, IMG submission 207661) | Bovine rumen microbial communities from tropical cattle in Woodstock, Queensland, Australia - Gonzalo_04 (v2) (version 2) | ecosystem: Host-associated > Mammals > Digestive system >...
ATAGGTGTAGATTCTATTTTGTTTTTTAACACCTCTAACGTATAACTTCCTAAGTACGAATTCTCATTTTGCTTATCGATGTCTAAAGATTCAATATTTGTTGGAATAGTTAAAATTATATCTATATTACATTCAGCTGGAACTGCATATCCTATATCTTCATCGGTTGTCACTTTGATTTTATTTTCTTCGCATTCTATTTGTACTGTACGGTCGTTAGGAATTTTTCTGACATCATATACTTTTGTTTTGATTTTTTTTACTTCGTTCGAATCCAGTATTCTTCTTTCTTCTTCCGACCAAAATTCATAATGCGCCCATCCTATTCCCCATAAATTTTCAGAATATTCTTTTGAATAACAGTAATTATCGATTAAATCTTCATCTGGAAGAATTACAGATTGATTCTCTTTTAACAGAAAATTATGTGTATCATCGTAATAATGCGATACTGCTTCAATATTGTAAGGATAGTTATGCACGACCTTTTTAAAGGTTATCTGTTTATACGGTATTTGTTTTTCAGCTCTGCTTTGAATTGTTTTTTGAACCGTATCGGCAGTTTTTATTACTTTCAAAGGGCTAAACATCCCCCCTCTTTGTATCGTTTCTTTTGCTATGTCTATTTTTGGTATTGCCCTATTTAAAAGAGTTTCAACATAGGTTGGAGATCCGTTATATATTCCATCTGCTATTCTCAATAAACTCTCTTTTTGTTGCTTATATGTTAACGCCGGATTCCATTTTCTTGCTATTTTTAATGCTGCTTCTTTAGCACAATTCTTTCCTTTCTTTTCAGGGGTCTTTTGTAAATCGTTTTTCAAAGATGCTGTTTTAGTTTCTGGTTTCTCTGCGCTTTTCTCTACTAGTTTAGATGAATTGTTTTTCAAGAATTCTGTTTCCGATGCTTTCCGATCCCAAAGTGTTTGAATATCCAATAAATATTTAGTTCCCATCAACAAAATCGGCAAAAAAGTTATTACCAATATCAGTACATATCCTGATGTCGACTTCTTCATCATTTTCACAAATTCCCCACTCTATGATATTTTTTCAAATATTCATAAATTTTTTATTAATGATTTTAATTATGGATTAAATTAGAATTTTTTGTATCACAATACTTTTACAAAAAGCATAGATTCTGTCGATCGAATAAATCCTGACTCTAGATAAACTTGCGACTGGCTATCTTTCACATTTGCTTGCAACAAATTAATTCCTGTCCTTGTTCTAACCCAATTTTCTGTTATATATAAGAGCTTTTTCAAGAATTTTTGATTATCAATTGTCCAAGAAAAATTTATTAAAAGTTTGCTTGAATCATTATGTATTAGCTCTGTTACTCCAACGAGATCTACACCTTCATATAACACTATTTTTTTGGAATTTTGTTCAGATAAAGAATATTTTTCGATAAATCTTTTGAAAAAATTATTTTTTATATGATAAAAAAACGCTAACTCGTCTTCCTGAGTTGCAAAACGCGCGCAAATACCGAAAAATCCACTTTTTCTTAAAACAGAAACAATAAAATCATTTTTCAATAAATTATATTTTGTTATTCCCGTTTTTGTTTTGTCTGTCGAGTCTTGATTTTTGCTTGCTACTATTTTTACTAATTCATATTCTTTACGAGCTTTTCTGTTATTTCTCAAATAATCACGAAATGATAAATTTAGCTCTATTTCTGGACTATCAACAAGGTGAACATGAAGATATATCTTGAATTCATCTTCTTTTCCATATAAATCTCTTAACGGTAGGTTATACTCACCTTTGTAATGATATTCTAGTGTCTTCGAAGTAAGAAACTTTCGGGTCGATTTTAAATCTTTCACAACAAGAATTATATCAATAATTGGTTTAGCCAAAAGTGTTGGCACAGAAGTGGATCCTACATGATAGATCCCAATCGCATTTTTTCCCATGATCAATTTTATTTTTTGAGACTCTTTTTCGAAAAACATCGACCATTGCGGATTATATTTTTCCAAGACAATACTTTTCAAGTTTGCTCTATCCAAAACTTTGCAATTTATCATTAACCGGTCTTACGCTATCATCTATATCGTTTAATTCGATGATATTCTTTTCGTGACTTTCAATTTCTTTGAATTTTCTGGCACTTACTAACACACGACTTTCTAAACTTGCAACCGTTCGATTATAATTCGAGACGACGCTAGAGATGCTCTTTCCTAAATTCGCAAAATGTTGTGAAAGATCACATAATCTTTTATAAAGTTCTTGTCCCATTTTCACGATCTGCTTTGCGTTTTCCGCTAAATTTTCCTGACGCCATCCCCAAGCAATCGTATGAAGCAACGCCAACAATGTCGTCGGAGTTGTAATCAAAACTCTTTCTCTCATCGCAAATTCAACTAATTCAGGATCTTGTTCAATCGCAACTGAAAAAAAGATTTCTCCAGGTAAAAACATAATTACAAACTCTGGACTATCCTGAAACTGAGACCAATATTCTTTTTTCGATAGTTTTATTACATGATCACGCAATTGTTTTGCATGATCTTTTAACAACATTTTTCGTTCTATTTCATCGGAAACTTCTAAAGATTTTAGATAAGCCGTTAATGGAACTTTCGAATCCACAACTACCTGCTTATTTCCAGGATAATATATCACCATATCCGGACGAACTTTTGTATCTGAATTGCTTACTGAAATCTGTTCTTGGAAATCGCAATGCTCGACCATTCCGGAAAGTTCAACAACTCGTCGCAGTTGAATTTCTCCCCAGCGCCCTCGAGTATTGGGAGTCTTCAGTGCAGAAACCAGTCGACTGGTTTCTGTTTTTAAAGAATTTTGAGAAACAATCAAATCCCCGACCTGTTGTTTTAATGATTCATAAGCCCCAACACGGGATTTTTCTAAATCTCCTAGTTTTTCCCCTACTTCCTCTAACGCTGACTTGATAGGACTAACTAAATCGCCGACAGATTTCTTATTGAGTTCAAAATCAGACCTAGCTTTCTCATGTAATTTCGAAAATGCAACTTGCGCCAGATCCAAAAATGACTGATTATTTTTCAAAAGAGCATCCGAACTGAGAGCTTTGAAAGTATCGCTTAATTTCTCCTCAGCATTTTGAAGCAAACTGATTTTCTCCGACAGATTTTTTTTCTCTTGCTCTAAGTTAGATTGCAACAGAATATTTTTCTTTTCTAACTCAGAATAATTCGCAAACAAATCTTCATATTTTCTTTCGAAAGGCTCGAGGCAAATACACTTTTCTTCAAGCCGGACCTTTTCTAAAAGTAGAAGGGAATTTTTTTTGTTTATGTTATGAATTACGATCAGCTGAAAAACGATAACACTCAAACAAAAGCAGGCACCAGCTAACATAAAAGTCGTCGAAATCATATTTTATGCTCTTTCTATCGCTGTTGAAATTTTTTCTACGATAATGTTGAGTAGATCAAGATCTTCCCCTTCTGCTGTTAATCGAATCAACATCTCGGTTCCTGACGGACGCACGATCAACTTACCTTTTTCAGATAACTCGGCTCTGCAATCTTCAATAATTTTTTTTATTTCATCATTTTCAATAACTGATTTATCGGATACTTTTACATTTCTATTCACTGACGGAGTAGGTTCGAATAATCGCAATTCACTAAATTTTTTTCCGCTACGCAACATCATTTCTATAGCTTTCAATCCTGCGAACAAACCATCACCTGTTGTAGCATGCGATCTTATTATGATATGCCCGGAAGGTTCTCCTCCCAAATCTGCAGAATTATATCTCAGATATTCAGAAATATAGCGATCGCCAACATCTGTCTTTGTTAATTTGATTTTGCGTCTTTTCAAATATTTTTCAAAACCGAAATTCGCCATAATCGTAGAAACAATTTCCGTAAGACTACCGTCTAAAGATAAAATCGCAAGAATATCTTCACCATTTAGTAATTGTCCTTTTTCATCGCAAATCAAAACTCGATCTCCATCACCATCAAAAGCAATTCCGAAATCCGCATTATTGTTTAAAACTGCATGAGATAGAATTTCCGGGTGAGTTACTCCGCAGTTGTCGTTGATATTTACGCCATTCGGATTATCAAACAGACTAATTACGTTAAACCCTAAATTTCGAAAAACTTGTGGGGCAATTTTATACAAAGCTCCGTTGGAAGAATCTACCACGATATTAAACTTACTCGTAAGTTTTTTGTCGAAGGTAAAACCTCTTTCAACTATATCTTGATACATTTTTTGCGCCAAACAATCGAAAATTACGCGTCCAAATTTATCATTGGACACATTAAACTCTTCATTATTATTAAAAATCAAATTTTCTAATTCGAGCTCTTCTTCATCGCTTAATTTCAATCCCAAAGAATTAAACAATTTTATTCCGTTATCGCTGTAAGGATTGTGAGAAGCAGAAACCATAATCCCCAGATCTGCTCCGAGCTTTTTCGTCAGAATCGAAATTGCTGGAGTAGGAACAATGCCGAATAATTTTACATCTACTCCCATTGCTCCGAATTCAGCAGCTAATGAGTGTTCGAAAATGTCCCCAGAAATTCGAGTATCTTTTCCGATAAAAACGGTTTTTCTTTTCAAATCATGACTTAAAAATTTTTTGTAAACAGCCTTCGCTAATTTGTGACATACATCGATAGTCAAAGGATAAATATTCGCACTACCTCGAATTCCATCAGTTCCGAATAATTTTTTCATAGCCATTTTCTCCATAACGAAACCATTATAGAATAGCACTGCAAAACGGAGATATCCATGAAAGAAATTTTGAGTTTTTTAGAAAAACAAAACGAGTATCATACTCCAGATGAAGTAAAGAAAGGTTTAGAAGTTTTAGGTATAAATCTTCCGCCAGGAAAAGTGATCCTGGTAACCGGAACAAACGGAAAAGGTACTACTTGCGCCACGTTACAAACTTTATTAGTTGCGTCCGGAAAAAACGTTGGATTTTTTTCATCTCCTCATATTATAAGGATTAATGAACGAATAAAGTATAACGGAGCAGATATTTCTGACGAAGATTTTTGCAGAATTTTTCGAATTATTCACGAGAAAGTAGCAAATTTTCATTTCAGTTTTTTTGAATATCTCACCCTAATTGCCGCTTACTATTTTTATTTTGAAAACCAAATTGATTTTGCAATTTTTGAAATAGGATTAGGTGGAACTCAGGATGCGACAAACGCTATTGATCATGATATTAGTGTTATAACTCGTCTTGGAATAGAGCATGAAGATGTCTTGGGAAAAGGATTGATCTCTATTGCAGAGAATAAATTTGGAATTATCAGAAAGAATAATAAGGTGTTCCATACAAGGTTTCCAAAAGAAATTTCTACTATTTATTCGAAATATCTATCAGAAAACAATACTCGATTTTTTGAAGCTCAGAAACCAGATTATTTCGTTCAAAAAAATATATATCCAGAATATTTTATAAAAATAAATAACCAAAGTTATAAATTAAATTTACTTGGAGAACGAGCTGTAGAAAACACTAGTTTGGCTGTAGAAATTTTCAAATATTTAGTTCCTAATTACGAGAAATACCTTTCGGGGTTACAAGATGTAAATTGGCCATGCCGTATGGAAAAAGTTCAATATAAAAATCGAGATGTCTTTTTATCAGGTGATCACAATCCGCAAGGTATTCAAAGCTCGATAGAAATTTTAAAACATTTTGAGTTCAAAAATATTCATTTTATTGTTGGAACTTGCTTGGATAAAGATTCAGATAAAATGATCAAGATTTTAAACTCAGTAAAAAACTCTCATATATACTTGACTGAAACTCCAGTAAAAACCTTGGCAATAAAGAATTATTCTGAATTCACAAAATCCATTTCGGAATATTCTTCCCAAAATCCTGTTGAAGTACTCGATAAAGTGATAAAAGAATCAGCTGACGACGACATAATTTTGGTAACGGGATCTCTCTATCTTACAGGATTGATAAAAAAGTATATAGAACAATAAACGATGTTGCTGAAGGTGACATCACCTACGCTGTCGTTCCGCAATTATGTCTTCCAGGTTCACCATTCTTTCTTCGAGTGCTTCGTCTTCAAAATCTTTTGCGTAAACATCTCGAGCTTTTTTCATGTTACCGCTTAACCCATATGCTAAAGCTAAATTACTTCTGTAATTCACATTGGCTCCCGGAAACGCACAAGCACTCTCCAAATAGAAAATCGCATCCTTATAGCGCTTCTCCAAAAGCATGGATAATCCTAAATTATTATACGCATCTATGTAGTTAGGATCTTTTACAATAACTCGTTTATAAAATCCTTGTGCTTTTTCGTGTTCTCCTCTGTTGTCATAAATCGCTCCTAACGCATTTAAAGAATCTTCGTTTTCGAATTTAGAAAATTCCTTTTCTGCCGAATTTATATTTCCAGATAACAAGTGAATCTTTCCTCGGAGATAGCTGACTTTACTTGGAGATGCTCCATGATTTTCAGCTAATCTTAAATACTCAGTTGCGGCGTCCAATAATTTCATATCTATGTAAACCTCACCCAGTCCCAAATAAATCAAACCGTTTTCAGGATCGAGTTCTTTTGCTTTTTTATAAAAATTCAAGGCTGCTTCAGGACTATTACCATTCCTGGCTTTTTGAGCAACTCTTATCAGATGGACAGCCTCACTATCATCTCCGGAACCAGTACATCCAAATAACAAAAACCCAAGACCAACCAAAATCGAAATATTTTTTCTCATTTCTTCCTCCTAAACCTGACCGAACGACTTCTTTCCCAACTTTCTGCTCGGTCTCTCTATAAACCTATACAACAATTCGGTACTTGCCAGCAAGATCCCTACGAAAATTAAAAATTGATAAATAAAAAACTCATCTCGAGATAAATTATCTTTCGGAAAATAAACTGAATTCGTAAACCACATCACGATACTTGCTAGAACCAACTGTACTGAATAAAACGAAAATGATCTTTGCCCTAAATAAGTAAACAACTTATCGAATCCCGGAAAACTAAAACTTCCTTTGCTAAACACACACATCATTACAAGAAGGGTTGATGTAACTGTTTCTACAATATTTCCGTAAAATATTTTACCTCCCTCTTTAAGCGCAGAAGGATAAAACCAAATTATAAATGCTAAAAATAATGAAAAGAAATTCGATTGCATTTTGGATAGATTGATTTTGAAATTACTTTTATAGAGATAAGCTAAAAACGATCCTAAAAACAGCTCCGCAACATTATTGGAAGTCCAATAGTAATGATCTCCCAGATAAATACTACTCAATGGAGTTACAAACAAAGAAAACATCAACCCCAATGATAATGAAACCATTGATCTCTGATTATCATTTTTACAAAGTATCAAAACCAATGGCCACAACACATAGAATTGAGATTCGACAGCCAAAGTCCAAAATGGCCCCATACCAGAAGTGTAAATAACATTTTTAGATACAAAAGTTTCTACCGAATTATTGAAGGTTCCGACTAAAATTTCTATTGGACTTCTTACTAAAGCCAACTGCCAATCTGTTTTCGCATCAGTTATTTGTAAATAAATCCCACAGATGATCGTAACAACTAAAACTACAGGAAAGATTCGAAAAAATCTTTTCGTGTAAAATTTTGAGATCCAATCTCTTGAATTTTTCAGCTTTTCTAGAAAATTCCCATTTAAATTAACTAATTCACTAGACAGCGAATAAGTAACTACAAATCCAGAGATCGCGAAGAATATATGGACTGCTCCACTTCCAACTGAAAGCCAACTTGGGATCAGGTTAATTACAAAATAATAGGGACAAATCCAAATCAAATGTTGAAGCAGAACTAAAATACACGCAAGTCCCCGTAATTTTTCTATATCATCAAAAAATCTTATTTGCTTTTTCATTCATTATCTCATCATTCCAAATAATTTCGAAAAACCTCCGCCTTTTTTAATTCGCTTAAACAAAGTTAAAGCATTCTCATACTGTTTGATCAATTTATTAACTTCTTGAATCGTAGTTCCGGATCCTTTTGCTATTCTTTTTTTGCGCGAACCATTTAGCAATTTATAATTTATTTTCTCTTTTTTAGTCATGGATTTTATGATCGCCAAACTTCTTACAATAGTTTTGTCAGATAAACCATGAGCAATCATTGCATCTTGAATTTGTTTACTTTGCGGAAGCATTTTTATGATTGTTTTTAATCCTCCCATTTTGGACATTCTTTCCATCTGGGAAGCGAGATCATCAAAAGTAAAAATTCCACTTTGCATCTTCTTTAAATCGACTAAAGCTTCTTCTTGAGAAAAATTCTCCTGAGCTTTTTCAACAAGAGAAACAATATCGCCCATATCCAACATACGGCTGGCAATACGTTCTGCATTGAATGGTTCTATGTCTTCTAATTTTTCTCCAACACATAAAAATCTGATCGGACAATTTGTGACAGATCTCATCGAAAGAGCAACACCTCCTCGAGCATCTCCATCAACCTGAGTAAGAATAATTCCTTTAATATTTAGAACTTCAGAAAAACGCTTTGCGACATTAAAAGATTCTTGTCCCGTCATAATATTTGAAACTAAAATAATTTCATCTGGTCGAATAATTTTTTCAAGTTCAACCAACTCATCCATTTTTACTTCATCAATCTGTAATCGTCCTGCAGTGTCGATTATTAAAATATTTGGATTAGTCTCTTTTAAATTTTTCAGAGAATTTCTCGCAATCTCTTCAACTGAAAGGTTTTTATCATTCTCGTCTTGCAAGAAGAGAGAATTTTTAACCTTATTAGATAAAATCTTCAGCTGATCAATAGCGGCTGGACGGTATATGTCGGTTGAAGCTAATAATACTCTTTTATTTTTCTTCGAAAAAAAGTTGGCGAGTTTTGCCGCAGTCGTAGTCTTTCCAGCTCCTTGCAATCCGACTAACATGATTTTATAAGGAGATTTATCCAAATTGATCGGTTCGGATTTCCCCAAAAGCTCGACAATATAATCATAAACTATTTTGATAACCATTTGTCCCGGAGAAACCGACTTTAAAACATTCTGACCGACAGCTCTTTCTTTAACTTCAGAAATAAATTTTCTAGCAATATCCAATGAAACATCCGCTTCCAGCAAAGCTATTCGAATTTCCCGTAATGCCGTATCGACATCTTCTTCTCTCAATACTCCACTACGCCTTAATCTGTTAAAAATACCAGAAACTTTTTCAGAAAATGAATTAAACAACTTCAGATCTCCACCTTGATTGACATTCTAGCATAGCAGAGATATGTGTCGTAACGAAATATTTTTGAATTTATAAATATCAGGGTTGATTTTTTTTGATTGTTCCTTTACATTTGCGATGTTTTGTCCCCTTCGTCTAGTGGTCTAGGACATCGCCCTCTCACGGCGGCAACAGGGATTCGAATTCCCTAGGGGACGCCATCTATCTGTTTTTATCGATCTTGTTTTGTATCCTGTTGTCTATTGAGTTCCTCAAATTTCAGTATATAATGATCTTAGTTAGTTTGAATAAATCTTCAAAAAACTGCTCAGAGCTGAGGTTAAAAAGGGGTACTTTAGGGGGTACCTTTTTATAAAGGGATAAAAGAGGACACGATGTTAACAGAGCTGCAATGTAAGAACTTTCAACCGCGAGATAAAAGCTACAAAAAATTCGATGGCGGAGGCATGTTTTTATTGATAAAACCGAACGGGAATAAATACTGGCACTTAAAATATAAATACGCAGGAAAGGAAAAGCTGGTCTCATTGGGGGTATATCCCGGAATATCCTTGAAAGAAGCTCGAAAAAAGAGAGATGAATTAAAGCTAAAAATCTCAGAAAACGTTGATCCGGTTCAAGAGAAAAGGCAAGCTAAGAACGAATTAATAGAAAATGTTGCAAATACTTTTGAGAACATTGCGTTAGAGTGGCACAAGAAAAAATGGGAAGATTCGACATCAAAAAATGCAAAATTGGAGCTTAGTCGATTGAAACGAAATGCGTTCCCTACTCTTGGGGCAAGACCTATCAAAAAAATAACAGCGAAGCAATTAATTGATACTATTCAAAAGATAGAAAAACGTGGTGTTTTAACAGAAGCGAAGAAAACAAGAGGAATTATCGGACAAATTTTTAGGTATGCAATAGCAACAAAGAGAGCAGACCACGATTTGATAGCGGATACAAGAGGAGCTTACAAGCAGCCTAAAGAAAAACATCATCCGAATTTTTCAGAAAAAGAATTAAAGGAATTTCTCCAGAATTTCAGCAGTTTTAAGGGAACTGTTACGACTAAACTGGCTTTGAAATTTTTGATACTTACCTTTGTAAGAAGTGGCGAGTTGAGAGGCGCGCGTTGGGAGGAATTTAATTTTGAGAAGAACGAGTGGCGCATTCCTGCCGAGCGCATGAAGATGAAAGAGCAACACATTGTACCATTATCGAAACAGGCTCTCGAAGTATTGGGTGAGGCGAGAAAGTACTCAAATAACGGTGGGCAGGAAGGATTGGTTTTTCCATCTGTTACGAATCCAGCAAAGAAAATGAGCGACAACACTCTTTCCAAGGCGTTCAGAGATCAAGGGTATCAAGGGAGGGCTACACCTCACGGCATGAGAGCGACGGCGTCAACAATATTGAATGAGAACGGATTCAAGCCGGATGTTATCGAAAGGCAGTTAGCGCACTGCGAGCGAAACAAAGTAAGAGCAAGTTATAATCATGCTCAGTATTTACAAGAGCGCCGAGAAATGATGAATTGGTGGGGTGATTTTGTTGGAAAGTTGGAGGAGAAATGAGGAGCAAAGCTGAAGAGTTGATATGTATAGATGTTGAAGATATAGATGAACCAACAAGGGATTATATAAACAAGTACAAGAAAAAACAAAATCCAACATGTAAATGGGTAAACTATAAGCATGGTGACCGAATATCTTTGGAAGCAATACTAGAAATTGTTGAGATGCCTCCTTTCCTAAAAGCTAGTTTTCATTTAGGAGAAGCTTCTCGTATGAATGATAAAAATTTTGCACCATTAGATTACATGCACTACATAACATCTCCCACCCCTAGGGAAGAGTTTAAAAATCTTTTGATAAGTAATGTTCCATTCGAAAAAAAAGGAGAAGTTTTGCTATTTACCAAGTGGGAAGTAATAAATTGGATGGAGAGAGAGCGTGAGGTCGATTCAAACTTTGTATATACTCTTCCTCAAGGTTTTATTAATTATTGTAAGAAGAGAAAATCGTTACCCTCGTATTTAGAGTTATTAGAAGAAAATAAGGAACTGAAACAAGAAAAAAAGACTCTGGAAAAAGAAATAACACAACTTCAGAAAAAAGTTTCTGATACCCAACATTTTTCGAAAATGAAAACTTTTATAGTAAATCTGGCTAGTCAGATAAAAAAAGATATGGTGAACGTTGATATAGATGGAGTTATAGTACGCGCAATTTTAATGTTTCTGAATTTTAAACAGGACAACGTATCAATAATCGATTCTGAAGGAAGAGAAGTAAAAGGACTTTCCTTAACTTCAGTAAGGAACACTCTTATCGAAGCAAATCTAATGTCAGCAGACAATAAAGTCGGAAGAAAATCCAAGGAAATGAGAAACAGAGAAGATACTATACTTAAAACAATTAATGACTTGTTTAAGAAAAATCAATATCGAAAGCTACATAAAGAAGCTGAGGAAATCAAAAAAAAGCTAAAATACAAAAAAACAAGATTTTAGATAAGCAACATAATTATCAAAAAAATCCTTTAAAAATCAATAAGTTAAATCTGCACAGCGCGTGCAGATTAGCTTTCCTCAAATCTGAGCATTCTTGAATTATGCACGAGGTTTAAATATTTACGAGCCGTGCAGAAAATGAATCAATTAAGACTTGTTGATACTATTGGCATGTAGTTGTGCAGGCAGCGCGACAAGTTTTATTATGAAAGGAAAAAAAGAAGTGAAAAATAATGATTTTGATAGATTTTTGAGACTTCCACAAGTGTTGGAGCTGATTCCAATAGGAAGATCAACCCTATGGGCGAAAGTCAAAAAGGGAGAGTTCCCGAAACCGGAGAAACTGAGCGCAAAAATAGCTGTTTGGAGAGAATCTGATATACAAGCTTATATAAATGGCAATCACAATTCTTCAGCGAATGAGGAGGTGTGCAATGGCTAATTTCGTACTTATTAAACAGAAATATCGGGAAAATCCGATTGCTGTATTGCGGGAACTCGTTGGGCAGGGAAGAATTGAGGGTAGCGATTATGTTGCCCTCAACCCGAGACGAAATGATGTTAAGCTAGGGTCATTTCGAGTTGATATCTCCACAGGTCGATTTCATGATTTCGCGACAGGAGACAGGGGTGGAAGCGTGATTGATCTCGCTATGTTCGTCTACAACTGCGGAATAGTCGAGGCAGCACAGCGATTGGAAGATCTTTTTCCTTTCTTAGCCCGTCAACCGCTTGCGGTTCAAGGAATACTCGCTAAAAAGAAAGAAGTTGATGTTTGTTATATTTGGAAGAAGTCTACTGTTTCCGAACACGATTACCTGAGAAAGAAAAAAATATCAATCGGAAACGCTCGAGTCAATCTTTATGGTGGGAATGCTCATCTGGTTATTCCATTGGTAGATATAGCGCATACTACCAAAACCGTTTGTAGCGTAGAACTAAAGGGACTTCAATTCATAGATGGAGACGGCAGAAAAAGCTTTCCTTTACCATTTAAAGGATTGTTTCACGTCGCGTCCGATTACGGAACATCAAAGGAGGTCATTGTAATTGTTGAAGGTTATGCAACAGCCCGAAGTATTGCCGAATCCATTGATTGCTACGTCATAGCGGCAATGTCTGCGAGTAATTTGAGGTGTGTCGTTGCAAAGATTGCTAAGCGATTTCCAAACTCAAAAATAGTCATTGCAGCAGACAACGACGAAACAGGAAGGAAAACCGCGGAAGATGCAAAACAAGCCGTAAAGACAACTGAGATAGTCTACCCAACGCATGGATGTAATGACTTCAATGATTTGTATCAAGTCATTGGAGCAGAGGCAGTAAAAAGCTGTTTCAAGGAGGTGCTTCATGACTAAAAGTGAAGATGAATCGCGGTTTAAAGTGACAGATGACGGCGTTTTTTGTGATGGGTTGAAAATCTCTGAGTACATAAAAATCGTTGGGTTCGTAACAACTCTTGCTGAAAAAAGCTGGAAAACGCGCCTAGAGTTTAGCGATATGAACGGCGACAAGTGCTTGATGGATGTTGATAATGAAAAGTTATCAAACGTTGGAGATTTGATAAAGGAACTAATCCACAAGGGGATGTGTCCTGATATCCATGCAGCAAATTTCAAAAAGTATCTGCTTAAATCTTTCAGAAATAGAGATTCAATAAAACGATACATTGAAGTTAACCAAACGGGCTGGATAGATGACACGAGCTATTTATGTCCTTCGTTTTCTATCTGTGATTCAAAAAATAATTTCATAATGCAGGAGTTGCACGATGTCGGATATGCAATTTCGGGAACTGTCGAAGAATGGCGAGAACAAGTTGCGGATTTGTGCCAAAACAACAGTCTGTTGACGTTCTCCTTATGCACTGCCCTAGCTCCGATTTTGTTGCGATATTTTCCCGAAATAAACACGACTATATTTCATTTGGTTGGTAGGTCTTCAATCGGGAAAACGACAGCTTTAAGAGTTGCAGCGTCTGTTTGGGGCAATCCGAAAAAGTATATCAAGCAATGGCGAGCAACGGGAAATGCGCAGGAGGGAATCGCCGAAAAGCACAACGACAGCTTATTGATACTCGATGAAATCGGGCAGGCAAACGATAAGGATATTCAACAGACTGTTTACATGATCGGAAACGAAAAAGGGAAATCGAGAATGACGGTAGATGCGACGTTGAGAAAAACAAAATCGTGGCGGTTGTTGTGCCTCAGCTCAGGTGAAATCGGAATCAGTGAAAAAATCGAGGCAGCAGGGGAACGGGTTCACGGTGGTGTTTTGGTAAGGTGTATTGATATCGAAGCGCAGTCGGATAAAGGCATCGGAATATTTGAAGATTTGCGAGGTCGTAGCAACGGCAACGAATTTTCGACAATTCTTACGGAACGAACGTCGAAATATTACGGAACAGCAGCGAAGTTTTTTACAGAAGGAATCGTAAAAATCGATGAAAGCACAATTCGTAGTATATTTTATGAATCGTTGGGCAGAATAAAAAGCGCGTTGCAATTGGAGGACATCAAAGACGGCGCGACTTCAAGAGTGCTGAACAGTTTCGCATTGATAAACACAGCGGGGATTTTAGCGAGCAGTGATTATATCGGCGTTTTAAATCACAACAGCGTTGCTATAGATGAGGATATTTGCAATGTGCTACAGCGATGCTTACCCAACGTTTACAACCAAGAAGACGAAGAAGCGACAATCATTGAAGATTTTAAAGACTGGCTGAAAAGAAATGAAGTCTACTTTGTTCCTGTTAATTTGGTAAACGATACTTCAGTTGAGAAAGTTAGAAAAATCCGAACATTAAGCGAACCTCGTACTCAAATTTTCGGATACAGAACGCAGGAAGGCGGTATTTACTTCATTCTACCCGACAGCTTTAAGAAGGAGTTTTGCAAACACAGAGGCGAAAAATTCGTAAAAAAGATACTTGCGAAAAAAGGCATGTTGCAGGAATTGAACGAATACGAAAACGGAAAAGTGAAAAGGAGAAATCCGAAAGTGATTGTCGATAATGAACGAGAAAAGCGATATTTGGAGATAATAATGGAATAGAAACTGTTTTTGATGTTTTCGTTGGGGCTTTGGGGATTAGGGGCTTAACACCAATTAATATGTTGAAGAACAGGGATATTTTCTCTCTTTGTTTTTGAAAACCATTTGGGGTGCAGTTTTCTTCCTTCGGGGCGAGCCCCTTCTAATCCCCAAATTATCCTCAGACTAAAAACGACTAAATATCGTTATTTATCAATAAGTTATCAGCGCAAAATCCCCAAAACCCCGAATACCCGATGGTTTTTGTTATGATCTCCGATAAAGTCAGTTCAGGTATTTGCGTTAGTTTTTGCTTGTTACTCTAGATCTCTTTTTCTCGCTCTTGGTAGAGGTAATTTGTAAAACAAAACAAAAATATGATACTCTCAAGGGGCGGTTGTCTGTGCTTAAAGAGTGTTGTATGAAGAAGTTATCACTTTCAAAGTTAGAGACTTTTCTTGAAAGTCAGTGTGATGCATTAAGAGAAAGTATGGATGCATCCGAATATAAAGATTATCTAATTGCTATGATTTTCCTTAAACGTGTAAACGATCAGTTTGCTATTGCTCAGGAACATTTTAAAAAGGAACTGAAACATCGATATCCAAAAATTACTGATGAGGAAATTGCAGAAGAGATTGAACTTGATTCTTACAAAAATAAATACGAATTTTTTGTACCTCCACTTGCACGTTGGAAGATGGATATACTTCCTAAAAATTTTGAACAAGAACAGTATGAAACAATTCGAAAAGCAGAAGAAATTCTTTCCACCCCAAATAGCACAGGTCAAGAAAAGGCTGGAGCTGAACATGATAAAGCCTGTGCCGAAAAAATTTATCTTTTAGGGGACTTTTGTATGAAAATGAGGATGTTGGAAACTCAATTAATATTGCATTAAAAGAATTAGAAAAATCGAACGATGCGATTTTACAAGGTGTTTTAACCGGAAAAGAAGGCAACAGCACAAATTTCAATGAAACTAATACCAACGGCGAAAGAAAATTATCAGATGAAGTCTTATCTGAAATGATAAATGCTTTTAATGAGTACACTCTTATTGATGAAAATTTTGAATTTCCTGATTTAATGGGGGCAGCATACGAATTTTTGATTAAATATTTTGCAGAAAGTGCCGGTAAAAAAGGAGGTGAATTTTATACTCCGCATCAAGTAGTCGAGCTTATGGGAAGGATTTTAAAACCCACACGTGATGCAAAAATATGTGACCCAACAGTTGGTTCAGGTGGTTTACTGATTAACATGAAAAATTATGTTGAAATGGTTTATGGTTCAGCTAAAGATCTATATTTATTTGGTCAGGAGAGTAAAGAAGGCACATACAAAATGTGCAAAATGAATATGATTTTTCATGGTATCAAAAATGCTAATATTCATCATTGCAATACTTTGTTAAATCCGACTTTAATTGAAAACGGTGAGCTTATTAAATACGACATCGTGGTTGCTAATCCTCCATTTTCACAGAATTACACTACAGAGGGTATGAAATACCAAAACAGATTTCAGTTCTGGATGAGTAAAAAAAAGCAAGCGGATTTTATGTTTGTTCAACATATGATTGCGACATTGAAATCTGAAGGCAGAATGGCAGTGATTATGCCACATGGTGTTTTATTCCGCGGCGGAGAAGAACAAAAGATGCGCAAATGGTTGATTACAGGAATCCATGGTGAATCAGCAATTGCAGAAAATACTTACACACCGTGTATATTGGAAGCCGTAATCGGGCTGCCACCAAGTTTATTCTACGGAACTGGTATTCCTGCCTCTATTCTTGTAATCAATAAAAAAGGTGCCGCAGATAGAAAAGGTGTCTTGTTTATCAACGCTGACAGAGAATATAAAGAGGGCAAAAATCAAAATATTTTAAGGCCGGAAGACATCGATAAAATCTCTTATGTTTATACAGAGAAAGATGTCACCGACAAGAAATATTCAAGGCTTGTTACTAAAGAAGAACTCGAAGCAGAAGAATTTAACTGTAATATAAGACGTTGGGTTGATAATGCGCCTGAGCCTGATAATCAAGATGTTGAAGCACATTTGAATGGTGGTATGCCAAAATGCGAAGTTGATGCACTAGATAACAGGTTTAATTCTTATCCTGGTCTCAAAAACGACATGTTTGAGCCTTTAAGAGAGGGATATTATAAATTTTCTGATAAAGTACCAAATAAAGAGACAATTAAGGATTTAATAGTAAACTCCAACGGTTATAAACAAGTAAAAAAGTCTTATCATCAGCGGCTTGATAGCGTTTGGGAAAAGTGTTTGCAAACTATTGGTGAGTTACCGAAACAAAACAGTGTTCAGAAATTCGTTGAGTATATAAGAAACGCTTACATTAATGGTATATACGATGATGAATATCCTATAATCAATTTATACCAGGGACGCGGTGCGATAGCTCAGTTCTTTGCAGATTTGAAATATGATTTTATGTCAGTAGTTTCAAGCGGATGGAATGCTGAACTTATTCCAGAAGATGAAATCCTAGGAAGCCAATTTCCAGAGGTTTTAAAAGAATGGAGAGATGCTGAAGCACGCAGAGATGAGATCCAAGCACAGTTTGATTCTGCAAACGAAATGGAAAAGGAAGAAGGATGGGATCCCGAGGAGTTTGATTTGGAAAATGCGGAAGTTATGCCAAAATCAGTTATAAAAAATATTAAAGAATCTATAAAAATAAGTAAAAAAGAAATCTCTTCAATAAATAAAGATATAAAAGACCTTAATAAAAGGATAAATGCCTATAACAAAGAATTAACAAAAAAGAAGCCAATTGCAGAAAAAGTACAAGAAGCAAACGAACAAATTCCATTATTAACTAATGAAAAATTATTAAAAGAAAAGGAAATCGTGCCATATCAGACAGAATTAGACGAATTAAATGCTAAAATCAAAACTCATACGGATTTAGAAGAAGAATTAAAAGAGTGTAGAAAAACGATAAAAGCGATTGAGCAAAGAAAAAATAAACTTGTTGAAGCAGCACGAGAAAAAATAACGGATGAAGAAGCT
>Ga0310690_10005208_pt1 | contig 17811 bp, 12 predicted proteins | sample AusTroGonzalo_MG_2_FD_207661 | JGI IMG/M metagenome (GOLD analysis project Ga0310690, IMG submission 207661) | Bovine rumen microbial communities from tropical cattle in Woodstock, Queensland, Australia - Gonzalo_04 (v2) (version 2) | ecosystem: Host-associated > Mammals > Digestive system >...
AGGTTCAGCTCATCGGTCTGGGTAGCGAAGGACGCAAGTCTGTTGTTACCGGTGTTGAGATGTTCCGCAAGTTGCTCGACCAGGGTGAGGCTGGCGATAACGTAGGTCTGCTCCTCCGTGGTATCGACAAGGACGAAGTTCGCCGTGGTATGGTGCTCACCCACCCGGGTGTTGTTAAACCGTACAGCGAGTTCAAGGCTTCCGTTTATATCCTGAAGAAGGAAGAGGGTGGCCGTCACACTCCGTTCCACAACCACTATCGTCCTCAGTTCTACATCCGTACGATGGACGTTACCGGTGAGATCACTCTGCCGGAGGGAACTGAGATGGTAATGCCTGGTGACAACCTGGAGATTCAGGTTAAGCTGATCTACCCGGTAGCTTGCTCCGAGGGTCTGCGTTTCGCAATCCGTGAGGGTGGCCGTACCGTAGGTTCTGGTCAGATCACCAAACTCATCGACTAATTCGCTCGAATTAGTCAGCTAGACGACTAGGCAACTAGTCAACTAGAGAAAACCTCAACAAATCAACGAACTGCAAGGTTCGTTGATTTGAGAGGAGGGACAGCGGCGAGTTAAACGCGCGTAGCGGGTTTCAGTCTCGCAGGCTTGTCCCGACGAACGGAAGTCCTCCAATGGTAGGAGAGCGGTCTCCAAAACCGTCAATGTGGGTTCGATTCCTGCCTTCCGTGCTAAGGAAAGTACACTTGGCCGTTGGCTCTTAGCCATTAGCCGTTGGCTGTCAGCCGGTGGTGACCAAAGGTCAAAAGCCGATAGCCAAAGTTGAAATCCTATGTTACATGACATAGCTTCCAGTCTGACTTCAACAAGCGTTGAGGCCGGATTGTTGGCGCGGAATAGCGAAATATAAAAAATCTACTGATATGAGTCTTATTGATAACGTGAAAGAGTCGTACAACGAGATGGTACACAAAGTAAGTTGGCCGTCCTACAAAGAACTCACCCAGAGCGCAACGCTTGTGCTGGTCGCTTCCATTATCCTTGCACTGGTTGTATGGGCTATGGATTGGTGCTTTGAAGAGTTGATGACTTTGATCTACGGCTTGTTCTAAACATGTAGTTATTTGCAAGCAGACATTGTAAAACGTAAAAAAACGCACAATTGTTATGGCAGAGAATAATTACAAATGGTATGTGCTCCGTGCTATAGGCGGCAAGGAAAACAAGGTGAAAGAGTATATCGAAGGCGCCTTGGTAACCTCCAGCCTGTTCAAGGAGTACGTGTCGCAAGTGCTGCTTCCCACCGAGAAAGTGGTGAGCCAGAAGAATGGCAAGCGTACCGTCAAGGAGCGCAACAAACTGCCGGGCTACGTCCTGGTGGAGTGCAACCTGACGGACGAGTGCTATCCGCTGCTGCGCAACATCCCGAACGTTCTCGGATTCCTGAGCGAACCCGCCAGCATGCGTCCGAAACCCGTATCGCAGGAGGAGATCAACGCCATCGTAGGCGCTATCGACGACGAGTCGCTGGCTGCCGAGATGAACGAGACCTTCATCGTAGGCGAGAAGGTGAAAGTGACCGACGGTCCGTTCAACGGATTCAACGGCGTGATAAGCGAGGTGATGCAGGACAAGCACAAGCTGAAGGTCATCGTTACGATTTTCGACCGTCAGACTCCGTTGGAGCTCGGCTTCAACCAGGTAGAGATAGAGTAGAAGGCATGTTACGGGCCGCTTGACTACTCAATAGTTTATTATTAACACCGCAAGAGAACTCAAATTCGTAACACCCTCCAAATACCCGAAAAAGATTGTGCAAGCAATGTTTTTCGGAGAGCGGAGGCAATCGAGCTCTTTATGTCGCAGAGCGACATCGTATAGCGAGATTTGCCGAACGCGAGTTCGCCCGTATTGCAAAAACTATTAACAAAAGTATTATGGCTAAAGAAATTGCCGGATTTATTAAACTCCAGATCAAGGGTGGCGCAGCCAACCCTGCACCTCCGGTAGGCCCTGCACTGGGTTCGAAGGGTGTGAACATTATGGAGTTTTGCAAACAATTCAATGCCAGAACTCAGGACAAGGCAGGCAAGGTATTGCCTGTTGTAATCACTGTGTATGCAGACAAGTCGTTCGACTTCATCGTTAAGACTCCTCCTGTAGCCGTTCAGCTGCTCGAGGCTGCCAAGGTGAAGAGCGGCTCGGCTCAGCCTAACCGTCAGAAAGTCGCTACTATCACGGAGGAACAATGCCGCCAGATAGCCCAGGACAAGATGGTTGACCTGAACTGCTTCACCGTAGAGAGCGCTGAGAAGATGGTACGCGGTACAGCGCGTAGTATGGGTATTACCGTTAAATAAGAAAACTTCAATCACTATTATGGCAAAATTGACAAAGAATCAAAGACTTGCTGCTGAGAAGATTGAAGCAGGTAAAGTCTATACCATCGCGGAAGCTGCCGCATTGGTTAAAGAGATCACAACTACAAAGTTTGACGCTTCGGTAGATATCGACGTCCGTCTGGGCGTTGACCCCCGTAAAGCCAACCAGATGGTTCGCGGCGTGGTAAGCCTGCCCAACGGAACGGGTAAGGTTGTCCGCGTTCTCGCCCTGTGTACGGCTGACCAGGAGGCTGCTGCCAAAGAGGCCGGTGCAGACTATGTAGGCCTGGATGAGTACATCGAGAAAATCAAAGGTGGATGGACAGACATTGACGTTATCATCACCATGCCGCAGATCATGGGTAAGATCGGTGCGCTGGGCCGTATACTCGGTCCCCGTGGCCTGATGCCTAACCCCAAGAGCGGTACGGTAACGATGGATGTTGCCAAGGCTGTTAAGGAAGTAAAGCAAGGTAAGATCGACTTCAAGGTTGACAAGTTCGGTATCCTGCACACCAGTATCGGTAAGGTCAGCTTCACCGCTGAGCAGATTGCCGAGAACGCACGTGAGTTTATCGACACCGTTATCAAGCTCAAACCGGCTGTCAGCAAGGGCGAGTACATCAAGAGCGTTTATCTCTCCAGCACAATGAGTCAGGGTATCAAGGTTGATCCGAAATCATTCTAACTATTAAACATCGAAAGGTATGAAGAAAGAAGATAAAAACCTCGTGATTGCTGCTCTGGAAGAGCAACTGGCTCAATACCCTCATTTCTACATCACGAACATCGAGGGCTTGAATGCTGAGAAGACCAGCGCACTGCGCCGCCAGTGCTTCAAGAGCGACATCAAGCTTGTAGTGGCCAAGAACACGCTGCTGCAGAAGGCTCTTGAGAACAAGGGCATTGACGCACAGATCTTCGAGGCGCTCAAGGGCAACACCGCACTCATGCTTACCGCAACCGGTAACGCTCCTGCCAAACTGATCAAGGAGTTCACCAAAGGCGACAAGAGCGAGTGCCCGAAGCCTTACCTGAAGGCCGCTTATGTTGAAGAGACTGTCTATGTGGGTGCACAGAACCTCGAGTTCCTGGCTACCATCAAGTCTAAGAACGAACTTATCGCAGACCTCGTTGCTCTGTTGCAGTCGCCTGCCAAGAACGTTATTTCCGCCCTGCAGAGCGGTGGCAACACCATTCACGGTGTGCTGCAGACCCTCGGCGAGCGAGCTGAGTAAGCATCAGCGATAAAAGTTTAGAGTTGAGAGTTTAGAGTTGAGGGAAGTTCTAGAGTTCAAAGTTAAAGTCAAAAGTTTACAATAGAACATTCAGCCTGACTCCGACGAAAAAAACAAATTAACATTAAAAAATTAACACATTAAATATTTACAACAATGGCAGATCTGAAAGCTTTTGCTGAACAATTGGTTAACCTTACGGTTAAGGAAGTTAACGAGCTCGCTCAAATTCTGAAGGACGAGTATGGTATTGAACCCGCTGCTGCTGCAGTTGCAGTTGCTGCTCCTGCTGCTGGCGCAGACGCTCCTGCTGCAGAGGAGAAAACGTCGTTTGACGTTATCCTCAAAGCTGCCGGTGCTAACAAGCTCCAGGTAGTAAAGGCTGTTAAAGAGCAGACCGGTCTCGGCCTGAAAGAGGCTAAGGACATCGTTGACGCCGCTCCCGCAGCTGTTAAGGAAGGTGTTGACAAGGCTACCGCAGAGGCCCTGAAGAAGGCTCTGGAAGAGGTAGGTGCTGAGGTAGAACTCAAGTAATACACCCGCCTAACCGATTAGGTAGGTTTAGTCCCTCACGGGGGACTAAACCTTTTCTGCTGAAAAGAGAGGAATGTAAAATTCTGTTAATATCAGCACAAATTATAGATGGATTGTTAAATTCCGTTAAAATAAAACCATTTGTCCAATGGCATCTACCAACACAACAAAGAGAGTCAACTTTTCTGCTATGCAACAGCAGATGCCTTTCCCTGACTTTCTGGAGATACAATTGAAGTCCTTCCATGACTTTGTTCAGATGAACTCAACGCCCGAACAGCGTAGGAAGGAAGGGTTGTACCGCGTGTTCCAGGAGAACTTCCCCATTACCGACACGCGTAACAACTTCACGCTCGAATTTCTGGACTATTACGTTGACCCGCCCCGTTACACCGAACAGGAGTGTATCAAGCGCGGACTGACGTACAGCGTTCCATTGAAGGCCAAACTGAGCCTTACATGCAGCGACCCTGATCATGAAGATTTTGATGCTGTAGTACAAGACGTATATCTGGGTACTATTCCCTATATGACCGAAAAGGGTACATTCGTCATCAACGGCGCCGAGCGCGTTGTTGTAAGCCAGTTGCACCGCTCGCCGGGCGTATTCTTCGGCACGAGCATGCACTCGAACGGCACGAAACTCTATTCGGCACGTATCATCCCGTTCCGCGGTTCGTGGATCGAGTTCGCCACGGACATCAACAACGTGATGTACGCTTATATTGACCGTAAGAAAAAACTGCCGGTAACCACACTGCTCCGCGCCATCGGTTTTGAGAGTGACAAGGACATCCTTGACTGCTTCAATCTGGCCGAGGAGGTGAAGGTCACCCCGTCGAACAAGGAGGCTATGATAGGCCGCCGTCTGGCAGGTAACGTGATGAAGACCTGGACAGAGGACTTCGTGGACGAGGATACCGCCGAGGTGGTAACCATCGAGCGTAACGAAGTCGTTATCGAACGTGAGACGGAGATCACCGAAGAGGTGTACGACCGTATTCTGGAGTCCGGCACAAAGACCGTGCTGCTGCACAAGGGTGAGAACAACGAGAGCGAATACTCCATCCTGTTCAACACCCTGCAGAAGGACCCTGCCCGTTCGGAGAAGGAGGCGGTGCTGTACATCTACCGTCAGATCCGTAACGCAGAGCCTGCCGATGACGCAACGGCCCGTGAGACAATCATTAACCTGTTCTTCTCCGACAAGCGTTATGACCTGGGAGAGGTAGGCCGTTACCGCATCAACCACAAGCTGAACATGTCGATCCCGATGGAGACACGCGTGCTGACCAAGGAGGACATGATTGAGATTATCAAGTTCCTCGTTCAGCTCATCAACTCCAACGCCGAGGTGGACGACATCGACCACCTGTCGAACCGTCGTGTCCGCACCGTAGGCGAGCAGATCTACAACCAGTTCGGCATAGGTCTGGCACGTATGGCACGTACCATCCGTGAGCGTATGAACGTCCGTGACACGGAGGTGTTCACCCCGACCGACCTCATCAACGCCAAGGCTATCAGCAGCGTCATCAACTCGTACTTCGGTACGAACGCCCTGAGCCAGTTCATGGACCAGCAGAACCCGCTGGCGGAGATCACCCACAAGCGCCGTATGTCGGCCCTCGGTCCCGGCGGTCTGAGCCGTGAGCGTGCAGGCTTCGAGGTACGTGACGTACACTATACACACTACGGCCGTCTGTGTCCTATCGAGACACCGGAAGGCCCGAACATCGGTCTTATCTCTTCGCTGTGTATCTATGCGAAGATCAACGACCTCGGCTTCATCGAGACTCCGTACCGCAAGGCAAAAGACGGTGTGGTAGACCTGAACAACGACAATGTTGTCTATCTGAGCGCCGAGGACGAGGAGGCGAACTATGTGGCACAAGGTAACGCGCCGCTTGACGAGAACGGACACTTCATCCGCAAGAAAGTCAAGGCCCGTCACCTCGACGACTTCCCCGTTGTGCCGCCCGAGCAGATCAACCTCATGGACGTTGCTCCGTGTCAGATCGCTTCTATCGCAGCCGCTCTTATCCCGTTCCTGGAGCACGATGACGCCCACCGTGCGTTGATGGGATCGAACATGATGCGCCAGGCCGTACCTCTGCTGCGCAACGAGGCGCCTATCGTAGGTACCGGTATAGAGGAGCAGCTGGCTAACGACAGCCGTACGCAGATTGTAGCCGAAGGCGAAGGCGTGGTAACCTATGTGGACGCCAGCGTCATCAAGGTGCACTACGACCGCTCGGAGGAAGAGGAGTTCATCAGTTTCGTTTCCTCGGAGAAGGAGTACAAGCTGCCCAAGTTCGAGAAGACCAACCAGAACACCACCATTGACCTGCGTCCGGTAGTCCGCAAGGGCGACCATGTGACCAAAGGCCAGTTGCTGACCGAGGGTTATGCAACCGAGAGCGGCGAGCTGGCTCTGGGCAAGAACCTGATGGTGGCATACATCCCCTGGAAAGGTTACAACTACGAGGATGCCATCGTGCTGAGCGAGAAGATGGTTCGCGAAGATATGTTCACATCCGTTCACGTGGTCGAGCAGCTGCTTGACGTACGTGAGACCAAGCGCGGTCTGGAGGAGTTCACGGCGGACATCCCGAACGTGAGCGACGACACCACGAAGGATCTGGACGAGAACGGTATAGTACGTATCGGTGCATCCATCAAGCCGGGTGACATCATCATCGGTAAGATCACGCCTAAGGGCGAGAGCGATCCTTCGCCGGAGGAGAAGTTGCTGAAGGCCATCTTCGGCGACAAGGCCGGTGACGTGAAGGATGCATCCCTGAAAGCTTCGCCCTCACTGGACGGCGTGGTGATTGACAAGAAACTGTACATGCGTGCGCAGAAGGACCGCAAAGCCAAACTGGCTGACAAGGAACTGCTGCTCAAGATGGATACGAAGTTCGAGGCGCAGGCTGACGAACTGAAGACCATTCTGGTGGACAAACTCGCTCTGCTGCTCAAGAACCTGAAGAGCAACGGCGTGAAGGATATAGTGGACACCGACCTCGTACCCAAGGGTCAGTTGTTCTCGCGCGAACTGCTGGAGTCTATCGACTATGCGACCGTTCTGCTGGACAACTGGACGAACGATGAGCACAAGAACGACCTCGTGCGTCGTTGCATCCTCAACTACCTGACCAAGTACAAGGAGATGGAGGCCGAACTCAAGCGCGAGCGCTTTAACCTCACCATCGGCGACGAACTGCCTACGGGTATCATCCAGCAGGCTAAGGTGTATATCGCCAAGCGTCGTAAGATCCGCGTGGGTGACAAGATGGCCGGCCGTCACGGTAACAAGGGTATTGTATCCAAGATCGTGCGCGTAGAAGATATGCCGTTCCTGGCTGACGGTACACCGGTGGATATCGTATTGAACCCGATGGGTGTGCCTTCACGTATGAACATCGGTCAGATCTTCGAGGCCGTGCTCGGTTGGGCAGGTCGTGAACTGGGCGTCAAGTTCGCTACGCCTATCTTCGACGGCTGCTCGCTGCAGGAGCTTGACGAATGGACCGACAAGGCCGGTCTGCCGCGTGCCGGCAAGACGCAGCTCTATGACGGTGAGACGGGTGAACCGTTCGACCAGATGGCTACCGTCGGTGTGACCTACTTCATGAAGCTCGGCCACATGGTTGACGACAAGATGCACGCCCGTTCGATCGGTCCGTACAGCTTGATCACGCAACAGCCGTTAGGCGGTAAGGCGCAGTTCGGTGGCCAGCGTTTCGGTGAGATGGAGGTTTGGGCGCTCGAAGCACACGGCGCCGCACATACTCTCCAGGAGATCCTGACCGTTAAGTCTGACGACGTGATGGGTCGTGCCCGCACCTACGAGGCTATCGTCAAGGGCGAGAACTTCCCGACACCGGGTATCCCCGAGTCACTCAACGTATTGCTGCATGAGTTGCAAGGTTTGGCTCTATCAATTACACTTGAATAATTAAATTGACGAATTATGGCTTTAAGACAAGATAATAAGAAATCCGGCTTCACCAAGATCACTATCGGTCTGGCTTCGCCGGAAGAGATCATGAACATCTCCAGTGGCGAGGTGCTCAAGCCCGAGACTATCAACTACCGTACCTACAAGCCGGAGCGTGATGGTCTGTTCTGCGAGCGTATTTTCGGTCCGACAAAAGACTACGAGTGTAACTGCGGCAAGTACAAGCGTATCCGTTACAAAGGTATCGTCTGCGAGCGTTGCGGCGTGGAGGTTACAGAGAAGAAGGTGCGTCGTGAGCGCATGGGTCACATCAAGCTGTGTGTGCCTGTAGCTCACATCTGGTACCTGCGTTCGCTGCCTTCGAAGATTGCAGCATTGCTCGGCGTGCCGACCAAGAAACTGGAGTCGGTCATCTATTACGAGAAGTATATAGTTGTACAAGCCGGTGTGATGAACGGCGAGGAGTTCGGCAGTGATCACGACCTGATAGAGGACAAGGTTCTTCTGGAGGAAGAGGAGCTCGCCGAGATCATGAGCCGTCTGCCCGAAGGCAACCGCGAACTGGAGGACGCCGATCCGCAGAAGTTCATTGCCAAGATGGGTGCAGAGGCTATCTATGACCTGCTGGCCAAGATTGATCTGGATGCACTGGCTGACGAACTTCGTCACCGCGCCGACACCGACAGTTCCAACCAGCGCAAGCAGGAAGCCCTGAAGCGTCTGCAGATTGTTGAGGCGTTCCGCGCCTCGCAGGGCAGGAACCACCCCGAGTGGATGGTGCTGAAGGTTATCCCTGTTACACCTCCGGAGCTCCGTCCGTTGGTACCGCTGGACGGCGGACGTTTCGCTACGTCTGACCTGAACGACCTCTACCGTCGTGTTATCATCCGTAACAACCGTCTGCGCCGCCTGATTGAGATCAAGGCTCCGGATGTTATTCTCCGTAACGAGAAGCGTATGCTTCAGGAGGCAGTGGACAGCCTGTTCGACAACAGCCGCAAGACCACAGCCATCAAGAGTGAGGCCAACCGTCCTCTGAAGTCCTTGAGCGACAGCTTGAAAGGCAAGCAGGGACGTTTCCGTCAGAACTTGCTGGGTAAACGTGTGGACTTCTCCGCCCGTTCGGTTATCGTGGTAGGTCCTGAGCTGAAGATGCACGAGTGCGGTCTGCCCAAGGAGATGGCTGCCGAACTGTACAAGCCGTTTATCATCCGCAAGCTCATCGAGCGCGGTATAGTTAAGACGGTTAAGTCGGCGAAGAAGATCATTGACCGTCGCGACCCCGTTATCTTCGAGATTCTCGAGCATGTGATGGAGGGACACCCCGTACTGCTGAACCGTGCACCGACCTTGCACCGTCACGGTATCCTGGCCTTCCAGCCGCGAATGATTGAGGGTAAGGCTATCCAGTTGCATCCGCTGTCCTGCGCCGGCTTCAACGCCGACTTCGACGGTGACCAGATGGCCGTGCACCTCCCGTTGAGCAACGAGGCAATCCTGGAGGCACAATTGCTGATGCTCGGATCGCATAACATCCTTGACCCGGCTAACGGTAATCCTATCACTGTTCCTTCGCAGGACATGATTCTCGGTCTGTATTACATCACCAAGGAGCGTGCCGGTATGAAGGGTGAGGGACTGACGTTCTACAGCGAGGAGGAGTGCACCATTGCCCTGAACGAGGGCAGAGTGGATATCCACGCCAAGGTGCGCGTACGTATCAAGGAGATGGTTGACGGCCAGCTTACACAGCATATCATCGAGACCACTCCGGGTCGTGTGATGGTTAACCAGTACATGCCGAAGGAGATCGGTTTCCAGAACATGGTACTCAAGAAGAGTGCTGTCAAGAACATTATCTCCAAGGTTATCAAGACCTGCGGTGTAGCTCGTACCGCCAAGTTCCTTGACGATATCAAGGACCTCGGTTACTACATGGCCTTCAAGGGCGGCTTGAGCTTCAACCTCAACGATATCCTTATCCCTGAGGAGCGTGCCGATCTTATCGCCAAGGGTAATGCCGAGGTGGAGGCTATCACCGAGAGCTACAACTTCGGTGAGATGTCCGACGACGAGCGTTACAACAAGGTGGTTGACACCTGGGGACGTATCGACAACGAGGTGACCGACATCCTGATGAAGCACATGCAGGAGGCAGACCAAGGTTTCAACTCCGTATACATGATGATGGATTCAGGTGCCCGTGGTAACAAGCAGCAGATCAAGCAGCTGGCCGGTATCCGTGGTCTGATGGGTAAACCTCAGAAAGCCGGATCGACTGACACGCGTACCTCTATCGAGAACCCAGTGTTGGCGAACTTCAAGGAAGGCATGTCCGTGCAGGAATACTTCATCTCGACTCACGGTGCCCGTAAGGGTCTGGCCGATACGGCGTTGAAGACTGCCGACGCAGGTTATCTGACCCGTCGTCTGGTGGACGTATCACACGATATGATTATCACCGAGGAGGACTGCGGTACCTTGCGTGGTCTGGTAGCACGTGCTATCAAGCAGAACGACACCGTGGTGGCTACTCTGTCGCAACGTATATTGGGACGCGTTAGTGTTCATGATATCGTTGACGAGGACAACAACCTCATCGTAGCAGCAGGCGAAGAGATCCGCGAGGCAGCCTGCGATGCAATCGAGCGCGCAGGTATTGAGGAAGTGGAGATCCGTTCCGTCCTCACATGCGAGGCCAAACACGGTTTGTGCGCCAAGTGCTACGGCCGTAACCTTGCCACACGACTCATGGTACAGAAGGGCGAGGCAGTCGGCGTGATAGCCGCACAGGCTATCGGTGAGCCGGGTACACAGCTGACACTGCGAACCTTCCACTCCGGTGGTCTGGCAGGCGGTGCTACGGCTGAGAACACCTACTCGCTGCCGCATGCAGGTATAGTGGATATCGAGGAACTGCGTACTATCAAGACCGAGGCCGGTGACACGATTGTTGTCAGCCGTCTGAACGAGCTCCAACTGAAGGATGAGAAGACCGGTGTGGTACTCAACACGTTCAATATCCCGTACGCTTCCAAGCTGTTCATCGTGCCCGGACAGAAGTACGACAAGGGCACCCTCGTCTGCGAGTGGGACCCGTACAAGGCTTCACTGGTTATCGAGCAGGCTGGTACATTGCGCTATCAGGATGTAATCGAAGGTGTCACCTGCAAGAGTGAGACCGACGAGCAGACCGGCAAGCGTGAGGTCAGCATCACCGATAGCAGGGACAAGACCAAGATGCCTACGGCTAACATCGTGGACAAGAAAGGCAATATTATCCGCTCGTACAACCTGCCTGTCAAGGCAACGCTTGTACACAACGACGGCGAAGATGTTAAGGTCGGCGACCTGCTGTTCACCAACACCCGTTCGTTCGGTTCGGCAGGTGATATTACCGGTGGTCTTCCCCGTGTTACCGAGTTGTTTGAGGCGCGTAACCCGTCCAATCCTGCTATCGTGGCGGAGATTGACGGTGAGATCAGCTTCGGCAAGATCAAACGCGGCCAGCGCGAGCTGACCATCACCTCCAAGCTCGGTGAGACGAAGTCGTACCTGATACCTCTGTCCAAGCAGATCCTTGTGCAGGAAGGTGACTACGTACGTGCCGGTGTACCTCTGTCAGACGGTGCCATCACTCCGGAGGATATTCTTGCTATCAAGGGCCCGACGGCTGTACAGGACTACATCGTCAACGAGGCGCAGAACGTCTATCGTATGCAGGGTGTGGAAATCAACGACAAGCACTTCGAGATTATTGTGCGTCAGATGATGCGCAAGGTTGAGATTATCGATGCAGGTGACACCCGCTTCCTGGACAACCAGGTTGTTGACAAGCGTGACTTCATCGAGGAGAACGACCGTATCTGGGGCAAGAAAGTCGTTGAGGACGCCGGTGACAGTGAGGTTCTCCGTGAGGGCCAGATCATCACCGCACGCCGTCTGCACGACGAGAACTCGACGCTCCGTCGCAAGGACAAGAAACTCGTTCAGGTGCGTGACGCCAAGAGCGCAACCGCCAAGCAGATCCTGTTAGGTATCACGCGTGCCGCTCTGGGTACGAAGTCGTTCATCTCGGCTGCTTCGTTCCAGGAGACCACGAAGGTGCTCAACGAGTCCGCTATCCAGGGCAAGATTGACTATCTGGAGGGCATGAAGGAGAACGTTATCTGCGGTAACCTCATCCCGGCAGGTACCGGTCTGCGCGAGTTCGGCAAGCTGGTGGTTCATAACTCAGCAGAGTATGCCGCCATGCAGGCAGCCCGTCTGGCTCAGGAATACGAACCCACCACGCAGATGCGTGAATTCTGATCCGAGCATATGCTCTGATGGTTAAAATGCAGGTCTTATGGCCTGCATTTTAACCTATTAAACTAACAATGAAAAATCTCTTCCGCTCATCCATGGTTCGCAATGCCGGCAAATTGCTGTCGGCCAATGTGATTGCTCAAGCGATAGGCATCCTTGTCTATCCTGTGCTGACGCGTATGTATGCGCCGGAGGATTTTGCATTGCTCAGTCTGTTCACCAGTATTGTCGGCGTATTGATGCTGGTAGCAACTGCGGAGTACCAGTATGCTATTGTGTTACCGAAGAGCGACCGGCAGGCTACGGCTCTGACACACGTATGTCTGGTGCTGTTGTTCTCACTGTTTGCCCTGCTGTGTCTGACGATACCGTTGGCACGACCTATCGCCTCGCTGTTCAAGACACCTGAACTGGCGCGCTGGTGGTGGATGCTTCCGTTCAGTGTGTTAGGTATGAGCCTTTGGAATATACTGAACTACTGGTATATACGCCGCAAGGAGTTTCTGCGTGTCAGCGGGTATCAGGTCACGCAGAGCATGTTCTCTGCATCCGGTAAGATAGGTCTGGGGCTGTCGGGCTGGCTACAGGGAGGAATGATTGTCGCTACGGTCATTGCTCCGCTCCTGTCGCTCCTGATCAGTGGTGTGCTGGCATGGCGGAAACATCTGCGCATGCTGTTGCACCCATGCAGCGAGGACATTCGGCAGATGGCGGTCGAGTATGCCAATTTCCCCAAGTTCAACCTGCCTCGTTCGCTGGTGAACTCGGTGGGTGTTGCTTTGCCTATCTGGCTGCTGACGCCTAATTTCGGGTTGTCGGAGGTCGGGCAGCTGTCTGTTGCGATGATGGCGGCATTTGTGCCGCTGAACATTATTGCACGCGCTTGCTATCAGGTTCTTTATCAGCGTGTGGCGGAGCAAGTGCAGCAGGCGCAGTCTATCCGCTCCATACTCCGACGTTTCAGCTTGCTGTCATGTATAGCATATGCTGTCGGACTGACGGTGGTATATATCATTGTTCCGCAATTGGTCACCCTGTTCTTTGGTGCTGAGTGGCAGGAGGCTGGTGACATCATTCGCGCCTTGTATCCGTTCATTGTGCTGACGCCGATATGCGGTTCGCTGTGTTTCCTGTCGGACGTATTTGCCAAACAAAAATCAGCCCTCTTCATGGAAGTGGGCTATGTGGTTGCCATGGCTGCGGCTCTGCTGGCAGGAGTTTATCTGAAAGACTTCATGACTGCTATCCGTCTGTTTGCCTGGGTGAGGTTTGCGTATCTGGCTATTCAGTTGCTGTGGTTTGCCAGTCTTGTCCGGTCTTACCAGCGAACGTTAACTACTGTCTAAAGTAATTAGTCCGTATCAGGCGGTCAGAAAGTTGCAGCAGTTCTTCTTCGCATGCCGAGGCAGTCGTATCGGCAATGTTTTTTCCTAATCCATGCCACGAAGTGGCGATACCTATTCTGTCAACCAACGTGGTATAAATATCCACTTGGTTGAGTCCATGTTGTGCTGTAACCGGAGACTCATACGGGTCATACAGAATAAACGGTACAGGGGTATCCGTCTGAAAAATAGGATGATCACCTGTAATGATGATGCGTGTGCCGGAGGATAGAACGGAATCCGTGAGAATCGGTTGCAGAAGCCTGCCGATGGCACTGTCAGTGTAATGAACGCAGCGCAGGTAGTTCCGCTGATTAGTGCTGTACTCCGGCATTTCGGGCATGTAAACGCTATCAGCGAATGCTGTGAAGGGCGAATGGGAGGCCATAGTTGTCATGAGCAGCACAAAAGGCCGTCGGGAGGTTGCGATACAATGTTTCACCTCATCGGCCAGCTGTATGTCGGAAACAGGTTTGGCATACAATGAATCAAAGCCGAAGGCTTCTGCCAGCATTGCCTGGTTCCACATACTTGGTTCGCAGGGGGTGAACATCTGTCTGGTGGGAGCATCTATGGCTTTTACCCAAGAGGGGAAGGTGTTGCCGGCATATCGCATGCTGACTGCACCGTTACGAATGGGCAGAAGACCGCTGAGTGCAATCAATTGCGCATCGGAGGACTTGCCCTGCCTCACTTGCGCATGCATGGGATAGCAGGCAGTGTGCGTTCCTGCAATAAGGCGGTTGAGGTTAGGGGTTACTTCCGCTCCGTTTACCTGCAGACCAATCGCCCAATACTCCAGACTCTCAAAGAATATGAACAGAAGATTGCCTTGTTCCCTGTCAGATGCAGCAGGAATATCTATTATGTACGGTTGTACCTCAACTTGTGTAACGGGGATAGGGGCGGACTCCCGTCTGAATGCCAGATTGACGCATTCGTTGCAGAAGTGTGAAATGGGACCATAGGCATGCATGTACCACATCCTGCCCATGCTCAGGTCAGCGTAGTAGCAGGCAAAGGGGTTGACCGGTCGTTCACTATGGCGGGCACTAACCGCTTGAGGCAGAAAGGCTACGCTTGCAATGCCTACTGCCATAGTTATTTGTGCCCAACGTGGTAGTCGTGCCTGTCGTGTCACGAACTCCGATAGAACAATCCAGACGACCGTGAGCAGAACGAAAATTATGTCCTGCCAGCGGAAAAAAGGAAGGACAGCGTCCCATATACCATCCATGTTGCTTGCATCCATCAGGCACCAGCGGTTCAGTAGGTCGCCGTAACTGCGGAAATACAGCAGGTTGCCAATCAGCCATACATCCAGCAGCATGTTGAGCACATATGTCCAGCGCCGCCGGTCAGTAAAGAGTAAGGGAAGCCACAGCAGCATGGCAAACGCAAGATAACATCCCCACAGACGCAGCGTGTAGGGAGCAGGTTCAAATACCTGAAGTCCCAACAAGTACACTGCCAGCAGCTGCTTGATGAAGGTGAGAAAGGTTATGAGTGCGTAGTACATTGTTCGTAGATATGCAGGAGCCGTTTTCCTACAGATGCGTAGGTGTATTGCAATCCGGCCTGGCGGATGGTGCTGCGTTCATAATCCTGACAGTGGTCAAGCATCCTGTCCATAGCCAGCATGAGGGCATTGTCATCACGCGGTGGAACGAGAATGCCACATGAGTCATTAATCATCTCGGGTATGCCGCCAGCCAGGGTGGAGATGACCGGTACGCCTTTGGCGAGGCTTTCGGAGAGGACCACCGGTGCGTTCTCGTAGTTGGAAGGAAGGATAAATACATCCGCTTTGTCGAACTCGTCGGACACCTGTTGCGGCGTGAGTTCACCGGCCCAGATGAGCATGCCTTCGGGGAAGTCAAGTGTGTCGGCGTAGGCGCGTACCTCCGGGTAATCAATACCCGTTCCGACGAGAACAAGCCGCCAGTCCCGGCGCTTGCGTGACAGCAGTTGCGCTGCACGGAGCAGGCCTTTCACGTTCTTGGCGCGCTCGTCAAAACAGCTGACGTGAAGCAGGGTCTTCGATATGTCGATATCCCGGGATTTCGTGACTTCGAGATTTTGAGGTTCCGAATAGAAGAAATCATCGACCACATTGTTGATTTTCCGGCAGTCGGGGTGTTTGAGTCCGCAGGATTGCATGGAAGAAGCCAGACGATTACTGACGCACAGCAGTACTGATGCCTGCCGGACGATTGATGCGTAGAGGCGGCGTTTGAAGGCCGGCATACGCATGAACTGTCCGTTCTCGGGCAGGTAGCCGCTCCAGTGCTCGACGATGATATACGGAATATTGTAACGTCGTTTAAGCCACAATGCCAGCAGGCCTTGCTTCTGCACGACGTTGAGTTGTACGACATCCGGCAGTCCCCAAGTCTTTTTCAGCCGGTGCCACCGCTTGATTGTGTCCAGCCATCCTTGCGAATGGATAACCTGTACGTCCACCCCCTGTGCGCGCACGGCGTCAGCGTGCTTCTGCACAAACAGGCCTGCCATAGCGTCACGCTCTGACGGGTACCAAGGAGTGAGATACAGGACTTTCATCTTAATACTTCTTCAATTTCTCCAGCCACTTGTTCAGCCATAGCAACAGTGCGAACGACGGTCTGTACAGTTTGCAGACGCTGCAGTATGCGGCAGGCTTTGCGCCGAACTGCCGGTAGTGGCTGGCGATGCCGTCGCTGTCATTGCCGCCTTCGAAGTCAAACTGCAAGCCTTTCTCTTTGGCGAGGCGGATTGCCTCGTCCGCCAGGCGTGCGGAGGCGCCTGTATCGGCAGCAGAGGGCAGGTAGGCGGGGATAAGGTAGTATAGGTAGCGCTTGTCCCACACAACAAAGGCTGCGGCTACGGTCTGTAGTGAGTTATCGCCGTTCTGCCGTGTGATGCGCAGAATGGCTGAATTGCCGGCGCGTCTCGTCTTGCGCTCCAGTACGAGCAGAAACTCGCGCGAGTAGGAGAGTTTGTGGTTGCGTTCGCCCATGCATTGCTTGTGGAAACCATAGAATTCCTCGGCACTCATGTCGTAATCAACCTGTAGGTCTTCTGCTTTGTGCAACTGGCGTTTCTTGTTCTTGGAAAAAGTGTCTTCGGGGGCTTCGATAGCTGTCAGGTCATCTATGCGGTAGGTGACGCGCTGTTCTACCTTCAAGCCTTGTTCAGCCAGCCAGTGTGGCAGAGGATTGCCGGTAGGGAAGTGTTGGTAGTAGTATGCGATGTGCATCGCCCGGAGTTTCTGGGCAATCACTTTGGCCAGTTGCTTCTGCATGTCAGGCGAACCGAAGATGTCGCTGTTCATCCATACGCCTCCGTAGATGGTCATCTGAGGCATAAGGATAAACTGATAGCCCAACCGCTTGCGCAGCAGGTAGGGCATAGCCGCGACAATCTCGTTGTCCGCCTCGGTTGCTTCCGCCTGTACGGATTTCTTGCGCCGCCACCAGCCAGTTGCTTGCAGTTCGCTGCGTGTGATGAGCATCACGTCCCACTGCTTGCCGGCACACACCGCTTCCAGCCACCAGGGTTGCAACATGACAGGCATGTCAGGAAACTGCCGGATGAAGGTTTCGTATTGTTCTTTAGCTGTCATAAGTTGAGATATCCGTTAAATGTTGTAAGCTATCGGGAGCCTGATTATGACCACTGATTTCTTGCATTCGGGCACAAAGTTACGAAAAAATTCTGATATTTGCAAATATAGTCACTTTTTTTTGCCGTATGTTTGCATTTATGAGAAAAATTTTGTACTTTTGCACGTTTTTCGATTAATCTTATAAACTACAAGTTAATATCATGAATCGTTTATCCATTCTTTTGTGTACGCTACTGCTGCCGGTGTATCTGCTGGCAGGCGTAACGACTTATACATTTACTTCCCTCAAATGGGCGAGCAAGGTCGGTGCCACAGTGTGTGACGGCGTTTCGGACGGCTGGGTGTGTGACAAGGAGGCCACGGACTACAATGCCGGGCGCATCTATGCCGACGGGTCGTTGAACAGTGCCGGCGTAGGCGTGAAGACCGGCACG
>Ga0310690_10005211_pt1 | contig 17808 bp, 10 predicted proteins | sample AusTroGonzalo_MG_2_FD_207661 | JGI IMG/M metagenome (GOLD analysis project Ga0310690, IMG submission 207661) | Bovine rumen microbial communities from tropical cattle in Woodstock, Queensland, Australia - Gonzalo_04 (v2) (version 2) | ecosystem: Host-associated > Mammals > Digestive system >...
TGGAAAGCACCATCAATTTCTCCAACTTCCACTTGCCGCCTTTGGCAGTATTGTTTGAGAATGCCAAGCAGAGTCCTCGTATTTTGACATTGGAAAAGGCCCAGGAGTTAGCCAAGGCAGAAGTTGCCAAGCAGAAGCGCCATATCTTTTCATACGTCACTGGCCATGCCAGCTATAGCTATGGTAAGACTGATATGTGGGGACAGAGCTCAAGTTCATACAACATGGTGCTCCAGCAATTTCAAGGTACCGAACAAAGCTATTGGAACGTCGGTGTCAATTTAGCAGTTCCCTTGGAAGACATTTTGGATTTAACGGCTGCCGTTAAACGAAAGAGAATAGAAGCCGATATGGCCATGTATAAAAAAGATATTGAATATGAGAATCTAAAACAAGAAATTGCTGAGCTCTTTATTAAAATCACTAATAACCTCGTTACCCTCAAGACTGCCGGCGAAGCTGCAGCTGCATATCAAGGTGCCGGTGCTTTAAATCTGGAGGATTTCCACCAAGGAAATATGTCTATTGAGGATTATGCTTGGACAAAAAAACATGAGTTAGCAGAAGTAACCAGTTATCAAACTCTGCAAACAATCATCACCACAGACATCATCACTTTGGAAATCCTTTCTCATACGCCAATTTTGACCAATACCACCACAGAAATCACTTTAGACAGCGGTGACCATAAGACAGAAAAGCAAATCCGAAAAGAGAACAAAGCTATTGACAAGCAGATTCGTAAAACAGCCGCTGCTGAGGAGAAAAGGTATGCCCAAATGGAAAAAGCTGAACAAAAAGCTCAGGAAAAGGCAGCCAAATTAGCAAAAAAGACAGAGAAAAAGAATAAAAAATAACTGACTCAAATTTACGATTATGGATTTATTTAGATATATCGTTCGCTTTTTATATAAAATACGTTGGTATTTGGTCATTTTACCAATGATTGCACTCATTGTGGCATGGTTTATGACACGTCACATGGAACGTGTCTATGACACCAATACGACCATCTATACGGGCATGATAACGGGATATAACTTGGAAGGAGGAACAGGTACTGCAGGTGGTCATAGCGAAACCAATATTACAAACTTAATGTTGATTATTACAACCGACAACACTATTCATGAAGTAGCCCTTCGGTTGTTTGGACGTTGCATGATGTATGGTAATCCCAATAAGGACAACAACTATATCTCTGCTGAGCATTATCGTCAATTGAATGCTACAGTTCCTGCAGATGTCAAAGCTTTGATTAACCATAATAGTGAATCACAAACATACGCCAACTTAAAAGCCTACGAAAAGCCCCGTCAGGACAACTACCTGTTTGGCATTCTCAATTATCATCCTTATTTTGGTATCAATAATATCACTGCTCGATTAAAAGTTCTACAATTGCAAAAAAGTGATATTATTGATATTGGCTATTCCGCTAATGATCCAGGTATTGCTTATAATACGCTTGATATTCTGAATGAAGTTTTTGCACGCCAGTACCAACAAATCCGTTTTGGTGAAACGAGTAATGTGATTAAATTCTTTGAAAAGGAAGTCGCTCGTCTATACCGTGTATTATCCAATGCCGAGGATGACTTGATTCGTTATAATGTTTCCAAAAAAATCATTAACTATGATGAACAAACTAAGCAATTAACTGTGTTGGAAATGCAACAACAAAATTTTCGCAATGATCAGTTGATGAACTACACTACAGCAAAAGCACTATTGGATTATTTAGAACGCCAGTTAGGTAATCGTGCCCAAATCATTCGTGCCAATCAAGAATTCACTAATCAAATAAAAGACATCTCCCGTATCCAATCTCGTATTTCCAATCTCCGACTAATGAGCAGTGAAGGTGGTGGTCGTGATACAGAGTCTCAAGAAGAATTAGCCAAGGCTCAGCGTGATTTACAAGCTGCAACAGGTCGTGTAACTGAGTTAACCAAGGACATAGAAGCTTCAACCTACAGTACTGAGACTGGCGTGAGGGCCAATGACATGCTTAGCCGTTGGTTGGAGCAATTATTGCTGTTAGAAAAGACTAAGGCAGAAATGACAGCTACTGACATTATGAAAAACAATTTGGATCGCCAATATCTTTTCTACGCTCCAATTGGAGCTACTTTGGATCGCAAGGCTCGCCATATTGGTTTTATTGAAGCCAACTATATAGAGATGCTAAAAGCATTAAACTCGGCACGTCTACGTCAACGTAACCTCCAGATGTCTACAGCTGCTTTGCGTGTCTTGAATCCTCCGATGTTCCCACTGAATGCGCAACCAACCAATCGTATGATGATTTTATTAGGTGCATTTATTCTGACCTTTATGCTGACAGCTTTATGGTTCTTTATTATCGAATTACTGGATCGCACCTTACGTGATCGTATGCGTTCAGAGCGTATCACCAAAGTACCAGTCATGGGCTGTTATCCCAAAGAAAGCAATCTCCGCTATCGCCGCTTCAATAAGACCATTGCCGATATGGCCATGAAGCAACTTAGTAAGGCTTTGTTGCCGCATTTCTTAGAAGGTCAGCAGAATGTGCTCAATCTCATTTCCACCGACTCAGGTAATGGCAAGAGCTATTTGGCCCAGGAATTGGAGAACTATTGGATATCGATTGGCCTACAGGTTCGCCGCTTGACCTACGATGAAGATTTCTTGGCAGAGGACAGCCGCTTCATCCTTGCCAGAGGTATCAAGGATTTGTGTCCAGACATTCTTCCTGACGAAATTGCCATTGTCGAATATCCCAATTTAAATGAGAATTCTATTTCACCAGCTCTGCTTAATATGGGTACAGTAAATTTGATGGTTACCCGCGCAAATCGCACTTGGAAAGATGTCGACCAAAAGGCACTAAAAGAAGTCGAAGCTATGCTGGACGAAGAGCATAAGAATACGCTCTTTATGTACCTTACTGAAGCAAGTCGCTATGCTGTAGAAGAGTTCGTAGGCCAATTACCTCCTTATACGAAGTTCAACAACTTTGTCTATCGTATATCGCAATTAGGTCTGACAGCTACTGAAAATGAACACGCAAAATAAGCATGAATAATGCACTAAGGACATACGCTAAAGACAATGGAGGAAGAGTTTCACTACTCCTCCTCCTGTTTTTGCTGGCTATCTACGAGTTTATCTCCGCTGGATTCCCAGCATTCGCTGTTGTCTGTATCAGCCCATTGATAGTTTTATTCGTCATTTGTTCATTCAGATACCGAATGTTGCTCTTTTGGCTATTGGTTATCGTCAACTATCTTGTCCAAATGAAAGATTTGCCATTGCCAATACCAACATCATTAGCGAATGAAATGCTCGAATTAGCATTATTGGCCGTTGCCATCATTGATATTGAAAAAACTAATTTTGAACGAATCGGAAACATCATGTTTTTTACAGTTGCAGCATGGTGTACGTATTGTACGTTAGAAGTCCTGAATGATACTTGCGGATTAGGCATCAATCCTGGCGCATGGTATCAAGGGGCACGTATGATGGCATTTCAAATTATGTATGCTTTTTTAGTTTTTTCACTATATATAACATCCCCAAAAATACTCATAAGATACTTCTATTTATGGGGTATTTTGGCTCTATTTGCAGTCTTTTGGGTATGGAAGCAACAAAACATTGGTTTCACCCAGAAAGAATTTACGTGGCTGTATTTTGGTGCAGGAAATACTACTCATCTTTTGCAAGCTGGCACCCTTATCAGATATTGGTCTATCTATAGCGATGCCGCTAATTATGGTATCGGAATAGCCTCCACTGCTATCGCATTCTTTATTTTCGGCATAAATGCTAAAATAAAAAAACTCAAATATTTTTTCTTGTTTGTCGGTATTGCATGCATTTGGGGAATGTTCCCTTCTGGTACACGAACAGCCATGGCATGTCTGATGGCAGGATTTATCACCTATATATTTCTATCAAAATCCTTTAAAATAGCTATTCCATTTACAATCCTATTTGCAGTTTTTTCTTTTATTTTAGTTTTTACAAATATTGGTAATGGTAATCAACAGATACGTCGTATGCGAAGTGCATTTGATAAAAATGATGCTTCTGCAAACGCACGTACTATTAACCAGGAAACAATGAAAAAATATATGAGAGATGCACCTTGGGGTATCGGCTTAGGCATGTTCGGTACAAATGTTCCAGCCAATAACAAATACAATCGAATGGCTATTATACCCGCAGACTCCGAGTATGTTTTTATATGGCTTCGCACTGGGCAGATTGGCATTACTGTCTTTCTTATTTTGACAGCTATTATGCTTGCGGCTGCTTGTTGGATTGTGTTCTTTAACATAAAAAGTTCTTCGTTACGAGGAATTGGAGCTGGGCTTTGTTGTGCCTTTGTTTCACAACAATTAGGTGCTTATGGTAACATGGTATTATTACAATTTCCAAATTGTTTGGTATTCTATGGAGGTCTAACCATTGTCTTCCTTTTACCTTCTATGGAGAAAGAATGGATGGAATATGAAAACGAACAACTCGCTATAGAAGCCGAAAAGAAACGATTGAAGTTAGAGAAGAAGCTTGCATCAAGAGTTTAGCAAATTGAAAGGTGAAAGTTGAAAATTGAAAAGTGAAAGTTGAGAAAACACTATCGATAATAACAATCAATTACAATGGGCTAAAAGACACCTGTGAATTGATGGAAACATTACCTTTAGAGGATGAGTCCATAGAGGTAATCGTAGTAGATAATGCCTCTAAAAACGATGAAGCCACCATCATTGAGCAACGCTATCCCCAAATTATAGTCATTCGTTCCAAAAAGAACCTCGGTTTTGCTGGTGGCAATAATCTCGGCATTCAAGCCTCCCACGGCAAATATCTCTTCTTTATCAACAACGATACACTGATAGAGGTTAGAGGTAAGAGGGATTCGCAACGCCACACTCTGCTTTGCAGAGAAGAGGTAAGAGATATGTTTCAGCCACTAATTGACAGATTAGAAAGTTCTCCAAAGATTGGTATGGTCTGTCCAAAGATTCGCTTTGCTTGGGGAAATAATCCTATTCAATATGCAGGCTATACTCCACTATCCCAGATAACCCTTCGGAATTCGGCTATTGGCTGTGGTGAAGAAGACCATGGTCAATATGACGCCGCCCATCCAACCCCCTACGCCCATGGTGCAGCCATGATGGCCAAGCATGAAGTCATTGAAAAGGTTGGACTGATGCCCGAATGCTTTTTTCTGTATTACGAGGAATTAGATTGGTCAATGATAATTCGCCATGCAGGTTACGAAATCTGGTATGAACCAGCCTGCACCATTTATCACAAAGAAAGCCAATCCACTGGTCAAAGTTCTCCTCTGAAGAGCTATTACATGACCCGCAACCGCCTCTTATTTGCCAAACGCAATATCAGCAGTCCTCAAAAGTTTCTGACCTATTGCTATTTGATAGGAATTGTTGCTTTAAAGGATATCCTAAAAGCTCTTCTCTGCCACCGCTCCGACCTGGCCAAAGCCACCCTCAAAGGTCTCCGCGACTTCTTTGCTCTAACCTCTACCCCTTCACCTCTCACCTCTTAATAAATTTGATTATGACTCTTTGGGATATATTTACATACATCGACTGGATATTGTTTATCCTAGTGGCACTCACTGTTTTATATTTGGGCATTTTTGCAATTACCTCCTTATTCCCCAGACACAGCGAAACGCCTAAAGCAAAAAATGAGAACCGCTTTATCATTTTGATTCCTACTTATAAGAACGGGAAGAGCGTCATGATGACTGTGAAGTCCATTTTAGGACAATCCTATCCTATGCGCCAGTTTGACGTCACAGTCATTGCAGACAAAGAAGATGAGATGACCTTATTCCATTTGGCTCAACAGCCTATCACACTTCTGACGCCTAATTATGAGAAAAGTTCCAGAGTGAAATCTCTCCAATTGGCCATCAACAATCTGCCTCAATTTAAAATCTATGATGCTGTCATCATTTTGGAAGCAGGCGATGTGGTAGAGCCAGAATTTTTACAACAAATGAACGACGCCTATGAATCAGCCGGAACTAAGGCCATTCAAACGCATAAACTATCTTTTAATCGCGATACGGTGACAGCTCGTTTAAGTGCTGTTTTTGAAGAAATCAATAATTCCATTTTCCGACGGGGCCATATCAGCATTGGCCTTCCTGCTGCCATGCATAGTTCTGGTATGGTATTCGATTTTGAATGGTTCAAAAACTACCTTCAAGTAGCCAAGCCTTCATGGGCTGACAAGGAACTGGAGGCCATGCTCACTCGCCAACACATCTATGTTGACTATTTTGATAAAATCTATGTTTATAATGAAAAAGCTCGTCAGGCTGACGATTTCAACCGTGCGCATCGTAGTTGGATTTGGTCACAATGGAAAACCATCCTTCGTAACATTCGCTTCTTGCCTACAGCCATTGTTAATCGTCATTATGACCTGATTGACAAACTATTTCAATGGATGCTTCTCCCCCGCATGATTATGATGCTGATGATTATAGCCATGTGTGTCATTGTACCTTTCATCTATATGACTGCGGCTCTGAAGTGGTGGGTACTATTTGCCATCGTTGTGCTTCTTTTCGCTATTGCCACTCCCAATTACTTGGTTGACGAAAAGTGGGACAGGACTTTCTTTATGGTGCCGGTAGTCCTATTAACTCCTGTGCTCAACAAGTTCTCTTTAGGAAGAAAGATTCTTAATAAGTTTGACCTTCAAAAATAAGACTACTTATGTTTTGGCATTTGATTCATTTCATTGATTTCGCCCTTTGGTTACTGATGGCTACCTCAACAGCATACATTCTTTTTTATGCTTTGGTTTCTACCTTATGGAAGAAACGCGTTTCCAGACTAACCAGATATCTTACAGGTCAAGTACTGGCCATGCGGAAGAAAGATTATTTCAGCTATCTGATTCTATATCCTGCTTATAATGAAGACCGTGTTATCGTTAACTCTGTCCAGAAATTCTTAGCGCAATACTATCCGTATAACAGTTTCCATGTTGCTGTCATCTCCGACCACATGCAACCCGAGACCAACGAAAAGTTAGCTGCGCTCCCCATCACTCTACTCCAACCCGTCTTTGAAAAGAGCAGCAAGGCCAAGGCCATGCAATATGCCATGGACCACTTTCAGAAGGCAGAAGTCAAAGGTCAGATGTCAGAAGATTTCGATTATATTGTCATCTTAGATGCGGATAATGTGGTAGAGCCCCATTTCCTGGAACAATTGAATACCGAATGTGCAAAAGGCTACAAGGCCATCCAATGTCACCGCTGTGCTAAAAACAATGACAACGATATTGCCGTACTCGATGGTGTCAGCGAGGAAATCAACAACACCATTTTTCGCAAGGCCCACAATCGTATCGGTCTTTCCTCAGCACTCATAGGTTCTGGCATGTGCTTCGATTTTCAATGGTTTAAAGAAAATGTCTATAAACTGACTACCGCTGGTGAGGATCGTGAGTTAGAAGCACTGCTACTCAAGCAGAAGGTCTATATTCAATATGAACCTGACATCCATGTCTTCGACGAAAAGGTTAGCAACAAGGATAATTTCCAGAAGCAACGCCTTCGCTGGATGACCGCACAGATACAGAGTCTGTTCAATTTGTTTCCATATGTTCCCAAAGCCATCATGACTTTCAATTTGGATTTCATCGACAAGACCATCCAACAGGCCTTGATTCCCCGTTCCATGCTGGTAGTTGGTGCATTGGGAATGTCAGTCATCATGACTTTATTTTCATTTATATTTTCCAATTACTGGTATATTAAATGGTGGTGCCTATTTCTCACCATCTGTATAGCTCTCTACATTGCCACTCCTCGCCAGTTGCGTAGCCATTCTGTCTTTGGGAAACTGTTATCTCTGCCTAAATTGGTATGGAAAATGGTGATGAACATCTTAAAGATAGATAGAAAGAATACAGACTTTATCCACACAACTCACGGCAAATGAGCGATAGAGTACATAGAAGCGTTATGAATATCAAGGTGGGCATGTTGTTTTATGTGCTGTCTTTATTCTTAGCTTTCTTCTCTCGCAGAATATTCCTTGATTGTCTCGGAGCCGAATTTATTGGTCTGACAGGAATGCTCATGAATATTATGAGTTTCCTTAGTGTTGTAGAACTTGGTATTGGCACCAGTATCGTCTACTTCCTCTACAAACCCCTGCAGGAAGACAATCACGAAAAAATCAATGAGGTAATGTCCATGTTGGCCTTCCTCTACCGTTGCATCGGTTTCATCATTGGTTCCTGTGGTGTTATTATTAGTCTGTTCTTCCCGTGGTGGTTTGGAGATCTTGCGACAGAATTGCCATTAGTGTATTTTGCATTTTACTCTTTTCTTGCCTCCTCTGTAGCAGGATATATCTTCAATTATAAACAGCTTCTGGTCAGCGCTAATCAGAAACAATATATGGTTAATGCGTATTTCCAGACCATTAGCATCTTACAAAGCCTTGTACAGATATTACTTGCTTATTATTATCGTAACCTATGGCTTTGGGTCTTTGTTGGGCTGTTCTATACTATTATCGGTATCATCATATTCAATTATCGTATTCGCCAATTATATCCATGGCTCCAAATTAACTTAAGGGATGGGCGTGATAATCTAAAGAAATATCCAGAGGTTCTAAAAAAAACCCGTCAGATTTTTGTTCAAAAAATCAAAGATTTGATTCTTTATAAAAGTGACGAGATTCTTGTCGGAACCTTTGTTTCCGTCATAAAAGTTGCTTTTTATGGCAATTATACCATAATAATTAATAAGCTTCTTTTCATGGTAAACATTCTATCTAATGGTCTAAGTGCCGGCGTTGGAAACCTATTAGCAGAAGGAAACGAAAACAACATTATGAAAGTATATTGGGAGATGACGGCTGCACGCTTCTTCATTTTAGGCATCATCATCTTTTCACTTCTCATGTTTTTCCAACCATTCATTGGATGTTGGTTAGGAAAGGAGTATCAATTTGAAGATCTGATTGTCTACCTACTGATATTCAACCTGTTCATTCGCTTACAACCAGCAGCAGTCTATATCTTTCTTGGTTCAGCAGGATTATTTGCTGATGTTTGGGCCGCCTGGACTGAACTGATTGTAAATCTTACCATTACTTTACTTCTTGCCCCCACCTATGGTATTATCGGCATCTTACTCGGTAAGATTATCAGCTTCTTCTTTATCAGTGCATTCTGGAAACCATACTATCTCTTTTCCCAAGGATTCCATAAAAGTGTATGGGTGTATTGGCGAGGTATGATGCCCTATTACATTATTTTTTCCATCTTCATCGTTTTATCATTATTGCTGAGATATTACCTAATCAATAATCATGTTGATTCTTTCTTGTCACTCATCATCTACGGTACCGCCATTACGACACCATTGCTCGGTTTGTATTTCATCCTACTTTTTCAATTCACTAACGGCATGAAATATTTTGTTGCACGTAAACCTGCAATATATAACTTTCTTAAATGTCTTGCCTTCTAACAATAAAACATGAAAACAATAGTCATCATATTTCCATACTTTGGTGCACTTCCGCCACAATACAAGATGTGGCGAGCATCAGCTTTGTGTAATTCCTCCATTGACTTTATGTTCTTTACTGATGCCGATGTGGAACCTGCAAACAATATCATCGTACACAAGATGCTATTCGGTGATTTTCAGCAGATCGTTAAGAAAACCTTCAACTTTCCTATTGTCCTTGACCGTCCTTATAAGCTTTGCGAGTATAAGCAGGCATACGGATATATTCTGAAAGATTATATTAAAAGCTATGACTTTTGGGGATTTGGAGATCTTGATTTGGTATACGGTGACATCCGTGCTTTCCTAACCGATAAGGTATTGGAACACAAGTTTTTGCTGGGATGGGGACACCTGACATTAATACATAACGATGAGGATTCCAACACCTACTTTATGCAGCAGGCAGAAGGTTACCAGAACTATAAGGAAGCTTTCAGTACACCCAAAATCACTTTTTTCGACGAATATGGCTATAAAGGATGCAGTGACAAGTGGCGTGATTGCCGTGCAAAGGATTGCTGGTTAGAATGGCCATTTGACAATGTTTCTAAACCTAAGCAGGCCTATCATTTCAATAGTCTGACACGTGGATGGCAGCAGGTCATCTTTGAACATGTTAACAATAAATTATTTATGCTACGATTCAACAACGGACAACTAGAAAAGAAAGAATCGATGTACGCCCATTTCCAGCATCGTGGTTTCATGAAGGATCGTGTCACGGACTATAGCCATTTCCTCGTCACGCCCAATGCCATTATCGACTTTCCCAAACACTTCGTCAACCTCCGGCTTCGTTGGCTATGTCGTAATCGTTCCCTGATGACCAAATACTATCAATGGAAAGATTACACTATATGGAGATTAGGATTAAGTAAAATGAAATAACAAAATATAATGAAAATCGCTATTATGACATGTGGGATGCTCCCCATTCCTGCTGTACAGGGAGGAGCTGTGGAGAATTTGATTGATTTCTACTTAGAATACAATGATATTCATCAGCTTCATGACATTACCATATATAGTCCGTGGGATGCTAAAGTAAAAAAACATCCTGCCCTCTCTTCAAATGTTAATCACTATGTGTATATTGATATCACTAGTCTCAAAGCAAGAATTGAAAGGAGAATATACAAATATTTCCATTCCAATGAATACTACAACCACTTCATCGAATATTATTTCGAACAGGTTTATAAAGACTTCAAGAAAAAGAATTTTGACTGCATCATATTAGAAAACAGTCCAGGGCATGCCTATAAACTATCCCAAAGAGGTTATAAAAACATCATCTTACATCTGCATAATGATTTACTTCATATGAACTCAAGATGTCATGATGTCATCTCCAATAGCCTTACAAAAGTTATAACCGTATCTGATTATCTCAAAATGAGGGTTTCTACAGTTTACCCCTCTGACAAGATACAGACTATTTATAATGGCATTGACCTCAAAAACTTTTTACCAAATGGGACTTTCCATGCTAGTCGCAAAACATTAGGCTTCTCGGAGGAAGATTTTGTAATAGCATATAGCGGTCGTATTAACCAAGAAAAAGGAATCTCTGAATTAATCGATGCACTGCTCCAACTAAGAGAGATCCCGCAAATCAAATTAATGGCTCTTGGTAGTTCTTTCTTCGACGATGCAAAGATTGAAAATACTTTTATACGTTCTTTAAAAGAAAAGGCAAAAGACATTGAAGATAGAATAGTCTTTACAGGATTCATCCCGTATAAAAAAGTACCTGAATACTTACATCTTGCCGACATTGCGGTTTTACCATCTATGTGGGAAGAGCCTTTCGGGTTGACAATTGTTGAAGCCTTAGCAGCAGGTCTACCACTTATTACGACACGCAGTGGAGGTATTCCTGAAATTTGCGAAGGAGTAGCAACTATCATAGAGCGAGATAATATTGTTAACCATCTTACTTCAGCTATTCTCAATCTATATGAACATCCCGAGAAACGGACATATATGACAAAAGGTTCCCTTGAGCGAGCAAAACTCTTTGACAAGAGAACTTTTACAAAAAACTTCTTTGCTGCAATAGAAGATTGTTAAAAATAATTACAACAAAACTTCCAAAAGAATAGTTCTTACTGTTTTTTCTGCTATAAATTTTGTTTTTTCCTTATTATTTCGTATTTTTGCACCATCTTATCGATTATTAACAGATTAAAATACAACGTTATGATAATAAAAAGAAAAGTAAGCCTGCTATTACTATTTATATGTATAGCAACGGAGATGAATGCACAAACATTCGAGGCAAATGGTATTTACTACAAGTATACTGACAACACAAAAAGTGAGCTAATGGTTTGCAGCGTACCCAAAGATTCTGCTGTTTATTCAGGTGATATTGAGATTCCTCCTCAGATTGAGATTACAGACACTATCAGTTGGGAAGAGCCACTTACGTCACTCATGACTGTTAGAATAATCGACAAAGAAGCATTCAAGGGTAGTAAAATCAAATCGATTAAAATACCCGAGACTATACGTGAAATAGGCAGTTCAGCCTTTTCCAACTGCAACAATCTTGCCAAAGCCTATTATTCTACCATACAAAGTTTGGCTAGCACTGTATTTAAGGATAAAAGTGCCAATCCACTAAGTGTTGCAAAACATCTTTATATAGGGAATGCTGAGGAAGAAGTGAAAGAGCTCGACATCCCTAATGATGTTACAGAAATCGGCGATTATGCTTTCGCCGGTGGAGAAAGTTTTACATCTGTTAAGATTCCTTCCAGCGTACAAATTATCAAATCTCAAGCATTTTCAGGCTGTTCCAATCTGAAAAAAGCCATCTTTGCTTCTGTCGACTCACTATGCCGCATAACATTCTCTGACAGACAAGCTAACCCTCTCAATGAAGCCCACCATTTGTTTGTCGGCGATAAAACGCAAGAAGAAACTGCTATTATTATTCCAAACGACGTAACAGTTATTAGCAAAGGAGCCTTTGCCGGTTGTAGCGAAATCACGAGAGTAAAGATACATAACAATGTAACAACTATCGGAGATGACGCTTTTTATGGATGCAATAACCTCTATATCGTCGATTATCCATCACTTGAAGCACTGACAACTATCAGCTATGGAAATGAATATAGTAATCCTATGCGCTTTTGCAAGTTATTCCTAGTGGAAGGAAACGAAATGTCATCTATCACCATCAATGAGGATATAAAAGACAATGCTTTCTATGGAGCAAAATGGTTAGAAAACGTAACGATAGGGAATTCTGTCAAACTAATTGGGAATTCCGCATTCCGAGACTGTTCAAACTTGAGACAGATAACTATAGAACAGAATTATTCCCAGTTGGAGACAATCAGTAAAGATGCTTTCAACGGATGTAGCAGATTGGAAGGTATTATTTTGCCTTATTCATTAAAGAGCATTGGAAAAGCTGCCTTCAGAAACTGCGCACAACTGAGCCGCATAGTCATCCCCGCAAACACAACTTTCCGAACAGGTGAGGACACGGAAATATTTCTTGGCTGCATACAATTAAAAGAAGTAGAAGTTAATTCGGGCGGCACGTATATTCCCGAAAGTATGTTCAAAGGGTGTTCCTCATTAATTACAGTAAAGCTGGCTAACAACATACAAACCATCAAAGACGAAGCGTTCAGCGGATGCACATCGTTGAAAGCCCTGCCTGAGGGCGGCACCATTAAATCTATCTACAGCAATGCCTTTTCAAACTGTAGTGGTTTCGAAGAAATAACTTTGCCTACATCTATTATAACGATAGGCAAACGAGCCTTTACAAACTGTAAAAATCTTACAAAGTTATTTATTCCCAAGGAAATTAATAACTTAACTATTGGAACAGAAGCATTTGCATCCAACAAACTGGAGAACATCTACTCTTATCCAGAAACTGCACCAAAGGCAAAGGATGCGACAAATCCCTTCGGTGATAATATAGGAAACATCAATCTTTTCTACAATGAAAATGGAACTGGATACAATGAAAAACCTTGGAACGAAATGAATCTGCGACCTTTCACAAAGAAAAGAATTATTTATTTTGTGGATAACGACTCTATTTGGTGCGATTCAATACAGGTCGGTGACAAAATAATACCCCTACAAGAACCCACTAAAGACGGTTGGGAATTCTCTCATTGGGTAGAGGATATTCCCACTATTATGCCAAACTACGATCTGTACATCCACGGTTTCTTTACGACACACAAGAAGATTGGCGATTTAGTATATTTGATAGAACCCACCAAGACCATAACCAAAGTTGTGGCTGATGCTGATACTTACAAGAATTTGACCAATGCCATCGTACCAGACTCTGTGGTTTGCGAAGGCAAAAAGTATCTTGTTGCAACTATTGACGATCATGCCTTTGAGAAATGCACAAGTCTACAGGAAATATCATTTTCAGACTCGCTTCTACAAATTGGGAAAGGAGCTTTTATCGGATGTAACCAATTAACGTCTATCAAGCTACCTAGGAATATTACATTGATAGCAGATAGTTTGTTTTACGACTGTAGCAGATTGATGAATGTCAAAATGGACAATGTTACAAGTATAGGAGCCTCAGCTTTCAACAGATGTAGTTCCTTGAACATTGACTCCTTACCTTCAAAACTTGAGACCATTGGTAATTTAGCATTTTGTAGAAGCGGCCTCGCCTTCATTTTCATTCCGAAGAAAGTTAGTTCTATGGGGAATAGCGTTTTTTTGAATTGCGAACAAATGGATAGTGTGAAGTTCGAAAGCGGTTTTCCCATTACTACGCTACCAAATAATACGTTTCAAAATTGTACACGTTTGAAGAGTTTCACGCTGTCTCCGTCTACAACAAAAATTGGTGCCAATGCATTTCAAAGTTGTTCCAGCATTTCATTGTTGTCATTTGAAAAAGGTGTGCGCGAAATCGATACTTATGCATTCAGTGGCTGTACAGAGTTAAAAGACATAACACTCCCTGAAACGATTGAATACATTGGTACTAATGCTTTCTCTGGTTGTAATAAAATCACTCAGATCACAATCGGTAATCCAACTGCGCCATCAGCTGCAGCCTCTTCTTTCAGTAATTCAACTTACAATAGTGCTATGCTCTATGTTCCAAATGAGAGCAACTATATCGACAAATCGCCTTGGAATAGATTTGGCAACCGAATACTGGGCATAACTGACAATCCATTAATCTACATGGTTGATGGTAAACTTTTTGGCGACACTTTGATGGTAAGAGTTGGTAAACCAATAACTCCGATAGCCCAACCAAAGAAAGCAGGGCGTGCCTTCTCAGGTTGGCGGAACCTTCCTACAGTGATGCCTAACGATACTGTCATTGTTACTGGTGCTTTCAAATATCAATTAGTCTATCATAATGAAGAAAATCTAGAAGAGTACTCCGATTCACTTTTCTTTGGTGAGAAATTACCCGATTTCTCAGAAGAGCTTCCTCAGAAACTTTCAAGAAAGGGGTATCGGTATGAGATTATTGATACGCTCTTGACTATGCCTGCTAATGATACTATCATTAATGTACGATACTACCCGACAGAAGCAAATATCACCTATGGTGGACTTACTTATCATATTTATACTGAGGGCGATGACCCACATGCAGAACTGATACCAGGAAATCCTGCTTATGCTGGAGATATTGTAGTTCCTGATACGATAACTTATATGGGAGAGGATAATAGATATCCAGTCACAGCCATCAGGACAGATGCTTTCAAGAACTGTATTAACATGACATCTGTAACATTGCCGGAAACTATCACATCGATAGGTTCACAAGCTTTTGCAAATTGTGTCAAGCTCACGGAAATAACTATTCCCAAGAGCGTTGAAACCATTGGTACAGAGCTTTTCCTACGCTGCGGTACGCTTAAGACCGTAACTTTTGAAGACGGGGAAGATTCGAGATTAGAAACATTATCAGCTTACACATTCAGCAGTTGTTCGGTTCTCGATAAAATTGATTTGCCTTCATCACTGACGACTATTGCCAATCAGGCCTTTATCGGGTGTAGCAGTCTGAAGGAGATTACCATTCCTTTGAATGTCGCCAGCATTGGCGAATATGCTTTCCTTGGTTGCAAGAAGCTGGAAAAGATTACCATCGCCAGCGAAACTACCCTCCCTCATGCATCTGACAACACCTTTGAGGATGATACATATGACAAGGCAACACTGTATGTATCAGAAACGGTGCAGGCTCATATGGAGAGCCCTTGGATTAATTTCGAGAATGTAGAACTTGGCGGTTCTACAACGGCTGAGAAATGTGCAACACCCAAGATTTACTATAACAAGGGAACTTTAAGATTTGAATGTGATACTCCTGAAGCAGTCATTAAGAGTGAGATTACTGTTAGTGATGCCATCAAGATGGACGATGCAAATAGCCAAAAACTGAACAAGACATATATCATCAAGGCATCTGCCACAGCTGTAGGCTACAAGCGTTCGGATGTGAAAGAGGCAACCATCATCTGGCAAGATGGCAAATTAGCCGATATGGAAGGTTTTGATGGTGATGTCATTCATGAAGAGGTAGAACAGCAAGGTGTAGCAGGCGACATGAATGGTGACGGTCAGGTGACGGCTGAAGATGCCGCCTTGATCCTGAAAAAGTTAGTAGGTAAAGAAGACAACAATAATCAGGGTGAGTAATATGAATCAAATAATGAAAGCGCTATTCGCTCTAATGCTATTAGGGTATTCCTGCGGAATATCCCGTGCACAGAAATTTGAAACAGCAGAATCTGAATATGAGATGGCATCTGGTCAGACGGCATCATTTGTAATCAGTCTGAAGGAAGCCAAAGAAAGTACCTATAACGCACTTACATTCAGTATGCTCATGCCTGAAGGGATTAATCTCAAAGGTAATCCGATACTGACCGACAAGTTGGAGAATCCTTTTTGCATCAGCCAAGAAAGCATTGTATTGCCTCTTGAGACAAGCCAGTTGGACAATCTGATGTTCTATGCATTAGGTGATATGGCCCAGAACAGAAAGATTAAGATGGCTATAGCATCTGCCTCTCCGTTACCTGGTACAGATGTTGACAGTCTCCTTACGTTCGAAATCAAGACTGATGAAAATATTGCCCCAGATCTCTATCTTATTAAACTGCAAAATTTATTGTTCGAGTATGAGCCAAAGGGTAAAGATTATGGCAACGACATGGCTGTTCGTATACGGATTTACAAACTTGGAGATGCCGATAAGAACGATGCTGTAGACGTGGTTGATGCCACAGATGTTATCAATTACATCATGGGACGACAAATCATTGGCGATTATAATATAATGCTGGCCGATATGAACAATGATGGTGATGTGGATATTTTCGACATCATGAAATTGGTCAATGTTATACTTACAGGCAAACTTCCTGACCCAAAGAATGCACCTATGCGTTCTGCAGGAATCTACGAGGACATGTTACTTGCATTCTCTAAAAATGGGGTGGCAATGGGGATTCCCGATGCACAACGATTCACCTCGTTCCAATTTGAGATAGAGATACCTGATGATGTTGAGCTGACGGGTGCAGAACTCATTGATGCATCTACAAACCACATGGTTCAGTTTGCGAAGACAGATGACTACCACTACAGAGTCGTCGGTCTGTCTATAGACAACAGCTTGTTAAATGGCAATAATGGCAATAATCTGATAGATTTGTGCGTTCCTAATTGTGGAAGAATCAAAATCCTCAATGCAATGTTCGTGTCACCGCAAGGCCAAGTAACCTACTTCAATGACACAGAGATAGAGGATGGCATTACCACCGGTATCAGATCTACAAGCATCTCTGACACAGAATCCATCTATGACCTTCTGGGGCGTAAAGTTCAGATGAAGGATGGTCGTCTGCCTAAGGGAATATACATTATTAATAATAAAAGGGTCGTTGTAAAATAGGAAGAATTATGAATAAATACGCCTTTTCTATTGTTATGTGCATCATGGCACTAACAAGCCCTATACAAGCTGCAGATAAGCTCAGCATTAACAATTTCCTGATTTCTCCTGGTGTGACAGAAAAAGAGTTCACAATTGATTTGGATAATGACAATGTATACGCAGGCTTTCAGTTTGACTTATATCTAACGGAGGGTTTGACCATCAATACTTGTATAGCCAGTCAGCGGCTTCCTAAAGCCACAGCACTTACATACAATAAACAAGAAGATGGTAGCTA
>Ga0310690_10005212_pt1 | contig 17806 bp, 17 predicted proteins | sample AusTroGonzalo_MG_2_FD_207661 | JGI IMG/M metagenome (GOLD analysis project Ga0310690, IMG submission 207661) | Bovine rumen microbial communities from tropical cattle in Woodstock, Queensland, Australia - Gonzalo_04 (v2) (version 2) | ecosystem: Host-associated > Mammals > Digestive system >...
TAATGCCTTATCTACTTCTGCGTTGAGGAAGTCTTCGTCATTGAGTAGTCTGCGGAAGTATTCTGTCTTATCTGTGGGTGCTTGTTGCTTTAATAATGAAGGAGATTCGCCTACTTGGGGGACACCTGTAATCTTCTTGGGAGTCTTCCTTAAATTGCCCTTTGAAGTAAATAAGGAATCGTATTGCTTGTTGAATGTATCAATCAGACCATCTATGTCATCAATATCAACATACTCCAAGCCTAGATTATTGTGGTAATTAGACTTTACTGCATCGGGCAAGTCGGCTTCACTTATTTCTAACCGAGCTTGTTTCGCACCTTTTTCATAGAAATAATCGTTTTGAAGTTTCTCAATTAGTCTTGCAAACTTGTGTAAATCTCGGACATCTTCTCTCGCCGCAGATATATCAAGGTTGTTGCCTGTTTTATAAGCGTTGTATATCTTGTCAGATAAATCAACGGCATTTTGCTCACGCATTGATGCACGATTCTTTGCAACTTCAACTTCTGCCATTTCTTCGGGTGTGAACTGCGAATAATCACGGGTATCTTCTATATTCCATTCCTTCGGAGTTTCTTGTTTCGCAACTAATGATTGTTCTTCTCCTACTCTAGGGACTTCAGGTGTGTTCTGCTCTGCGAGTGCCTGCCTTAACCTAGCCATTTCGTCAACATTAGATGCCTGCTCTGCGTTGAGATTGGTTCTAGGTCTGTTCTGATATGCTAACTGTCTTTCAACTTCTGCCTGTTGTGTGGCTAGTTCTCTTTCTGCTTGTACTCTCTTGGCGTACTCTGTTTTGAGTGCATCAAGGTCGCTCTGTGCGTTGGCAGCTATCTTTGCTTCCTGTTCAAGGTTGCTTATACGAGGTACTTCATCTGCGTTACGGGCAACATCTTCTGCGGAATCAACAATCTCGTTTGTGGCATTTTTGCCAAAACGCTTAAATAACTGTCCTAAACCTTCTCCGCCTACATTAAATGCGGTATTGATGGCAATATTTCCAAGAGCATCCTTTGCTATATCCCCTGCGCTCATACCATTCTTGTAGTTCTCTATCTCGGTCGGGATCGTATCAAGCATAATATCTGCTATATCGCCACGGGCAACATTGCCAATGACATTGCCAAGAGCCTCGTTACCGAATGACATAGAGTTGCCAAGGTAGTTAGTAGCTTCTCCGATTGCAGGAACATCTCCTAATGCCTTGCCTAAAACACTATAAGCCGCCAATTTAGAGGTCATATCTCCGCCCATATATGCCAACGGACTCTGCGACTTAACATTCTTCTTCTGTGCAGAATAATTATATTCTTCAGGAACGCCCATAGCTTCGCCCATTTTGTTCATCATTGTATTACCAAAGGGCATAATGTTAAGCATACCGTATGTAAAGGCAGACAGATTGCTAGTCTTATTAAGGAGAGAGGTCATCTTTGCATACTCTTCCTGCTCTTCTTTTGTCATAGATGCCCTTACTTTCGATGCCTGATTAGCATTGCTTGAAGACATTTTCAGTAGTTTATATGCTTTTGTTCCCGGTGCAAAATAGTTATCAAGGACTTCTTTTGCCTGCTTTTCCTCTGTCTTTGACATTTTGTAAGACGGATCGAGTGCCTTGTTAATATCAAAAGGTTGTACCGTATTAGCCTCTGCCTGTAAGTTGTCAAGGGATGATGCAGGAGATGCGGATAAGTTAAGGTCTGTTGGTACGCTAGTATTGCCGAACCCGATAGGCTGACTAGGCATATCCATAGATGTTTGAGGAGCAATACTGTTCCTTGCCTGTGCTAATCTGTCTGCCTGCGCCATAAGATCAGATGACCTATTAGCGTTCCTTGCCTGAACCGCCTTTGCAGACCTCTGTTCTTCTGCCTCTCTGCTCCTGCGTGTATCTCTTGATAGTGAGGGCAGTTCCCTGTATTTCGGTGCAGCGTTAGTCTGCTTTGCCATCTCTTCCTGTTTCTTTTGTCTACCCTCGTCATACTGTTTTCTTATTCTCTGTAATTCTTCAAGTGAAAAAGCCATATCTTTCTCCTATTAAAAAATCCCCTTTACCCGTGAAGATAAAGGGGATGTGTTATTAAAGATAACCGTATAAGTCGTTTTCGGTATAACCGAATGTTTCAGGGTTCATCAATGTCTGTGCTATTATCATAGGATCGACTCCCCTTGCTTTCTCTCCGGCGATATAGTTCTTCAACCACTGATCCTTGGAATAATTAGTTGCCGTAGAACCCATATCGTTCTTCTGATATATAGAAACAGGAGTTGCGGCATTAGTAGCCTCTGCGATTTCGGGTGCAACATAGTTATTCATATTGTTAGTAGCTGCTCCGAGTGCCTGCTGCAAATACTGTGGGTTCTTTGCCATCATTGAGAAGTAGTCACTCTGAACACCCGCTATCTGATTATTCAGATTGTTAAGCAACTGTGCCAACTGGGATGCTCTGTTCTGATCGAGTGCAGCCATCTGACTCTGATAAGCATTGTAAAGATCATTCAGATTAGAACCGTAATTCATTTCAAGGTCATTCCTGTTGGAGTCAAGGGTTCTCTGAATATTGTTCCTTGCGTTGCCGTAGTTGTTAAGGAGTCCTGTCATAGCGGTTTCACTTGCACCACCACTTATTCCCATAGCGGCAAGTTTCTGCTGAAGGTTTCTTTCAGATAACATTCTGTTAACATACGCCTGCCTGAAAGCATCCGTAGCATTAGAGTTTATCTTACCGAGTGAATTGTCATAGGCTTTCTTTAACTGATTAGCTCCGCTATTGTATATGTTAGCGTAGTTCCCGGATGCGGTATTGTATGCTTCATCAAGTAATGCCTTCGACTTATCATAAGCATCCTGTGCAGCCTGTTGTCTCTGTGCATATAATGAAGCGAGATAATCTCCCACTCCGCTATACTCGCTTGAACTTACCGGCGTAGAACCACCGCCACCGCCACTACTACTTACTGTCTTCGGGTTGATCGTGCTACTACCAACGGTGGTATTACCGAGCTGGTTTGTACCCTTATTCCCGTATAAATAAGATGTAGTATTTTTCTTCTTGTTATACATCGCATTGTCGCTTGCCATTTGTTCTACCTCCTCAACATATCATTAACAATCTTCTGAATCTCTTTATAGTCATATCCTGCATTGGATAATCGTTGTCGCCTGTCATTACCACTACCCCACTTGCCTGCGATAACCTCTTTTGCTATCTCTTCATTGCTTTTGCGGTTAGTAGTATGCGTTCCTTCGTATCTCGGTCTAGCATAGGCTACGATATGGTTATATCTGTTTCTCTGCATGACCTTACCGCCGTTATCCTGATTAGTAACGGATGTGTTTCCTTCTATGGTATTGATGGTGCGCCCATCATCCGAAACAGAAACTACCAAGCCTACATGGTTTGTTCTCCTACTATTCGTGGAATACTTAAAGAACACAATGTCGCCTGCCTGCGGTTTCTTAACTATCTGTCGCTTCTGCTCAAACCAAGCAAGCATATTGACACAAGATGCGGTTCTCGGACACAAGGATTGGTCTCCACGGAAAAGCCAAGAAATGAATACCGCACACCACGGGTACTCACTTCCGCTAACGGGATGACCGTAATACCAAGTGTTATAAACTACATTATTAGAATTAGGCGGACTTTCGTGTACGCCAATCTGACTTTTAGCCAAGTCTATAATCTGTTTAGCGGTCATTCGTGATTCCTCTCTGCGTTAAGAGCGATAAGCCTTGCTCTGCGCTCATCCATAATGCCGTTCTTGCCTAAAGCGTGATATGCCTGATAGGATGCTTCCCACATATCAAGGTCATCATCCTCGATATATCCCTGTTCAATGTACTTACGGAAGTCAATAGTCAACTCCCGTCTCATCTGTTTCTGTTGTGCGTTCATCAGAATGTCAATCTTCTTACTGAACTTTATGCACGCCTTTACAAAGTATGTGGCAAGAGCAAACAAACTTGGTACTCCGAAAATCGCCATAGCACTAGCAACATTTCTTACTTCATCCATTGATTTCCCCTCCGTGGTGTATCTCATTTACGGCGGCTTCAATCAGAACATTTATATCTTCCTCGGATAACTTAATACCTATCTTCGCCGCCATATCTATAATGTACCCTAAAACATACTGCTTCTTCTGCTCCCATTGTTCAGGAGTGAATAATTGGTCGGCGCACCTAACGGCAAACCTTACCCAAAAAACGATAGTCTCCATATCTTTAGCGGATATGTTGTTCTTTATCCACGGGATAAGGTAAGCAGAAACAAGTGCGCCTGCTATTGAAATGATTGCCAAAGCGATAGTCATAAAAGTCTGTGTGTTCATAAAGTCCTCCAAAGAAGGGCGATACTCGAAAGGAGAGAAAGAAGTACCGCCCAAAGTCAAATGTCTATGTTGATGTTTATGGTTGCGTTTTCAAGGGGTAGGTTCTTGTGGATGTTCTCTACTTTTGCCTTGTGGACAACGAACCCCGTATGCACCCCTAATTCGCCCCATACAAGCGGACAAACGATTGAGACGAAGGAATAGTCGTCTATTCCAATTCGACCGCCTAGAACGCTAAAAACGAGGCATAGAATGGTATATGTCCATACCGCTATCAAGTTATAAAAATAGAGACGGTCTGTGAACCCTCTCTTCTTAATGCTTATCATCGTCCTGATAATCTCCTGCCCTGTCTATCGCAACACAGAAACATATCAATATCGTGCATACTGTGCCTATTAAAAGTAATGTGATTATCTCTAGCATATTAACTCCTAACCTATTGCGAAATAGTATAGAGTTCTATTTGTTTGTGTAGTTTTATTCACTACAAATCCACTATTTGTTATTGAATATATTTTGTCCGCGCTAGTAGCACCCGACCCAAGATTGTACCTTGTCCATCCACTTGATGAGCCTGTATATGTGTAACTTGTTGATAAAGTTGCATCATAAAAATGTGCTATGCTAATACCACCTGATGAACCCATATAAGCAAATACTTGTTTCGGTTTCCAACCCAGTGTGATTGTTGTCTGTGAACTTGTTGATAAACTTGCAGTACCCACTTCCACTTTTGCCGAACTTTGGATTGTTTCGTATAAATAACCGCTTGCAAGTGCCTTTACAATATCTCCGCTTGCTACTGTGGGCGGAGTGGTATCATCGGGGGTTTTGCTTGTATAGGATGATATTGCGTAACCCTCAATCACTCCAAGGTCACCATTTACACGGTACAATCCTTTTCCTGCTAACGCTACGGGGGATGAATTGCTCGGAGTAATGCTTGCGGGTGTCGGTACGCTATCCACGATTACACCACTACCACCTATTTTTACTATATCATCAGCCGATACGCTTGTCGGAGTGCTTGAGGGTGTCACATCAGTAATAGAAGCGACCGCTTTACCGCCATTTGTCTTAATCTTATAAATAGAGCCATTTGACAAAGTAGCAGGACTAGCATTTGACGGAACTACCTCTGTGTAACTCTCAATTGCATACCCATTAGCGGTCGGAGTAACCGCACTACCACTTGTAAGAGATGCAGGGGTGCTATTACTAGGAGTGATGCTTGTCGGTGTCGGTATGCTATCCACAATAACACCATTACCGCCTATCTTAACTATATCGTCAGTCGATACGGAAGTAGCCGTGGATGATGGTGTAACACTACTATATGATGAAATAGCATACCCATTAGCCGTGGGCTTGTACCCTGTATTAGCACTCATAGAAACAGGACTTGAATTACTCGGAGTAATGGAAGTAGTTGCACTTGCCACGCCTGCATCATATACATCATCAATAGCATCCACCATTTCGGTTGGCGTATATGTATCAACACTCCCCGTTTTGCTTCGTATCTTATTTGCGAAAGAACTGAATAAATCTGTTAAAGCCGACATAATTCCTCCTTAATATGATGCCGTGAGCGCATCCGTGATTACATCATCAATGTATGCGACAATACCGCCTGCGGTAGCAACTGCGTTTGTGGAATCATATACAGACTTCAACATATCGCCTGTGCCACTTGCATTGGCGTTTTTCCACTTTGACGAAGAGGAATCGTAGGTCAATACCTGACCGTTAGTAGCGGAAGAAATGGCAACATCCGATAAATCATCAAGGTCGCTTGCTCCACCGCCACCGCCTGAACCATTAACCCACTTGCTACTTGCCGAATCATAAACAAGAGCCTGTCCATTTGTGGGACTTGATATGTTTGTATCTGTCAATGAATCAACCGAAGCACTTGTGATAAAACCGCTATCATTGGTTAAGTCGCTAACCTTTGTAGGTATATCTGCGCTCGTAACAAAACCGCTATCGTTTGTCAGGTCGCTTGTCTTTGTGGGTACATCAGAAGAAGTAATGAACCCACTATCATTATCTAGGTCGCTCGTTTTAGTCGGAGCATCCTCAATAGCCAAGTAGGTTGACTCTGCACTACTCTGTGTAAGATATGTTTCTTCTGCTCCTGTTATTGTCAGGAACTTCTCGTCTGCTTCGGCTTTTGTATATCCGCCTGCCGCTATTGCATCAAGTCTAGCCTGCAAGTTGGTTGCCGTTTCGCCATTCATTACACCAATACTTGCTCCTGCCGTTCCTGCTTCTAATTCTGCGATCAGACCGTTGTGCTTCGGGATGATTACATCAGTAGCAAGTTCGTCAAGTTTCTTCTGCATCTGTGTTGTAGTAAGGTCGGGTTTATCCGGCATCCCTATTACGCCTTTATCCGCTATGTCTGCCGGTGTGATTGTTGTAAAAGCCATACGCCACTCCTATCCTTTGTAATTGCCACTCTCTGTATATTCGTTGGCAATGTTGTATAAAGTAAAAGGCTCGTTCAACTCTTCATTGACGAACCTCAAACGGTACTTATCTACTCGCTTTATCCTTAACTTTGTTCTTGAAATCTGCGGTGTTTTGTTTCCGCTAAATGCAAACTTGCTGAACTGGAGATTTTCAAACGAGAAGTATCTTGCAAAAGTGTTATCCTGCTTGATGAACTTCCATATCCCTCGTTCCATTGCATATATCTTTACGCTTGTTGCTAACGCAGAACCTACTCGGATCGCTACATATCTCAATGACTTATTCTTGTAGAATAACTGACCGTCAATATCAGGCGTTTCCCAACAACAATAGATGGGTTGTCCTGCATCATTGAACGAGTTTATGTTGTCCTTGTCATCGTAGAATCTGCAAACCTGTCCTGTTACCGTACCGAAATAAAGCCTGTTCTCTCGCTCCCACATACAACTAACATCTTTCATCTCGCAATAGAAAGCTGCATACTGTCGTGTTGAGTAAGGCTCTGACTTATCCGTTCTCATAGGTTGCAAGCCATCAAGGATATACATCTTTGTATTGTAATGAACCTCATCGGGATCTTCGGATGGTATCGGTTCGTTTACGCAGAGAATATACATATCATTGTATATGACCGCAAAACTCTTGCATAAGTTATCGTAGTCTTCCTCACACAACTTACCATTCAGATAGAATGAACGACTCTGTGAGTATTTCTCTCCTGTTATATCCTGTGCCGTAATAGCATACAGACCACTTCTCGTAAGGAAGATAGGTTCTGTACTCAAATACAGGAATGAATTAGATGCTATCGCTCCCTGCCCTTGAAGGGTGTTTATGATACGGAATGTAGCCTTATCGTCTATCATATCGCCCTCTCGGATGATGATAGACATATCATCTTCCATCTCGTCCTTATGAGCTGCAAGGTAATTCGATACGATGGAATATCCTACTACTGCACTCTTTGATGATCCTAGTGTAGAATAACTATTATCCGGGAAATACTTTAAGTCCCATATTTCAGAGTGCCAATCGAAATTAGGATAGTCGGGATTGCCACTTACAAACAATCTATCGTAAGCACCATTGACTCCGAATCTAGTTCCGAAAGTACACTTGTTTATTCTGTCATCATAGTCGGTGTTGCTCTGTTGTGCGGTTATCTGCACATTGTCTTGTCCAGTTATGGGACTCTCGCCAGGGGCGGTATGGAATGTAATTATTCCTGTCGTTCTGTTTACATCAAAGTCTGTACCCTCTACCTTGTCTATCCAATCTCCGTTGGCATCCATTATTTGTGCCGTTACTTCGGCTGCGCCCAACGGACTAACAGACATAGGGAACTGTGTTGATGTTGCCGAATCTGCCGTTACAACAAACCCTTCCGTGAACCAAGGTGTCATAAGGTTAAACGGATCGTGAGGCGTACCGCCGCCGCCTGCGCCATCTCCCCATATAGGATCACGGCTTATGGTAACAAGCGGTATGGTTGCGTTATTAGATACAGGCTCTAATGTTGTGCCATCGTACACAAGCAGTTTCTTACCATCCATAATATAGAGGTTTTCGTTGAACTGCCACGAATGAGATATAGCCTTATTAGCGTTGCTATAAAGGATAGTCCCGTTCTGTATCATATACTTGCCTGCGTGATATATAGGATATTCGTCTTCTCTTCTGTAATGGCATCCGTAAACAGTTTGGTCAGTAGGTATATTAGAACCGTGAGGTATATATTCCTGTTCTGAATCATATTGAGTTGTCTTAATAATGTTTACGGCTATCTTGTCGTTTTCATATCTACTCGTTATGTGTTGCGAATAGCTCCCTGTGCCACCTAAAACCAATTCAAGGTCGCTTTCTTCCGACAATGTGACATCAAATACTACCTTCTGTCCGCCTGTACAAGTGTAGGTTTCTCCGCCTATCTTCAACTTCATAATGGCACTTGCAGATGATACGCTCATAGGGAAGAATGTCATTTTGTAGCTACCGGCAGGAACGCCTACTGCTATTACCATACTATACGGACTATTGTCATAATAATATGTTATTGGTTGAATACTAGGAGTTGTTGCGTAAACAGGCTCGTTACACCAACCATATAATGATATGGTCTTGTCGTCAGTATTATATGTAACCGATACTTTTGTTGTGGTAGCCGATATTTCTCTGCTACGCACCCGATATGTATGTGTTTGAGAGTCGTAATATCTATAATATGAAGTTGCGGTTGAAGTATATGTAATATCGTCATCACGAAAAGAGATGTCTGCATAATTCTCGATATAGGTGTCAGGATTGACATAGTTCTCTACGACCTCATACCCCATTCTCTTTCGCACCTTATCAGGCACATCACGAATCATATTGATAGCATTAGGGGACTTGTTATCGTCTACATTGATAGGACTGTTTGAGAAGTCCACTCCCTTAAACTGATCTATCTTATAAACCGACTTTGCCGGACTTTTAGGCACTTTGAATGTAACTGGCATTATACCCACCCACTCTCACTTATGACATTTTCTGCTTTTCCGTTAGGTAATGCGTTCTGCAATCTCTCAAACGCTACCTCAAACTCGTTCCTGTACTGTGTTGCTACTCCAATATCGTCATCCTTATATAACTGGGATGCCATATATAAAGGTAATATAGCAGCAACTTCCTTATCCAAAGGCAACTCGTAGTCATCCTCGGTTGCTATTGTTAAGGAAATAGGAAGTGCATTGTAATAGATAATGTAGTTTCCTGCTACATCCCTATCAAATGCTAATACTTTGTCCCCTTCTTGGAACACTTCATCCGTCTTTATGTATCTTGTAGTAGATGTATCTCCCTCAAATATGATGGTATTGATTGAGTGGAAATCGTCTACTATCTCGTCTACCTTAAAGCGTAATTTCTCTGCATAAGCAGGAACTTCTATATCCTCTGCGTACTTTGCTTCGTATAAAGCAATGTTCTTAACCGCATACGGATATTCAGAAGTAAACGCCATTGTGACGGTTTCGTTGTCGGTGTTAGGGATCATACCCTTGTAAGTTGTGTACTTATCCACCGAATCTATCTCTTCGCTTATCAAAACGGTCTCGCCTATTGATAATGTCATAGTGCATCTGCCCGTTACTTCTACATAATAGGAATGAGCATTAACACCATCATAGGCTAATGTACCGCTAATAACCGAATGTATTGTTGATGCGCTATAATCTGCAAGAAGGTTTCTTATCGGTTGAACTGCTATTGAAAAGTTCTTAACAACAAACTTTCCTGCCGTTGCCATCATTAAGATACCTTCGTTGGCAACATAAGGCATTGCAGCCAAATAGTCCCTTGTGGAATCATCCGCAGGAATTGTAGTTCCTTCCGCAGAAAACATCTTCTGTATAGTTGCTAACTTAATATCTTTCCATGTCATATTACAGTCCTAACTTGGCTATGATAGCCCTCTTCATTTCTGTTCCTGTACCAACTTCTAAACCTAATTCCTTACAGAGTTTTTCAAGTTCTGCGTTAGGCATACGGTTTACCTGTGTTTTAGAATAAGTAACCTCTTCCTTGGGTTCTTCTACCTTGATTTCTTCAACCTTCGGTATCTCCTTAACCACGGGTTTATCTGTTACTTTGCCTATTGCGTGTGCGTTATATCCCATAGGGACTATCGCATCTACTATGTAGGTCTGTTCTCCTTCAACGAAGGTATCGCCTACTTTTAAGATTTTATCCATTATTTTCTCCTTTAGAGGGTGGGAGGGGACAAAGCCCCTCCCGATTTATAGGGGTGCAAAAAGAAAGAAGCCTATGAGAGTTCTGTTCCTGACTGCGCGCCACCCATGATGAATGACTGCCAGTTGTTGAAGCCTGCTGACATTCTTGCTCTACCCATCCATTCAAGGTTAGCGGTCTTGTTGTCAACCCAATCCTTAACGGTAAGAGGTATTCTGTCATAGAACATTGCAGACTGGAGTTCCTTGTTAGCCTCACTAGACATAAGGATATAAGGAGCAGTACCATCCGCACATATCCATCTGTGGTCAACAACTAACTTCCAAAGTCCCTTCTGTGTGTTCACATCATTGAAGTTAGAACCAACAGTAAGGTCAGACTTGATGATCTTGCGAATAGTATCTTCGAGTGCAGGAGCATTGCCGGGGATGATGATGGTGTCGAATGTATAACCCATAACATTGCCTGATGCGTTCTTGAAGTTTCTACCGATATTAGCAAGCCTGTTAAGCATTACACTGTTTGTACCAAAAGCATTTGTGAACACATTTGACTGTGTGCCTGTTACGCCAGTCTTTGCGTAAGAATGATCCGTAGCAAAGAGTCCCTTGCCGTCTCCTGTGGTCTTATCAAGTGTCTTACCACCAAACAGGAATGTTGCACCCTCGGTTGTAAGTGCGTCTGATGCGTACTGTGCACGGGTTCTCTTGAACGCTCTGATGTAGTTTGCTGCTGCAACCTTCATAGAGTTTATGTCGCCATCCTCGTTCATTTCTGCGGTGCAAGTAAAGCCCTTCATGAACTGGAAGTGTGTGATTAACTTGCTGAAGCCCTGCTGAAGCTCGTCCTGAATAGCAGCATCGCCTTCATCTACGATTGAGAAGTTGCCAAACTCTGTCAGGCTAGAAATCTTCTCTCCGAACTTGTCTGACTTCTCAACATTGTAGATAGCACTTACGAGCTCGTCATCATTGTTCTTCTCGTTGTCTGTGTCCTGCAATACCGCACGGACAATCTGATCGTTTACTTTCCAAAGGTCATCATTGAGACCACTGTTTTTAGCAAAAATAATAGCCATTGTCGTCTACCTCCTAATTAAAATCTCACTACTACGGCACTGCCCGAAGTTGTGCCTGCTACTGAAACAACCTCTGCCACGCCTGATGTTGATGTTGCAGTAACACTGTCAGAAGTGTCTGAAAGAGTGTACTTAACGCCAACAGTAAGTGTGCCTGCCGTTGAAAGAGTGGTCTCCCATTCCTGATTGTTCTCTACCTGATATACTGAAAGTGCGCTCTTTCCGAGTCCGCCCTGTGCAGCAATATATTCAGGTGCTACTGTTGCGCCTGCCTTTGCGAGCTTACCTGAAGTAAGTACAAGAGCATCGCCTACTGAATATGTAACTGCCGTATTAGCAGCAACCTGCTTGATCGTGGGTGCTACGCCACTATTGTTTGTTCTTCTGTAACCAAACATTTTTCTTTCCTCCTAACTGTTTTGTACTTTGTTATATTTCTTGCGTAACTCTGCCATAGACACATGAGGAAAAGCCTTTTTCCACTGGTCTAATTCGTTTGCCGGTATCTCCACTTCTCCGTTATCAGAAGCCGCAAGACTATCTGTCTGATTAAGGTGCGAAGTGCCATTCATTGTGTTCAAAGCAGCCTGTTTAGCACTGGCGGTCTTACCTGCCATAAGGTCGTCAAAATGAGTCAACTTATAAGCGTTGGCAAGACTAATCTTGTTCTTCTGAACGAGACTTATCATTTCCTGTGCGTTATCTAATGCAAAAACATCGTCAAGGGTTTTCAGATTCGGGTTCAGTTTTGAGATGGCTTTTATGTCATCCGCTAACTGGTTCTGTAACTGTTGCTCCTGATTAGCCTGCATTATTGCCTGTGCCTGCACTACATAAGGGTTATTGGCAACCTGACGATTAACCATTTCCTCAAACAGGTTGGGATCAATGCCTGCCGATGAAAGCTCTGCATCTCTCTTTAACTTTTCCTGTGCATCAAGCGCATCAAAGTAGTCCTGTTTAGTCCTTATGGGTTGATGGGTTATAGGGTTCTCATAACTCCCGAACCTACGGGCGTACTCGGCATCCTCGTTAGCCTTATACTGTGCTAACTCTGCCTCTGCCCTTCTACGAGCAGCCGCATACTTGGCATTTTCCTCGGCACTCTGAACATTTGAGTCTTCCGACTCGGTTGAGGATTCTTCCTCTGTGGTAGCGGACGATTCTACCTCCGATACGTCCATAGTCGGTTCGGCGACTTCCGACACTTCTGCGCCTGCTTCCTCTGCAAAGAACTGCAGATTAAGCTCTAAAAGATTGTTTTCCATATTTTTCTCCTGTCATTTTTTCGCTCTTGACTTGCGAGGGTTTTTGATTTATTGCATTAAAAAACCACCCGAAGGTGGTCATTAAAGCCTTTATTCTGTTGTTTCCTCGGGAGATTCCACGATCAATGGTATCTCTGTACTTGTAGTCTCAACTACTGTGTTGTAATTGGGGCATCTTTCGTTCCGGCACATAACATCCTGGTCAACATATAACTTATTATCAGAAGACAGGCGGTAAGCCGTTCGGGATATTCGCATCTGAAGCCTGCATTTCGGGCATAGCATTGGCAGCTCCTTTCTGCTCGTCTAATCGAGCCTGTAAGTCATCCTTAACCGTCTTTGCATTCGGATAACCGTCTTTCTCCAACATCTTCCAATAAAGAAGTGAGGTCTGTAAGTCTCCGACCGGTCCGAAAGCTCCGCTCTGTAACTTCAGGTCTGCCTGTTGCCACATAGCCTCACGGTTCATCATTATTGTAGATGTAGGATCGGTGTCGAACTTGAACTCGTCATTCCAGTAATATTCTCCGGCATCATCCTTTTTAAGGAACATATAACGGTCGAAGGTCTGATATTCGTGCGAACCATCTGATCTCTCGCCACTTATCGGCATAGGAGTATCAGAATATGCTAAAGCGAACTTGAACATCATTTCGTATAACTCTGAATAAGCTGCGTTCTTCATTACACGCTTTGATTCAAGTCTTCCTGCCGCCTGATTGATAGAGAACTGCTTTGCAGAACCCGACCTAGCGGAAGCATCGTACTTACCCTGATAAGCATCTGTGATACCAAGTGAAGACTGTGCATACTGGTAATTCTGATTCATCATAGTCAAGTCCTGTCCGATTTCTGCCTGTGTTGTCTTAACACCAACTAAAGGCGCATTGGACTGGTCTACTCTGATTATCTTGTATTCATTATCAGAAGTCTCAACATCCAAGTTCTTCGGGAGCGTCAAGTAAGAACCGCCCATCAATATCTTTTCCTGTATCTTTGAACCTATCTTACTAACCGCATCCTGCTGATCCTGAATAACATCAACATCCGAACATCCAAGTAATTTGTTGTACTTTGATACATTCTTTCTTAATACAATGGGTAAAACATTGGGTTTGTAGAATGGTATCTTGGTATTCCTCTGCTCTATGGTCATCATAGGCATCCCAAACTCGTCCATAGCCGGATTGCCTTCCAAGTCCATAATCGGGACTTCTTCTTCATAAGCAGCAGGAATCGTCTCGGTAAATGTGATAATGTCCTCTGTGATCGTCTCAAAGTCCTGTGTTTCCTCTTTGAACTTCTTTGAACCACATTCGCACTGTTCGCCTGTCTTTGGCTTGCCACATTTAGCGCAGACCATCAGTTTCCTCTTCTGATAGTCCTCTAAATCTTCTAATATGTAATCATCACACCATATAAACAAGCCTATGCCACCCTGTTTATTGCGGTAATATGCCTGTATAACGGTTGCTACATCATCAAGGTAAGCATTAGGCTCTTGATGTGTGAACTCGGTGTCTACGCTTGCGTTCTCCACATCTACGCCGTACTTCTTCTTGATGAACTGCTTACTCATATTGTGCAGGATGAAGATGTAGTCCATCTTATCCAACTCGATAACACCCGGTTGAGGGATGACCTGACGGGGATGACGGAGCGAAATCGCTATATCTCCGTGGGTAGTATGGGTATTCTTGTTAGAGTCCCACTCTACATGGAAAAAATCGCCACCCTGAACGAAAGTTGTTCTTTCATCTTGGTCGTTCAACAGTTCTGCGTGTAATTTTAGCATTTCATTTGTTAAAAACGCTTCAATTACCTTTGCCGCCGCTTCATCTTCTTCGTGAATAGGTATTACTCTAGGACTGGGAACGGATGAATCGACCTGTGACTCTATCAATTCGTAGGTAATATTACGGACATTGGAAGCTAACTTACTCGCATTGCGGTTAGAATTAGGGTTTCCCTGCACCTGACGAGTGCCATTGTAAAGATCATCCCGTCTTTCTATGCGATTAAGGTCTTTTCCATACGCTATTCGTGCCTTTTCCAGTTTCGTTTTCCAGTTATTTAACTTTTTTACCTCTTCCGGGTTGGTAATTGCCGTAACTGCTTTGTCCATTATCTTCTTAAACCTCATTTTGGTTCTCCCCAACGCTCGATTAAGTACCGTCTATCGGACTCATTGGCGTTTTTGTAGTCTTCCCACATATCATCTGTCCATTTTTTAGTGTTTCCACTCTTGATAACATCAGCAGGAAGTGTCCAATATACGCAGAAATACCTTATTCCATCTACCGCATGGGTAAGATTGTGGGGCATTTTCGCATATACATTGGGTTTTTTGTCATCAACCTGTATCTTTGTGATCGAATCAAACAAATTAGGAGCGCAATTATCGAGGATCGTTAGCCTTGATTGCTCTCCTTCTTTTGCATAAACCCACTCTTTTATTCTCATACACCCATTGAACATATTGTTATCGACCTTAACCAGGTCAACACCGTGTTCGTGGAATACATCTGCCGTGGACTTACCAGTAGCGGACTGTCTGTTCCATAAATCAGGGGGTGCTAGATAAAGTTCTATTCCTTCTCCGCTTGATAAGTCCCTTACAATATCAGCCGCCTGCATCGCATTGAGGTTCGGCTCATAATATTCTCTATATATTTGAGCGTGATAGTTGGAATCTATCTGAATCCAATAGCACGCAAACATATCAAAACCGTAGTCAAAGGCTACATATCGTTTAAGAATACCCTCAAGAGGCTTCTTACTTATGAATGATGCCCTTGTTATCTCCGGGAAAAACGCACCGCCTGCTACCGATAGTGCTTCTTCTACCGTAGCAGGGTATTCTTGTGTTATATCTCCACCCATATCTAATCGGGTTCGTTCATACCACTCCTCATCTCTTCGAGGGTCTGCCATCCACGGAATGAATATCTTGTTAAAACCGTTGTCCTTTTCGGTAAACTTATTTTCAAAGAGTGTTCCTCGTTGGTTGGTGGATAATCCAATGAATTTACCGCCGTTGGGTCTGTTAACTGCGGGTAAAGCAGATGTCCATATTTGGTCTGCCCATTGCTGATATGCCCATTCATCAAAGATTAGTAAGTCTGCCGTGAATGAACGAACCGAGCCGGGTGCGCTTGGAAATGCCTTGAATACACTCGGCTGACCATCTTGATGATACACGGTAAGAGACATCGCTAAATTCTCGTATGTTATCCCGTTCCACCCAACCGCATTTTTTTTATGGCGAATAAGTTGGGGCATATTTTCAAACTCTACCGCTAATCGCCTTACCAGTTCAACCGCTTCATCCTCTGTTCGTGACAATCCTATGACAGAACGCCCACTTCTGAGTAATAAAATAGACGAAGCATAACTTACCACCAACCAAGTGATTCCTAACTGCCTCGCCTTCAATATGATATTTCTCCGATGTTCGTGAATGGACTTTAGTGCCTCTTCCTGTGCATCCCACATATTAAAGGGTTGTATTCGTTCGTCGGCATCTTGGTCTTCATATACACAGTATGTCCGCACATAATATGCTATATCGTTTCTGCAATGCTCGTATTCAAGATCACGGGACAGGTGCATAAGCTCGATTTCCGTCATATTCTGTATATGCTCATTGGTAATTCCCCTACCATCTAGGTAGTCTCTAACCCATTTCTCCATTATCTCTGTTTAGCCAATTCCTCTAAATACTTTCCGTAAAGAGCCTGTGCTTGAACATCGTGCATTGAGTGTCCTTTATATATAGATTCATTATTCGGTAATAAATCGTTTCCTTCTTCGTCAAAAGCAGGGTTTCCAATCGCCTGCACATCATCTGCGGTAAGTGTCTGACCGTTCATCTGCTGACCTTCCACCGCCGCTATCAGATTAGCCAAGTGGTATAACTGACCATCCATTACCTGATTAACACCCTGCCTATCTAACTCAACCATCCTATCAGGGTTGAACTGACCGTTATCATCGTAGGCTTTATTGTATATGGCATCGAAATACCGCCAAAAGTAATTATCCGTTACTGGCTTTAGTCCGTTATCTGTTTGGAGCATCTTTGTATAGGCTATCTGACGACCATCTATATCCTCTGCATTACCTAATGCCGTACTCCAAGAACCTTTTAACTCGTTCACGCCATTCTCATACGAGCCAAAGTTATCTGCGAGGAATTGCTTGTTATTCGCTAGATTTTGGTCGTTCCATATGATAAGGTCACGGTCGGTATTATCTATCCCGTTATATGATTTATATTTATCGTCTAGTGTCGGTAATGCCATATTTCCCCACTTTCGATTTTTTATAAAAATTTGCGAGAGTGCATTTTAAGGGGGACTCGCTACCGGGTGGGCGCACGGGGTGGGTACTCCCTCAGCTCCGCCGTGTCGATCCCTCAATATATAATGAACGCATCCACCGAAAAAAGGAATATCATCATATAAATATATACGGGGATGCGGTGCGGTATGTGGTCAAGTCCGCCTGCCTGGTGCGTATATCTTCTATACAACTCTGCGTGAAATAATTCTTTTGCGCATAATTGCATACCCTGCGAGCATTGATAAATACTAGGTTTATTCCTATTGCGTGTATCGGCTCTTGTTTTATGTCAACCTATTTCGGTTATTATGTCAACCTGTCAGATACTTGCGCAAGTTGTCAATGGTCTGCAGGTCCTCGGGTGTGATTAGCTCGGTTTTGTTTTCCGTTTTGATTGTGGGCTGTTCTCCGATGGTGTCTCGGATCATCTGAAGGGATCTTATATCACCGTTTATAGCTTCTCTAATTGCGCTTGCTACTATGGCGGATAATATAGAGTGCTCTCCGTTCATCAATTCGGTATCTGCCCCAAGTTCTTTTAGTTTCCGCTCTGATAGTTCCATCTTTA
>Ga0310690_10005213_pt1 | contig 17802 bp, 15 predicted proteins | sample AusTroGonzalo_MG_2_FD_207661 | JGI IMG/M metagenome (GOLD analysis project Ga0310690, IMG submission 207661) | Bovine rumen microbial communities from tropical cattle in Woodstock, Queensland, Australia - Gonzalo_04 (v2) (version 2) | ecosystem: Host-associated > Mammals > Digestive system >...
CAACGTGATTATCCGCGTGCCCGCCACCCCCGGAATGGAAAACCGCAAGGGAGTCATCCTCCAGGGCCATATGGATATGGTCCCGCAAAAGACCTCGGACAGCCAGCACGACTTCCTCAAGGACCCCATCAGCGCCTATGTTGACGGAGAGTGGGTAACGGCGGACCGCACCACCCTGGGGGCCGATAATGGAATCGGCGTAGCCCTGAGCCTCGCCGCCCTGGAAGACCCTTCCGTGAAGCACGGCCCCATCGAAGTGCTGGTTACCTATAATGAAGAAACCGGTATGGGCGGCGCCAACAGCCTCAAGCCCGGCGTCCTCAAGGGAGACATTCTCCTCAACCTGGACTCCGAAGAAGAAGGCGAACTCTGCGTAGGTTGCGCCGGAGGCCTGGATGCCATCGCCGAATTCAAGTATCACAAATATAAGACTCCGATTCGCCACAAGGGTATGGTCATCACCGTCAAGGGCCTGCAGGGCGGTCACTCCGGAATGGACATCTCCCTGTACCGCGCCAACGCCAACAAGGCAATGGCCCGGATGCTCCTGCCCGTGATGGAGATGTTCGGGGTGAAGGTCGCCAGCTTCACCGGAGGCAGCCTCCGCAACGCCATTCCGTTCGAGGCCGAGGCCGAGATTGTGGTTCCCCAGGAAAACGTGGAAGCCGTGAAGAAGATGGTAGAGAACATCTTCGCCCAGATCAAGGCCGAATTCCAGGAGAGCGACCCTTCCGCCGCCCTCTTTGTGAAGGAATGCCCCGCTGCCGATAAGTTCATCCAGGGCAGCGTGATGCTCCGCGCCGTCAAGGCCCTCCTCGCCTGCCCGTCCAACGTCATCCGTATGAGCCAGGCAATGGAAGGCCTCACCGAGACCTCCATCAATATGGCCATCGTACGCACGGAAAAGGGCAAGATCACCGTCACCAGCCTTATGCGCAGCGCCGTTGACAGCGCCAAGGAAGCCCTGGCCACCCGCGTCCGCTGCATCTTCGAACTCGCTGGAGCCGACAGCATCGTCTTCAAGGGCGGATACTCCGGCTGGACCCCCAAACTGGGCACGGAGATCAACAAGGTGTGTATGGACCAGTACCAGAAGGTCTATGGCAAGCCTATGAAGATTATGGCCACCCACGGCGGCCTGGAATGCGCCATTATGGGTGCCAAGTATCCCAACTGGGAGATGGTCTCCATCGGCCCCACCATCAAGTACCCGCACAGCCCGGACGAGCGTGTCAACATCGCCGCCGTAGCCCGTACCTGGGAGTACCTCAAGGCCATCCTGGCAAACATCCCCGTAAAATAATCACCAACATTGAATCCTGCTCCCAATAAGTCCCTCCCCCGAGGGGAGGGGTTTCGGGAGGGGGTAACGTTAAAAATAAATTAACATTTATGTTCAAAGGACAACCTAAGGGCTTATTCGCCCTGGCATTAGCCAACACCGGTGAACGCTTCGGCTACTACACCATGCTGGCTATCTTCCTGCTCTTCCTGCAGGCCAAGTTCGGCTTCTCGGCCGCTGCCGCGGGCCAGTTCTACGCCATTTTCCTGGCAGCCGTGTACTTTATGCCCGTCGTAGGCGGCTGGCTGGCAGACAAGATTGGTTTCGGAAAGTGCGTCATCACCGGTGTCTGCGTGATGTTCGCCGGCTACCTGTGCCTCGCCATCCCGACGGATGCCTTCGCAGCACGCGGGTTCGCCCTCACCCTGATGATCGGCGCCCTGCTGCTCATCGCTGTGGGTACCGGCCTGTTCAAGGGTAACCTGCAGGTTCTGGTGGGCAATCTCTATGACGACCCCCAGTACAGCGCCAAGCGTGACAGTGCCTTCTCTCTCTTCTATATGGCCATCAACATCGGCGCTATGTTCGCCCCTACCGCCGCCACGGCTCTCACCAACAGCCATCTGGCCAAGGCCGGTCTCATTTACAAGGCCGATATCCCCGCACTGGCTCACCAGTACCTGGCCGGCTCACTTTCTGACACCAGCCTCCTGGAGTCCCTCCAGGCCGGAATGCCCGGTGCCAATGTTACGGCTATGAACCTCACGGACTTCAGCCAGTACTACATTAACAACCTGGCCACCGCCTACAACCTGGGCTTTGCCGTGGCTTGTGTGTCCCTCATCATTTCCATCGCCATTTACCTGGGCTGCCGCAGCTGGTTCAAGCACGCCGACGTGAACGCCCACCAGGCCGCCAAGAACAATGCCCCTATGGTGGAACTCACTCCCAAGCAGACCAAGGACCGCATTGTGGCTCTCATCTTCGTGTTTGCCGTGGTTATCTTCTTCTGGATGGCTTTCCACCAGAACGGTTCCTCTCTCACGTACTTTGCCCGTGACTACACTCAGAGCACCGTTTCCGGCCCGCTCAAGATCGGGTTCAACATCTGGTCCCTCGCCCTTATCGCCGTATCCGTTTACACCCTGTTCAGCACCTTCCAGTCCGAATCCCAAAAGGGTAAGGTCATCAGCGGTATCGTAACGGTAGCCCTGTGGGCCGGTGCCTATCTCCTTTATGCCGGTATGGACGAGGTTATCAACATCCTGCCCCAGCAGTTCCAGCAGTTCAATCCCTTCTTCGTAGTAGCGCTCACGCCCATTTCCATGGCCATCTTCGCATCCCTGGCGAACAAGGGCAAGGAGCCTTCTGCTCCCAGAAAGATTGGCCTGGGTATGTTCGTGGCCGCCCTCGGCTACCTGATTATGCTGGCCGCTTCCAATGGACAGCCGGCTCCGTCCGAGCTGGTGAATGTGGGTGGTGTCTCCCCGGATCCCGTGGTACCTACCTACCTCATCTCCACTTACCTGGTGCTCACCTTTGCCGAGCTGCTCCTGAGCCCTATGGGCATCTCCTTCGTTTCCAAGGTAGCTCCGCCCAAGTTCAAGGGTCTGATGATGGGTCTGTGGTTCGCCGCCACCGCCATTGGCAACTACCTTAGCTCCATTCCTTCCATGCTGTGGAACAACGTACCCCTGTGGGTCAACTGGACCGTCCTGATGGCCCTGTGCGTCATCTCCGGCCTGGTGATGTTCTCTATGCTCAAGAAACTGGAAGCTGCTACTGCATAAGCCAACGTGCCTCGACTTTATATCATTAGCGGTCCTAACGGCTCCGGGAAAACGACGGCCTCGTACGGCGTGCTCCCGGAGCTGCTGGACTGCAGTGAATTTGTGAATTCCGACGAATTCGCCAAACATCTGGCACCTTTTTCGCCGGAAAGCGCCTACATCACCGCCAGCCGTCTGATGATGCGCAAGGTCAAGTACCTCTTTGACCGGCGGGAAGACTTTTGCATAGAAACCACCCTGGCTACGCGTGCCCTGCTCAAAATGGCCCGCAACGCCCAGGAAAAAGGTTACTATGTCACCGTCCTGTATTTCTGGCTCAAGAGCCCGGACATCGCCGTCCAGCGCGTGGCGGCCCGGGTGAAGGCCGGAGGACACGACATCCCGGAAGAAACCATCCGGCGCCGTTACAATATGGGCCTGCACTACTTGTTTCACGACTATATGCAAACCTGCGACAAGTGGATTCTGGCCGACAATTCCAACCCGCCCTTCGACATCATAGCCGAAGGGTCCAAGAAGGGGCTTATCATCCGCGATATGGAACGGTACAACACGGTCAAGAGCCTGGTCACCGAGCACGCGGAATCCCCTAACACCATCAAAGACGTGACGGAATACATAGCCAAGGAGATCGCCAAGGCTCCCGTCGCACACGATGGCGTACCTTACCAGGAAGAGAAATGATTGGAGAGAAGAATTACTATCTGAACGTGTTCCAGGTGGATGTGCCCGCCCTGGACAAACTCATAGGCGAAGCCCTGGCCACCGGCGGGGGCTATGCCGATTTATACTTTGAAAACACCACCTACGGAAGTCTCCTGCTGCGCGACGGCGCGGTCACTTCCGGAGGAAACCATATCGATTTTGGCGTAGGCGTCCGCGTCCTCAGCGGAGAAAAGACGGGCTACGCCTATTCCGAGAGCACGGCGTGGGAAGATATGCTGGCATCGGCCCGGGCAGCGGCGCAGATTGCGTCCTCGGCAGCCGAAGTCAGCCCTTACGGCACCCGCAACCCCAGCCGGGGAGAACCCAATCCCAACGCAGACCGCTATCCCATTCTGCAGCCCTGGCGCGGCGCTCCTATGAGCACCTTCCTCCCCTTCCTGCAAAAGTTGGAGGCCGATGTCCGCCAGCGCGATGCCCGCATAGTGAAAGTCATTGTGAATCTGGCGTTTCAGGTGAGCGACATCCTTATGTACAACTCCCAGAAAGAGCTCAAATGGGACACCCGGCCTATGGGCAGCATTTCGCTTTCCGTGGTCTTCAAACAGGGTAATCTCACAGAGAACAAATCCACTTCCCGGAGTTTCCGCTGCGGGGCCGAGATGCTCACCGACAACCTGGCGCAGGAAATGGCTGCCGACGTGGTGAAAGGCATCGACGACCGCTTCGCCGCCAAGCGTCCCAAGGGAGGCCAGATGCCCGTCGTGATGGGCGCCGGTGCTTCCGGCATCCTCCTACACGAAGCGATGGGGCACGCCTTCGAGGCCGATTTCAACCGCAAAGGCACCTCCATCTTTGCCGACAAGATGGGGCAGCAGATCTGTCCCAAGGGCATCCAGATCATAGACGACGGAACCCTCCGCGGCAACCGCGGTTCGCTCAACTTCGATGACGAGGGTATCCCCGGGCAGAAGACCTATATGGTGGAAGACGGAGTGCTTACCTCGTACCTGCACGACCGTATATCGGCCGCCCATTACGGAGTTCGCCCTACCGGAAACGGCCGCCGCGAAAGCTTCCGTTATGCCCCCATCCCCCGTATGCGCTCCACCTATATGGAAAGCGGAAACGCCAAGGCCGAAGACCTGGTGGCCGAGGTCACCAAAGGCATCTTCGTGGACGAATTCGCCAACGGACAGGTGCAAATTGGGGAGGGCGATTTCACTTTCTATGTAAAATCGGGCTATCTTATTGAAAACGGGAAACTTACCCAACCCGTCAAGGACATCAACATCATTGGCAATGGTCCCGCCGCCCTGGCCGATATCCGCGGCGTAGCGGACGACCTGTCCATAGATCCCGGCGCCTGGACCTGCGGCAAGGAACAGTCCGTTCCCGTCAGTTGCGGCATTCCCACGGTGCTCATCGGCAAACTAACAGTAGGAGGAGAATAGGATGGAGAAAGCCTTACTTACCCAAGAGGAGATAACCTTAGCCAAGCATTGCTTGAACTATGCCTTGGAACAGGGGGCCGATGCCGTGCGCATTACGCTTACCAAGAGCCTGATGAACCTGGTGGGCCTGCTCAACGGAGAGGTGGACAAGACCGCCCACGCCCTGGACCGCAGCCTGCAATTGCAACTCTTCGTAGAGGGCCGATTCGGCTCCTTCTCCTCCAACCGCCTGGAGAAGGAAGGCCTGGAATCCTTCATCCGCGAAGCCATCGGCACAGTAAAAATGCTGGAGGCCGATGCCTTCCGCGCCCTCCCCGCTCCCGAGCGTCTGGCCAAGGACGCCATAACCGGCCGAGAACTGGGCCTGTATGATACCGAATACGAATCTCTCACCGCCGAGAAGCGGAGAGAAATGGCCCTGAGCTCGATGGCCTGGCCCCGCCTTTCCGCCCCTCATCCCGGGCTCCGATCCGGGATCTCCTGGAAACTCATCTCCGAAGAAGGAGAGTATTCCGATTCCGTCTTCGACAGCCTCACCCTGGACTCCCAGGGGCTGGAAGCCCGTCACACGGAGACTTCCTTCGAAATCGGCTACGAATCTACCGTGGAGGACTCCGAAGGTCGGCATTTCTCCAGTTACTGGTGGGACGCCACGCCCCGGCTCAAGGACCTGCAGCTCAAGGACTGTGCTGAAAAAGCCTGCCAAAGGGCTGTGGCGCAGTTGGATCCCCAGAGCGTCCCCAGCGGAAAATACACCCTTATCCTGGACAGCGAATGTGCCTCAAAAGTAGTTACTCCGGTGCTCAATGCCCTGGGCGGCTACAGTCTCCAGCAGAAGAATTCCTTCCTCACGGACAGCCTGGGCAAACAGCTGTTCCCTGAAGGCCTCACCATCGTGGACGCTCCCCGCACTCCCGGCGACACGGGCTGCCGGCTTTTTGACAGCGAAGGCGTGGCCACCCGTGAGATGCCCATCATCCAAAACGGTGTGGTAAAGACTTACTTCTTAAATACTTACATTTCCCGCAAGATGGAGATGGAGCCCACCGTCGAAGACGCCACCCGCGTGAAAGTGCTGCCCTTCGGCGGCTGCCGCACGCAGGAAGAAGTCCTGGCAAAAATGGGCGACGGAATCCTGGTCACGGGCTTCAACGGCGGCAATTCCAACCCCGCCACGGGCAACTTCTCCTACGGCATCGAGGGCTTTGTAATCAAAGACGGAAAGCGCGTCCACCCCGTGCGCGAAATGCTCATTACCGGCAATTTCCTCACCCTCTGGAACAACTTGGTGGCGGTGGCCGACGACGCCCGTCCCTGCCTGTCCAAACTGGTCCCTACCCTGGCTTTTAAAGAAGTTGACTTCAGCGCATGAAAACCGCCGTCGTCATATTAAACTACAACACTAGGAATTACCTGGAGCAGTTCCTGCCCGGGCTCATCGCCTCCTGCGAAGGGCTGGACGCCGGCGTAGTGGTGGCCGACAACGCATCGGCCGATACCTCCGTGGAATTCTTGAAGACGCGCTTCCCGGAGGTTCCGCTCATTGAGCTGGACAAAAATTACGGTTTTACCGGCGGATACAACCGCGCGCTGGAGCAGGTGGAGGCCGATTATTATGTCCTCATCAACAGCGACATCGAGGTGCCTCGGGGCTGGCTTCAGCCCCTTGTGGAATGGATGGACAGCCATCCGGAATGCGGCGCCTGCGGCCCTAAGCTTATTTCCTGGCACCAGCGGGACACCTTCGAGTATGCCGGCGCGGCAGGCGGTCTTATCGACCGTTACGGGTATCCCTTCTGCCGCGGCCGCATTATGCAGAAGATAGAGAAAGACCACGGCCAGTACGATGAGCCCGCCAACGTTCTCTGGTGCAGCGGAGCCTGCCTGATGGTGCGTAGCAGCGTATGGAAGGCCCTGGGCGGTCTGGACGAGCGCTTCTTCGCCCATATGGAAGAGATTGACCTGTGCTGGAGAATGCAGCTCAGAGGCTGGAAAGTCACCGTAGTCCCCGCCTCCTGGATTTTTCACATTGGCGGCGGAACCCTTCCCAACGAGTCTCCCTTCAAGCTGCGCCTGAACTTCCGCAACAACCTGCTGCTCCTTGAGAACAACTTGCCTTCCACCTTGGGAAGCCGGTTCAGAACCCGCGTCAGAATCCTGACCCGTATGTGCCTGGACGGCCTTTCGGCCCTGGTTTACCTGTTCAAGGGAAGGATGGATTTCTTCCGCGCCGTGGTGCAGGCCCATCGCGAATACCGCCAGTTGCGCCGCCCCGGGGAGCTGATTCCGGACGCCCATCGGCCCGAAGGCTTGTACAAGGGTTGGATAGTCCCTATAGGACTATTCGGGAAAAAGTAGTATTTTTGTCGGATTAAAGGGAACGTACCATGAAGATCATTATTGAAGGTGCGGGACAAGTAGGGTCCCACTTGGCCAAGATGCTGAGTGCCGAAGGCGGTGACATCACCGTCCTCGACGACGACCCGGAGCGCATCCGTACCCTGTCCTCATCGGCCGACGTGGCCACCCTGCTGGGGCCCAACAGTTCCATTCCGAATCTGCGGGATGCCGGTTGCGCCAAGGCCGACCTTTTCATAGCCGTCAACCCCCTCAAGAACCAAAGCGTCAACATCGTGAGCGCCCTCCTGGCTAAGAAGCTGGGTGCCAAACGCGTGATTGCCCGCATAGACGACGAAGACTACCTGGCCCCCGAAAACAAACTCCTGTTCAAGGATATGGGCATCGATATGGTCTTCTACCCCGAGAAGAGCGCCAGCGACGAAATCCTGGAAATGCTGCGCCACAGTTCCTCGACGGATTCCCTGGACTTCGCCCGCGGAAAGCTGCAACTGGCCGTATTCAAGCTGGACGACGATTCCCCGCTCCTGGATATGAACGTGAAGGACTTCGCCCACAAGGTGAAGGAACAGCAGGCCGATGCCGAATTCCGCATCGTGGCCATTTCCCGCGGAGGAAAAACCATCATCCCCAACTTCGACACCGGATTCAAATTCCACGATTACCTGTATATCATCTGCCGCCGGGATGCTATGCCCACCCTCATCAAGTATGTGGGCAAGGACCAGATCGACATCCGCCGGGTTATGATCCTGGGAGGTAGCGAAATCGGTGTGATGGTGGCCGAAAAACTGGCCGCCCAGAACCTGGACGAGGTCAAACTCATCGAGATTGACCCCAAGCGCTGCCGTACCTTATCGGCCGCCCTCCCCAGCGAGGTGAATGTCACCTGCGGAGACGCGCGCGACGCCGACTTCCTCCTGGAAGAGGACCTGATGGGCTACCAGGCGCTGCTGGCCGTTACCGGCAACGACGAAGTGAACATCCTCACCTGCGTGGCCGCCAAGAAGATGGGCGTTCCGCGCGTAATTGCCCAGGTAGAGAATTTGGATTACATCCGCCTGGCCGAGGAAATGGGCGTAGACAGCGTGGTGAACAAGAAACTCATCACCGCCAGCCGCATTTACAAGTTTACCCTTTCGGACAAGGTGCGTTCCGTGCGTTATATGAGCGGAACCGACGCCGAGGTCCTGGAATATACGGCGGCCCCGGGCTCCAGAATCACCCGGGACATCCTCAAGAATATTGATTTCCCCGGCAATGCCATCATTGGCGGCGTCATCCGCGGAGGAGACAGCTTCATTGCCGTGGGCCACACCCACATCGAGGCCTACGACCGCGTGGCCGTGTTCGCCCTCCCCGATGCCGTGAAAGAAGTAGATAAAATGTTTAAATAGTAATATGAGTTTACAAAGCGAAAACATCCAGAAGCTGGTGGAGAGGCGCCAGAAAGCCCGTCTCGGTGGCGGAGAAAAACGCATCGAAGCCCAGCACGCCAAAGGCAAGAAGACGGCGAGAGAGCGCCTGGAGCTCCTGTTGGACCCCGGCAGCTTTGAGGAGTACGATATGTTTGTCCAGCACCGCTGCACCCACTTCGGAATGGACCAGTCCCATACGGACGGCGACGGCGTCGTCACCGGTTGCGGCACCATCGGCGGCCGTCCGGTCTATGTCTTTGCCCAGGATTTCACGGTGACCGGAGGATCCCTGTCCAAAACGATGAGCGAGAAAATCTGCAAGGTGCAGGATATGGCCCTTCGCAACGGCGCTCCCTGCATCGGCCTCAATGATTCCGGCGGCGCACGCATCCAGGAAGGCATTGACGCCCTGGCCGGCTACGGTGAGATCTTCGAGCGCAACATCCTCTCCAGCGGAGTGGTGCCCCAGATCAGTTGCATTATGGGTCCTTGCGCCGGCGGAGCGGTATACTCCCCCGCCCTCACGGACTTCACCCTCATGGTCAAGAATACCTCCTATATGTTCCTCACCGGCCCGGCCGTCGTGAAGAGCGTAACCGGTGAACAGGTGAGCCAGGAAGAACTGGGCGGAGCCTCCGTCCACGCTTCCAAGAGCGGCGTCACCCATTTTGCCGCCGAAACCGAGGAAGAGGCCATCGCCACCATCAAGGAACTCATCGGCTACCTGCCCCAGAACAACCTGGAGACGGCTCCCTTCAAGGAAACGGCCGATCCCGTGAACCGCGTGGACGACTCCCTCAACAGCATCGTTCCCGACAATCCCAACAAGGCATACGATATGTATTCCGTCATCAGGAGCATCGTAGACGACGGATCCTTCCTGGAGATTCACAAGGAATTTGCCAAGAATATCATCGTGGGCTTTGCCCATATGAATGGCCGCAGCGTGGGCATCGTGGCCAACCAGCCGGCTGTCCTGGCCGGTGTGCTGGACATCAATGCCAGCCGCAAGGCCGCCCGTTTCGTCCGCTTCTGTGACGCTTTCAATATCCCGCTGGTCACGCTGGTGGACGTTCCCGGCTTCCTGCCCGGCACGCAGCAGGAATACGGCGGCATCATCACCAACGGCGCCAAGCTCCTGTATGCGTACGGAGAAGCCACCGTTCCCAAGGTTACCGTCACCCTCCGCAAGGGTTACGGCGGCGCCCACATCGTGATGAGCTGCAAGCAGCTGCGCGGAGACATCAACTACGCCTGGCCATCGGCCCAGATTGCCGTTATGGGGGCCGATGGCGCCGTGAACGTGCTCTACGCCAAAGATATGAAGGACGACCCTGAGAACGCCCAGGCTATCTTCGACCAGAAGAAGAAAGAATACGAAGAGCTCTTCTCCAACCCCTACCAGGCTGCCCAGAAGGGTTATATCGACGACATCATCGAGCCGCGCAACACCCGTTTCCGCGTCATCCGCGCCCTGGAACAGCTTGCCGGTAAACGACAAGAAATCCCCGCCAAGAAACATGACAACCTACCTCTTTAATTTTCTGCTTACGGCGGGCGGGGACCGAATGTTGGAAACGGATCCCCACGGCTGGACGCTCACCCTCATCAGCGTGACGGTGGTGTTCGCCGCCCTCATCGTGCTGTACTTCGTCTACAGTCTCTCCGGCAGCATCTTCTCCGGCAAATTCAAGCGGGCTCCTAAGGCCAAGAAAGCCGTCAAGGGCACTCCGGATGCCGAGGTAGCCGCCGCCATTGCCGTGGCCTTGGATATGGAAAACTCCGGTGATGTCTACGCCGCCATCGCCACGGCCGTCCATCTCTACCTCAACGACACCGTCCACGACGTGGAGCCCGGCATAGTCACCATCACCCGCAAAGACAGCGGCTGGAACAACAAAGCATTGACATTCAGAAAATTACCTAGATAAAAATCGTTAATATGAAAGAATATAAGTTCAAGATCAACGGAAAGGATTACGCAGTGGCTATCGGTGAGGCCGATGGCAAAATGCTCAACGTAAACGTCAACGGAGCAGACTATCAGGTAGAGCTGGAGAATTCTCCTGTGGCTGCCCCCGCAGCACCGGTTGCAGCCGCCGCAGCGCCCGCTCCCGCAGCTGCCCCTGCCGCCGCACCCAAGCCCGCCGGCGCAGGCCAGACCATCAAGAGCCCCCTGCCGGGCATCATCATTTCCATTGATGTGAAGGAAGGACAGGCCATCCAGCGCGGACAGAAAGTGGCCGTGATCGAGGCTATGAAAATGGAGAACGACATCCTCGCGGAATCCGATGGCACCATTACCGCCATCCACGCCCACAAGGGTGATTCCGTTCTGGAAGGTGCAGACATCGTAACCATCGGCTAATGGATACCATCTTAGACAGCCTCCAGCAGTTCTGGCAGTTTACCGGATTCGCCAACTGCACCTGGCAGCATCTGGCGATGATAGTCATCGGCCTCATTTTCATCACGCTGGGTATCGTGAAGAAATGGGAGCCGCTGCTGCTGGTGCCCATCGGCTTCGGCATCATCATCGGCAACATCCCGCTGTTCTTTGACCCCACCACCGGAATGGGCCTCAAGATCGGCATTTATGAGGAAGGGTCCGTACTCAATATCCTGTACCACGGTGTGCGCAACGGCTGGTATCCCCCGCTCATCTTCCTGGGCATCGGTGCTATGACGGATTTCAGTGCGCTCATCTCGCAGCCCCGGCTCATCCTCATCGGAGCAGCCGCGCAGCTGGGTATTTTCGGTGCCTACCTGCTTTCCCTGGCGCTGGGCTTCGCTCCCAATGAGGCCGGTGCCATCGGCATCATCGGCGGCGCTGACGGCCCCACCGCTATCTTCCTCAGCTCCAAGCTGGCCCCGGATCTGATGGGCGCCATCGCCGTATCGGCCTATTCCTATATGGCCCTGGTTCCCGTGATTCAGAAACCCATTATGCTGCTCCTCACCACCAAGAAGGAGCGCCTCATCCGGATGAACAAACCCCGCGTGGTAAGCCAGCGGGAGAAGATCATCTTCCCCATCGTGGGCTTCATCTGCACGGCCTTCATCGTGCCGTCCGGCCTGCCGCTGCTGGGAATGCTCTTCTTCGGTAACCTCCTGAAAGAGAGCGGCGTAACCAAGCGTCTGGCCGCTACCGCCGGAGGCCCGCTCATCGACGTAGTCACCACCCTTATCGGCCTTACAGTGGGCGCCTCCACCCAGGCCGATGTGTTCCTGAGCGGCCGTTCCGTCCTCATCTTCGGACTGGGTCTGGCTTCCTTCGTGATTGCCACCACCTTCGGTGTCAGTTTCGTGAAATTTATGAACCTGTTCCTGCCGGAGGGCAAGAAGATCAACCCGCTCATCGGCAATGCCGGTGTATCGGCCGTCCCGGATGCCGCCCGCGTGTCGGAAGGCGTCGGCCTGGAATGCGACCCGTCTAACCACCTGCTAACCCACGCAATGGCCCCCAATGTGGCCGGAGTTATTGGATCGGCCGTCGCAGCCGGTATCCTGCTGGGATTCCTCGGATAAACCAACCAATTTAATAACCATGCTATTTTACAAAAAACTGACTTTGTTGGCGGCGGCCGCCCTTTGGCTGGTCGCCTGCTGTCCTAAGGTCGAAAACGGCAGCATCCGCCGCGCCTCCCCTATGTCCCAGGGGATGAGCGCTACGCACCTTGCCCTCATTGACAGTGCCGTCAATGCCTCCATCGCCGCGGGAGAAATCCCCGGTGCCGTGGTGGGCGTGGTACGGAATGGCCATCTGGTGTATGAGAAAGCCTTCGGATACAAGTCCCTGGTACCCGAAAAGGACACTATGACCCTGGAAACTATGTTTGATATGGCCTCCGTGTCCAAGTGCGTAGGAACGACCCTTTCCTTTATGCAGCTGGTAGAGCAGGGCAAGGTCCGCCTGGTAGACCCGGTGAACTATTATTTCCCGGATTTCCAGCCCTGGGAAGACCCTGAGACGCACGAGAAGGTGGACATCACCGTCCAGGACCTCCTCACCCATTCTTCGGGCCTGGCCGCGTATCTGCCCAACGTTCCGGCTTACATCGCAGAATTCGGCGAAAACACGCCCGATTCCCTGATGATGTACATTTCTACCCGCATCAAGCGCAACTTCCGTCCCGGCACCCAGCAGCTCTACAGCTGCCTTAACTTCATCACTTTGCAGAACATCCTGCAGAAGGTTACCGGCGAGCGCCTGTGCGATTACGCCCAGAAGAACGTCTTCGACGTGCTGGGCCTGGAACACACCACTTATTTCCCGCTCTACGGGGAAAAGCCCTGCCGTCCGGGTCTGGAAGAGTTGGCCAAGCTCTGCGCCCCTACCGAACTACAGGAAGACGGTCACGTACTCAAGGCCGAGGTCCACGACCCCACCGCCCGTCTGGTCAATGCCGGTAACTCCGGAAACGCCGGCGTGTTCTCCAATGTGGAAGACCTGGCTGTGATTGCGGCTGCGCTCCTGAATGACGGTTCCTACAACGGACGCCGCATCCTGAGCCCGCTCACCGTGAAAAAGATGTTTACCGTTCCCGAGACCAATGCCTATGAGGTAGCCCGCGCCTTAGGTTGGGACACCTACTACACCGGTCCCTACACCAGCGGTGACATTTTCTGCTTAGATGACGTCCGCGGCCACACCGGCTACACCGGCACGTCTATGATTCTGGACCCCGAGACCAGTACCGCCGTGATTGTGCTGGCCCACCGGGTACACCCCAAAGACGAAGGCTCCACCAGCCGTCTGCGCTCCGTGGTTGCCTCCATCGTCGCCAGCTCTATCGGCCGATAAAATGATTATATCTGTTGATTTCTTTCTGAAGGGCCTCCTCGTTAAAGGAGGCCTTTTCGTTGAATAAATCCACTTCTACAGGGCCTCCGGAGGTATTCCAGTTGCCAATGACCTCACCATCCTGGAGCAGCACCGGCCAGAAGATGCCGCTGTTGTTGTGGGCACGGTGGCTATGGTCCGGATGGAGCACCACGTGGCGGGTTTTGTAGCCGATGAGGTATTCGTCGTAAGGCGGCAGCAGATGCACACAGCCGCTGCGGAATCCGCGGATGCGGCTGTCCTGATGGGAGAAGAGGTCCATCTTTTTCCAGCGCTCCCGGATGAGTTCCGAGCCCAGATCCTCCATTCCTTTCCGGCAGTCATTGAGACCCAGACCGCTCCACCAGGCAAAGTCCTGCAAGGTGGCCGGACCGTGGCTGCGGAAGTATTTCCGGGTCAGCAGGGCCAGGGCTTCTTCCCGGGGAAGGGACCGGGCCCCCGGCAGTTTATCGGCCACCAGCGCGCAAGTTCTTCTCAAGGGGGTGAGGTCCCCGCTGCACAGCAGCCCGGAGTATTCGGCCAGGCGGATGTGGTAAGACAAGCGCTGGTCGCTCATATCCATCCCTTTATCCAGAAGGGCCGATGCAAAGTCCTCCTTGAGAACGGACTTTTTCCGGGAAAGAAGATCGGCAAAAACTTGCTGTACAGCCTCCTGCTCCGCCTCCGGAATACTTACACCGTTGGTCTTCATCCAGCTGCGAAGGCCTCGCAGGGCCGATTCACGGCACAGATCCAGCATCCACAGCAGGTCTTCCCCGGCCACCAGCTGCCAGGTGGTCCGGAAAAGGTGGGTACGGACAATCCTTCCGGCATTGTAATCCTTGGTGAAAGCCTTGAGGGAAGGCCTCTTGCACCGCATCCCTACCGCCCAGCGCATCATCTTGTAATCCTGAGCCTGCAAGGCCCCCATCCACTCCACCAAATCGTGCGGGGAAGTGAACCGGAGCCCGATAAGCTGTTGGTTCAAAAGTCTGGCCGAGACAGGATTCATAGTTTATTTAAGCATCTTCTTGGCCAGGGTGCCCAGGAAGAAACGCTCGGAGAAGGAGAGCTTCTGGACCAATCCCAGGATGATGATGTCCAGGGCGGCGAAACGGCGGCACTCCTTCACGAAAGCGTCCAAATTGTCGGGGCCGTTGTAAGCCAGGGCGAATGCATTCCAGAACTGGATCATCTGCTTGTCCGTCATATGGGCGATTGCCTGCACGCGTGCGGTGCGGCTGAAGATATTGCAGAACAGATAGAAATGTCCCAGGTCAAACTGGGGAATACCGTGCGTGGCACGGCCCAGGTCAATCCAGTAGGGCTTTTCATCGGCCAGGATGATGTTTCCCATCTGGAGGTCACCGTGCAGGAGCTGGTCGCTTTCGGGGATTTCCTTGACAAACGCAATGAGCCTTTCCTTGGCCTTGCCGCTCACAAGAGTCGTGGTTTCGGCCGCTTCCTGCATCCTCTTCTTCATAGAAGGAATCCATTCGCTGTCCTTCACGGTCTTGGCGTGGAACTCCTTCAGAAGGTTAGCCATTTGGGCAGCCCGGACATCGATGGTCTCCGGGTTTTCGCCGCATAGGCGGGCAAAGGATTTCTTGCCCGGGATTTCCTGGCATTTGACACCATAGAAATCTCCCACCTTCACTATTTCGTACAATTCGGGCGTGGGAACTCCGGTTTCAAAAACGGCCTTCGGTGTATGGAATTCTTCGCGGATGGTTTTTTCCGTTGTGTCAATGGTGTTGACTTTTAGCAGGATGCCGGGCTCGGCTTCATTCACATAAACGGCACCGTTGCCGCCTTCTCCCACCTGGGTCCAGGCGCTGAGATCAATGCTCTTGTATTCGTCCATAATCCGTTCGTTTATTTACTCTTGGCTACAAATATAATATTAATTGCGTTTCCATCACGCGATGGCATTGGAATTGGTCGGGTTTTTTATTATATTTGCCCTTATACAGATAACACTGAAAAAGCAAATCATATGGACAAACTCCAGGAACTGACCCAGAAACTCTACAACGAGGGTCTGTCAAAAGGAAAGGAAGAGGGCGAAGCCCTGCTGGCCAAGGCACAGATGGAGGCCGATGAACTGGTCAAGAAAGCCCAGGAAGAGGCTGCCGCCATCATAGAAAAGGCCAAAAAGGAAGCGGGCGATTATAAAATCAAGATGGAAGGGGACGTTAAGATGGCTTCCACCCAGGCCCTGCAGGCCACCAAGGCTAGCATCGAGGGAATCATCGTAACCAAGGCCGTAGAGCCCGTCAAGGAGCAGCTCTCCGGCGCCGCCTTCCTCAAGGAGGTCATCACCGCCGTAGCCCAGCGCTTCAGCACCCAGGAATCTATGGACCTCTCCCTGGTCCTTCCGGAAAAGCTCCAGAAAGAGCTGGAACCCTTCGTGAAGGGAGAACTGGCCAAAACCCTGGGCAAAGGCGTAGAGGCTTCCTTCTCCAAGAAGGTGGCCGGCGGCTTCATAATCGGCCCCAAAGACGGCAGCTATTTCATCAGCCTCACGGACGAAGCTTTCCAGGATCTTATTGGAGAATATCTCCGCCCCGCCACCAAGAAAATTCTCTTCGGCTAGCGCATGAGCAATTTCGAGTATATCATTTCCAGCCTCCCCTACCTCACCCTGGACTACAAGTACGAGGACGGGCAGGGATTCTATACCGTGCTGGAAGAGATCAAGGGAAACCTGGGAGAAAAGGACACCGAGTCGCTGGACTTCCTGCTGGACGGTTTCAATGCCAAAAAGCTGGACGCCGATTTCTATGCCCTCGCCCTGAAGAGCCCCATCGCCTTCATCCGGGAGTATTTCAGGTTCGACCTTAACCTCCGCAATGCCAAGGTGCGCTATCTCAACCGCGTGCTGGGCCGTCCCGATGATCAGGACGTAGTCACAGGCCTGGGGACCGGAGAGGAAGAAGACCTGGACATTGACGGCTACCGCTTCACCGGAGGAGAGTTTGAGGAAGACCTCAAGGTGCAGAACGCACTGGAAAGCGCCAGCCTCCTGGACCGGGAGCAATCCCTGGACGACATTACCTGGGAAAAGATCGATTCCCTGGAGACCTTCCACTATTTTGACATCACCGCCGTCCTGGCCTATGTAGCCAAGCTCCACATCGTGGACCGCTGGCTGGCCCTGGACGAGGAAAAGGGCCGTGAGCTCTTCCGCAAGCTGGTGCAGGAGGTCAGAGGAACATTTAAAGGAGTAAATTACACAGAAGAATAACGTATGAAAACAACTGGTATTGTAACCGGCATCGTTTCCAACCTGGTTACCGTCAAGGTGGACGGGCCTGTTGCCGAGAATGAAATCTGCTTCATCAATCTTGGCGGAGTCAAGATGATGGCGGAGGTCATCAAGGTCAACGGAGAAAACGCCTCCGTCCAGGTGTTCGAGAGCACCCGAGGCCTCAAGGGAGGCGACAAGGTGGAATTCGAAGGCCGTATGTTGGAGGTACAGTTGGGCCCCGGCCTGCTCTCCAGCGTGTACGACGGCCTGCAGAACAACCTGGCCACCATGGAGAATGTCTTCCTCCAGAGAGGTGAATACACGGATCCCCTGGACCGCCAGAAGAACTGGGACTTCACTCCCATCGCCCAAGTTGGGGACACGGTAGTGGCCGCCGACTGGCTGGGAGAGGTTAAGGAAGGCTGGCTGCCCCATAAGATCATGGTTCCTTTCTCCTTCGAAGGGGAATTCAAGGTCAAGTCCATCAAGGAAGCCGGAGCCTACACCGTTGATACCGTCATCGCCGTCCTTACCAACGACGCGGGAGAAGACGTAAACGTGACCATGGTACAGAAATGGCCCGTGAAGATAGCCGTCAAGGGATACAAGGAAAAACCGCGCCCCAACAAGATCATGGAGACCGGCGTCCGTGTCATCGACACCCTCAACCCCATTGCCGAAGGCGGTACGGGCTTCATCCCCGGACCTTTCGGCTGCGGCAAGACGGTGCTTCAGCACGCCATAGCCAAGCAGGGTGACGCCGAT
>Ga0310690_10005214_pt1 | contig 17798 bp, 38 predicted proteins | sample AusTroGonzalo_MG_2_FD_207661 | JGI IMG/M metagenome (GOLD analysis project Ga0310690, IMG submission 207661) | Bovine rumen microbial communities from tropical cattle in Woodstock, Queensland, Australia - Gonzalo_04 (v2) (version 2) | ecosystem: Host-associated > Mammals > Digestive system >...
AGAGCAAAGAAGACTAATCAGTTTAATGAAATGATACATACGGATTATGACTTCGATGCAATTGAGAAACAGCTATTGAAGAAACAGCTATTGGGGGATTGAGAATGAGTAAGGAGTATTACGCAGACTTAGAGGTACAATGTCCCTTTTACTTGAAGGGTGGAAATAACTTCATACAATGCGAAGGGATTGAGGGATGCTCTTCTGTTAAATTACTCTTCAACGATTCTAAAGGGTGTCCCTTAACGGAAGACAGGCAGGATTATTCAGAACACTTTTGTAAATGGCGGTATGAAGACTGCGAAGTTTATAAGAGCATACAAAAAAAATACGGAGGAAGTTAAAGAATGAACAAAGTAATTTTAATGGGCAGGCTTACTCACGATGCGGAAGTGAGATATACGCAGGGCGATAATTCAACAGCAATCGCACGATACTCACTTGCAGTTGACAGAAGAGGCAAGGCGCAGGACGGAGAAACCAATGCAGACTTTATTAACATTGTGGCCTTTGGTAAGGCAGGAGAGTTTGCAGAAAAGTATCTGCACAAGGGCATGAAGGTTTTGGTTACAGGCCGTATTCAGACAGGCAGTTACACAAATAAGGACGGAGTTAAGGTTTACACAACAGACGTTATTGCCGAAGACCAAGAGTTTTGTGAGCCTAAGAACACACAGGAAAGACCACATCCTGCAACAGAAAACGATGGATTTGTAAACATACCCGAAGGGATTGACGAAGACCTTCCCTTTGCACAGCCAACACGATAGGAGGAAAAGATTATGCGGACAATAAGCGTACAGGTTGAAGCAACAGTTAACTTTGAAGTGGAAATCGATATTTCCGACAAGAATTATGAAAAGTTTGAAAACGGAGAAATCGGTTCCGATGAATTGGAAGAAATCTACCAAGACAAAATTCAAAATGCAGTCAGCAAATATGATTTGAATTGTGGCGATATCGACTACACAACAAGCATAGATTACGTGTAAGACTTCGCATGGGACTCAAGACAAGGCCTGTAACGCTTTGAAGGTAAAAGTTATCGCTTAAAACATTCAAGGCGGTTACAGGGCATCACAGGAGGTTATATGAGAAAAGAAATCCAATTAGGCCCGACAAGGTTCATAAACGTTTGGGGATACAAAACGTTGTATTGGTTTATCCCCTTTGGGTTTAGACTTTACAGATTCAATGAAGGGGTACGAAGAGAAGTAAAGGTAGAGCTTATCTTTTTAAAGTGGAGCCTAGAATTTGATTTTGTAAAGTACGTTGGAATTGATGAAGTGTTCGGGAGGTAAAAGATGGATTGCCCTATATGCAATGGAAAGACAGAAGTAATTGACAGTAGGAAGCGGTCATACGGAGTGTGGCGTAGAAGACAGTGCCTAGAATGCAAAAGCAGATTTAATACGCAGGAGATATTAAGCCTCAATGCTTCCGAGATAAGCAGGAGGATTGGCGGTCTTAAGAAAGCCATAAGTAGGATGCAGGATAGTATTAATGCAATCAATGAGCTTATAGAGCAAGGAGAAGGCAATGAGTAAATTAAAAGGTTATCAATGTTCTCAATGCGGACAGATGCTTCCGATAAGCAAAACTCGAAACGGCATTTGCACTTGCGAGTATTGCGGAAGCCAATACAGAGTAGAGGATGATTGCGGAAGGTTAAAGATTGAAACGCTTCCCTTTAGAAGCATTCAGCTCACGTTATCAAAACGAATTGCATACGAATATCTTAAAGAGAATCCAACAGAAACTTTAGCGTGGTCGCTTGAAGAAATGGCAAGTGAAATGGCTGAGAAGCTTATGCCATACTTGGAATTTGAAATGGAACACGATATAAAATACATGGATTATCGGTTGCGTGGAAGCGTAAGAATAGCCATTCCGCAGAGAAGCGGACTAGAAGCATTTGAAGCAATGAGAGAAAAAGTTAAAGTTGAAGAAACAGTAGTTGGAACAAGAAACTTAGAAAAATGGAGGTAATTAAAGATGGAAATTATTAGTTTAGTAGTAGCAGGAGTTGCATTAATCGTTGGAGTGGTTGCTTTGGGCCGTACAGTAAAGCAGAAAAAGTATATCGTTAAGCTTGTAGACAATAGCCTTAAGGATGGCTTGATGCGTATCGAAGAGTTAAGAGTAACAAAGAGAATTTTAAAAAACCATACGGATGCAATCGAAAAGCTTTTGAAGATGCACGAAGGAAAAGAGTGTGACGTTCCGAAGCGTGAAGAAAGAAAGCAGGCTAAGCTTTACAGAATTACGGAAGACAGAACAGCTTACTTCGGACAGTGCGATGCAGACGGAGTACCAAACGAAGGCGTGGTTATAACCTTCCGCAAAAACGATGTGTGGGAATTTGTAAAGGAAAACCTTAACGGAACAGTCCTTTTTGAAAAAGGCAATTTAAAAGTTATGGCTCCTAAAGATAGCTCACTGTACAAAATCTTTCAAGAAATCAAAGTTGTTAAGCAGGAGGAAGGCGATGGAAGCGTTAACACCAAGAGAAAAGAGAAAGAAAAAAAGTAAGGTTAACGCTCCGAAGCATGATTTAACAAAAGAATACATCATCCGATATTCCGTTGACTGCGTATTGGGCCAAACGTCAATAAGGATTAAACCAATTGGAATTGACTTTGACAGTGAAGAAACGAAAACAGTTGTAAAGAAAGAGTTAGAGTTGCTTCAAGAGACAGGTTCAATCACAGTAACGGATATGGATGAGGCAGTCAGTGAAATTATCAAAGCGATGAAGGAGCTGTAAAATCGGAGGGATAACAAATGAATTTAGCAAAAGAAACGCCCGAAGCAGACAAGGAGAGTGAGGAATGACAAGAGAAGAAATAGAAAAGGCAATAAGAGAATTAACAGAAATGATAGATTATTGTAATCAGCTAGACTTAGACGCAGGTTCAGAAGAAGATGCTCCGACAAACGAAGCTGATATGTTAGAAGCATTTAACTTATCACTTGCCTTATTGAAAAGAGAATTACAATTCCTTGATGCAGGATATAAGAATCAAAAAGTAGAATTCTATATCGGAGGCCGTAAGTTTATGGTAAAGGAGATGGCGCAATGACAAGAGAAGAAAGAAAAGAAGCAATCGGAGTGTTAGAAAACGCCAAAAACTTTAGTTATGATGAAGCATACACAAAGGCATTTGATTTAGGTATCGAAGCCTTAAAGCAAGAACCATGCGATGATGCAATAAGCAGAAAAGCGGTTATAACAGAAATAAAAAAATGGTGGCGAACCGCCTTAGATGCGGAAGGTTCTCCGCTTATATGTGAAACCATTAAGAAAATGCAACCCGTAACACCCACACAGAAAAGAGGGAGTTGGATAGAACGATTCAACGAAGATGAAAGATGGTTGATGTGTACGGAATGTCGAAAAGACAGCGATATAGCTCATAACTTCTGCCCTCATTGTGGAGCAAAGATGGTTGAGTAGCAGGAAAGTGAGGATAAGTAAATGTTACACGAAATCAAGTTAAAAGAGGATTACATTGAGCCTGTTTTATCGGGCAATAAAAACTTTGAAGTGCGCCTTAATGACCGAGGGTATCAGAAAGGCGATTTGGTTAAATTCAAGGCGGTTTCAAGACAAGGCGTGACTTACGTTGAACCCGAACTTGAAAATGCAACCTTTGAAATAACCTACGTGCATAGCGGTTTAGGATTGCAAGAGGGTTATGTAGTATTTGGAATCGAGCGAAAGTGAGGATAGGGAATGAATGTATTAATCGAGTTACCCGAAAGGCTTTTCTTAATGATGAAAGTATCGGTTGCACAGTTAATTTTGAGAAAGCGAATGACGAAGAAGGAGAGCGACGAATGACTAAGGCGGAACAATTCAAAGATGTGTTTGGAGTTAAACCAAGTGAGTTGGCGATTAAGAAGCTTAATGAATTTATCGACTACTATGAGCAATTGGATTTAGATAGCGGTTCAGAAGAGGACGATAAGACGAACGAAGCAGATTGCCTAGATGCTTTCATATATGCGGTTAATGCCATTGAAACAAATGACAAATTGGAAGAAGCTATTGAAAACATCAAGGCGGATTTAGCAAAGACATTTTGGTGTGATGACGATGCACGTATCAAGGCAGAAGAAGTTGTTGACAAGTACACAAAGGAGCTGTTATGAATTGCGTAACCGAAAAATGTATTCATTGTAAGTTCAAAGATGTAGGTGATAAGACAACAAAGTATTTCAAATCAATGTTAGTTCCGTATTGCGATATAGGCGGTCATGTGACATATCCGTTTATTGACAACGGAGAACCGCTTAATTGCAAGCAATACAAAAAACAAGCAGACGAAAAGGGGGTTGGTGTAAATGAGTGAAGAATGGTTGGATGGCGGTGATTGTACCAAATGCAGAAAACAAAAGTATTGTTCACATGAATGTACGGCACATAAAAACATAGTAGCCGAGGAAAGAAGAAACTTTATGAACGCACTTATGATTAAGTCGGGTATTCCGTCAGAAATGGTTGGGTACGCTAACAAGTGGATGAAGGAGATGATGTAAATGAAAGAAATTGTCACATACTTAGGCACATATTTAGTTTTAGCACTTGCAACAACCCTGCTTGGCTTTTTTATATACATTCTTCCAACAATCAGTGGTGAAGAAGACTTGGGATTAACATTGTTTATCGTTATCGGTGTATTACTTGGGGTAATAACATACTTCGTTGTGCCGTTGCTTTAGAAGGGAGTTAATGTAAAATGAGTGCAGATGAAAGAGCAGAAGTCTTAAACGCTATCAACATGGCATTTGCTAAAAAGAAAATGAACTATGTTGTGGTAGGCTACGAAGACAACACGGATGATGGCGCTTTCTTGGAAGTGTTGATTGACAGAAAAAACGAGGTAGAACAAGATGGTTGAGGTTTTAGAATTTATTTTCAGCGACTTTTGGCACTTTGTAGGAACAGCATTATTGCTTGGCATTATAGCTTGGGGCATAGGAAGGTTTAAGGAGGGTTAATGTAAATGAACACGGCAGAATTTATCACATTGGTTGTTTGCATTGCAATCGTTGCGGTTGCTCAAATTGTGACAAGGTTTAAAGAACGTTGTTCCGATAGACAACGTGAGATTGTAATCGTTCAAGTCTATGTTGTAAGAAAAGGCGATTCGTGGACAAAGATATCAACGTTGTTCGGAACTGACGTTGAAACGCTTAAGCGATTTAATGGTATCGAAGAAGCAGAGAAACTTTACGAAGGTCAGATTGTTAAAGTTCCGCAACTTAGATTAAAAGCAGAAAAAGAGAGGAGTTGATTTAAATGACCATAGAGGAATTACGCAAATGTGGAGTTACAGTTTACTTTGAAAAGGACGAGATTTTGGAATTAAATAATTTGTTAACAGCATTACCCGAAGAAATTTACATGGAAGATTATCCGCTAATCAAGAAGATACATCAGACATGCAACCTTTCTCGTTATGGTTGGCATGACTTTGGAGAGTTTAAAGAACGAGATAAGAAGTATCAAGAGTATCTCAAGAAACATGACAAGGAGGAAGCAAACGAATGAACAAAAGGCAGGCTAAGAAAAAGAGGCCACGCAATGCAAAGGACAAGTTCTACAGGCTTAGGTTTTGCAGGCAGGTGGCAAGGCTAAGAAGGGAGTTGAAGCGAAGTGGCAAATCATTACATGAATCGGATAATGGTAAACAGGCTACGCAAGGCAATGAAGGTTAAGGGAGTAACCACAAGTCAGCTTTGCAAGGCTTTAAACATTGGATACTGCGACTTCATTGCAATGTGTAACGGCAAGAGTCCCTGCTACAACAAATGGCAAAGAAAGATAGCTGAGGTTTTGGATACGGACAGGGAAGTGCTGTTTCGAGAGTTTACGGATGAAAAGCCGAAGGTAGTGTACGTGGTTACGGCAAGAGAAGAAGGCCGAAGTTATACGGCAGGGGAGGAAAAATAAATGTGGGGTATCTATTTGATTTTGCTTTTGTTTGTATTGTTGGGATTTGCACTTGGAGTAGATTGCGGAAAGAAGTTGGTGGAGTTTAACAAAGAGCAAGAGGCAGAGATGTTTCTGCCTCCTCCGAAGCGAAGCTTGATTGACAGGCTAGATACACTCGATGAGATAAACAAGGCGCTTAATGAGAACACAATTACCAAATGGCGTGACGTTCTGAGCATTATCAACAATATGCCCGAGGCTCCCTTGCAGGAAGACGAAGAGAGGCGTACAAAAGAGTATCCTCAAATTGTGGCCTGCGGAAAGGAAAACTGCGAAGACTGCAGGGCGCTATGGCGGTGCGTGAGAGGCAGGAGCCTTGTTAGGAAAGGAAGGCAGGCTAATATGGGCAAAGAGTTTAAAGATTTAACGGAAGAAGAGCTTTGCGACTTGATGTGTGGCAGGCCCGAAGAAGATACGGAGGAAGAGGATGGCTAAGCATATTGTGTTTACTTCTCCACGAGGTTACGGCAAAACCTTATCGCTAGAAAAGATTCAGCAGGAATTGTACGAAGCGTACATTACAGGCTATAAGAAATGCATCATAGACCACATGGCGGTAATGCCAAGCGTATCCTCAGATGATTTAACAGAAAAGGAAATTAACTCGATAAACGCTAAGGCAGGCCTTTATCAAGGGTTTAAACCAAAGTAAAGAAAAAGCAGGGAGTTTAATCCCTGCTTACTCTTTTTATTATCCATTCGTTAAGGCTTAGGCCTTCCGCTTTAGCTTGTTCCTGCCACGCCTCCTTAATTCCTTTAGGTACGTTTACTTCGATGCGGTCTTTAGTGGTGGCCTTCCAAGCGTTCTGCCTGCGGTATTGCTTCTTAGTATCAATCATTCCTGCCTCCTAGTAGTATCCGATGATGCTGTAGGATATAACCTTAATCATCCTGCCTGTTTTGTATCCATGCTTCTTGCCAAGCTTTCTCTTTGCGGATGCTAAGTCTTTAGCATCGATGGACTTATTGTAAGTCTTTCCCTTAAGTTCGTAAATAACGTGGTATGCTATCATTTTGTGCCTCCCTTCCTATAAACGCTTCCATGTTTCTTCGGTAATATCATTTGCGATTAAGTCTTCCAAGCTGTAACCAATTGATACGGATTCGATGAGTCCTTCCTTTTTGCAATCCTCAAGGACTAAATGCATTGCGTTCTTCTGTCCCTGCTTCATCTTGTGGAAGGGAATTGTAAATTCAAATCCTGCAGGATAGTTTCTAATCTTGTTAATGCAATAATCGTACTCGGTTGATGTTCTAAATTCTTGTGCTGTCATTTTGTGCCTCCTTGTCAATGTTCAATGCGACCTGCCATCATCAGTACAGGGCGGTCATTCCCTGCAGACCCTCCGAAGAGGGTTTCGGCTACTATCTTAAGTTGATTAGTACAGTCTTCTTTTTGACTGTATCGTAGACATAATGTTCAATCTTAGTTGCCTCTTCAACCTGCTTTAGAATTTCAAAAGCATCTTTCTTGTTGCTTCGTGTGAAGTAATAAAGGTTGTTGTCTCTACGTCTGATTTGATATCTGTCTGCCATAAGCGCCTCCTTATAAATCTTCGAAGCATCTTCCTGCATCGGCTTCGTTCATTCCGTTTGCTATGCAGGTTGCGTATCTAGCTTCGACTCTCCAATTTACGATTGCTTTGATTCTTCCGTATTCCTTAGAAGTAACAGGCCTGCTCTTTGCTATCCATTCAAGCTTAGATGCTTCGTCCATTAACTCGTCTATATCGTCCTCGGAGTTAATTGTCTTACCTGCAATCTCGAGTGGAGCTTTAAGTCTGCCTTCTCTTAAGTCTAAGGCTATGCAGAAGAGCTTATCGTGCATCGACTCAAGATTGAAAATCCATCCTTCCTTAACGAAGTATTTCTTAGTATCGGGATTGAGCGGAGTAACTAGTCCGCAGACTCCGTTAGCTTCATAAGCGGTAGATAATGCAACAGCTCTGTCTTCCTCCTCGAAGTCTTTATACCAAGATTTATTGAATGAATTCCATCTAAAGCCTTCTGCCTTTAGTTCCTGCTTAATGGAAAACGTGTTTCCTGTAAGTATCAGTCTATACATTATGTGTTCCTCCTTATTCAAGGTGCATAGTTAGGAAGGGAAGACCCTTCGGTTGTACTTATCGTATTACGGAATACGGATAATGTCAAGCAAAAGTTGAAATAATTTTTCGTTAATTTGATTTTTGAGTCGGCAGGGGGTTAGAAAACACTATCCGAACACGTTACAATAAGTGTATGCAGGCAAATAATAAAGGAGTTTCGCATACTCCACCTAAAACATGGAAAAAAATAAGAGATGAATACGTTGGCTCCAATGCCTCGATGCGTGAGCTTAGCAGGAAGTACGGCATTTCGGTTTCCTGTATATCGGATAAAGCTAAGAAGGAAGGATGGAAAGAGCTTAAAGCACAGATAAACGAGAAAGCCGAACAAAAAATAGTTGAGTCGCTTTCAGACAAGCAGGCATCGAACACTGAGAAGGCAATGGATATTATTGATAGCCTCATGGACAAGCTCAGTGAGGCCGTTAAGCACGTTAACACGAAGGATGTTAGCGCTATGAAGTCGCTTGTCACTTCTTTGAAGGATTTAAAGGATATCGGAGTCTTTGAGGTTAAGAAGACAGAATCCGAGGGAATCAAGATAGAAATGGGAGGCACAGAAGACTATGCCGACTAGGACTCTTACGATTGACAGACCTAATAAGAAGCAGGAGCTTTTCCTGCGTGATAAGCATAAGGTTGTTATCTTCGGAGGCGCTAGAGGAGGAGGCAAGTCATGGGCCATAAGAGTTAAGGCAATCCTGCTTGCGTTCAAACACGCAGGCATAAGGATAATGATAGTCCGTAAGTCTTATCCCGAGTTGACGGAAAACCATATAAAGCCTTTGAAGGCTATGCTTAAGTGCGGAAGCGAACAGGAATTTGCTAAGTACAAAGACAGCACGAAGGAAATGACGTTTCCTAACGGCTCAGTTATCTTGTTCCGTTATTGTGACACGGACAAGGACTTAGACAGATATCAAGGAACAGAGGTAGATATTCTCTTCATAGATGAGGCCACACAGTTTACAGAGCATCAAATAAAGACTCTAATGGCCTGCGTAAGAGGCACGAACAGCTTCCCGAAGAGAATCTACCTTACCTGCAATCCGAGTGGGCAAGGAATGGGATATATCAAGCGTATTGCTATTGATAGAAAGTTTGAAGAGAACGAAGATGCAGATGATTATTCCTTCATTCAATCCCTTGTTACCGATAATGAAGCACTAATGAAAAGCAATCCCGACTACATTAAACAGCTTGAGGCGCTTCCTCCGAAGCTGAGAAAAGCGTGGCTTAACGGAAGATGGGATGTATTTGAAGGAGCCTACTTTGAAGAGTTTAGAGAGACTCCCGAGCCTCAGAAGTGCTACGAAGCAGGTATTACAACCGAGCAGGCCCTTCAACAGCATCGATGGACTCACGTTATCGAGCCTTTTGATATCCCTGCAGGATGGAATATTTACAGAAGCTATGACTTCGGTTACGGAAAACCCTTCTCCGTTGGATGGTGGGCCGTTGACTATGACGAAACAGCCTACAGAATCCTAGAGCTTTATGGTTGCACTAAGACTCCAAACGAAGGAATCAAGTGGAGTCCTTCACAGCAGATGGAGAAGATTGCCGAGATAGAGCGTGAGCATCCGTGGCTCAAAGGCAAACGAATCGAAGGTGTGGCTGACCCTGCGATATGGGAAGGTTCACACGGCATCAGCATAGTAGAAGAGGCCGACAAAAGAGGAGTTTGGTTTGAAAAAGGAGTCAATGACAGAATTGCAGGATGGATGCAGGTTCGAGAAAGACTCAAGTTTGATGAGAACGGATACGCTAAGATGTATTTCTTCAATACTTGCAAGGCGATTATCCGCTGTATGCCGTTAATGATGTTTGATGAGTATAAACCCGAAGACTTGGATACGGACTTGGAAGACCACTGCCTAGATGATTGCAGATATTTCTCTATGCATAGGCCCATAGCTCCGAGACTCATTCAGACTCAATATAAACCATTAATAGACCCATTAGACCAATACGCAAAGGCAAAACAGGGCGGATGGGAAAAGTATATAAGGAGGTAGAAACATGGCTAAAAAGCCTAAAGAAGCGCCTACAGAAGCGCCTAGAAACCCTTTAGCGCAGGTGGCGCAGGATGAGCTTAATATGCTTGACGTTCACGCACAGCTTGAGGCCCAAAGGGAAGCACAGCCTAAGAAAATTACAGCAAACACTATTATGAAGGCAAACGAGATTCTTCAAAAGTACAAGGAAGGCAAGGCTAAGCTTGAACAGAAGATTATATCTGACGAAGAGTTTTGGAAGCTCAGACAGTGGAATACACGCACTAAGAAGGATGAGGACTTCACTCCTTCGACTTCTTGGCTTTGGAGCTGTATTCAGTCACGATATTCCGATATGATGGACTCTTATCCCACCTGTAACTTCCTTGCAAGACAGCAGGACGATAAACCCGAAGCTAAGGTGCTTTCAAATATCGTGCCTGTTATCTTGGAACAGAACAGATACGAAGAGACTTACTCCGACATATCATGGTATATGCTCAAGCATGGCGGATGTGTGCAGGGAGTCTTTTGGGATAAAACGAAGCACAATGGACTTGGAGATATCGAGATTACAAAGGTTGACTTCCTCAACCTGTTTTGGGAGTCGGGCATTACCGATATACAGGACTCAGAAAACGTATTCTGCGTAGAGCTTGTATCCAATAGAATCCTAGAGCAGAGATATCCTCAGCTTGAAGGACATTTACAGTCAAAGAAGATTGATGTGGCTCAGTATATCTACGATGATTCCGTTGATACTTCCGATAAGTCGGTTGTAGTCGATTGGTATTACCACACCGAGTATAACGGAAAGAAAGTCTTACAGTACGTTAAGTATTGTGAAGACGTTGTGCTGTATGCCACAGAGAATGACACAGAAACGCCTGTAAGACAGGATATAGACCCGAACACAGGAATTCCTGTATTAGTTCCCACAGGACAGCCTAGCGTGGCGGAGAGAGGCTTATATGACCATGCGTTGTATCCGTTTGTTGTACAGCCTTTGTATCCGATTGAAGGAAGCATCTGCGGATACGGCCTAACCGATATCGGCAAGGATGCACAGCTACAAATTGACGTTATCAATAAGGGCGTTACCGATAACATTGCCACAAACGCCTTCCCTCAGTATTTTGTCAAGGAAAATTGCGGACTCAATCTTGAGGAATTCTTAGACGTAAGAAAGCCTTTAAAGAAGGTGCAAGGCAACCTGCAGGATAATGTAATGCCGATTGTCACAAGTCCGTTATCGGGCCTTGCTGTAGACGTACTCAATCAGAAGATAGAAGAGCTTAAGTACGTTACAGCCAATCAAGATGTGGGCGTGGGCATCAATCCTAGTGGCGTAACGGCAGGAAGCGCTATAAGCGCCTTGCAGGAAGCGCAGGGTAAGAACGCACGAAGCACAAACAAGGCAATGTACAGAGCTTACAGGGACGTATGCTACCAAGTAGTAGAGCTTATCAGACAGTTCTATGACCTTCCGAGGACATTTAGAATCGCTCCCGATGCTACACAGACCGAGGAGCAGTACGTAAGCTTTGACAATAGCGGTTTGGTTCCTCAGCCTCAGATTGTAAACAATACGAACATGGGCCTCAGAAAACCCGAGTTTGATATTGAAGTGACTGCCGAGAAGTCTTCACCTTACAAGAGGATGGAACAGAACGAGCTTGCATTGCAGTTTTACGCACAGGGATTCTTTAATCCTCAAATGGCAGACCAAGCGTTAGGATGCTTGCAGATGATGGACTTCCCTCACAAGGAAGAGATAATGATGCGTGTTCAGCAAAACGGCACAATACAGCAGTTGTTATTGCAGTATCAGCAGATAGCCTTACAGCTTGCACAGCAGATAGGCAATCCTGCTTTGGTTGAGCAGTTATCGCAGGCCGTATTGCAAACAGCAGGACAGGCCGTACCAAACGGAGGTATGCCTCAGTTAGACGTAAGCGGAGCAGACCATCCGTTTAATGAAAAGGCAAGAGAAACAGCAAGAGAAAGCACACAGGTGGAGTAAATGATAAACGTAGAATTCAATCCTATTGAGCATGAAGTTACAGTTAAAGGACACGCAGGCTATGACGAAGAAGGCAAGGACATTGTTTGCGCTTCGGCATCGGCACTCCTTTACACAATAAAGCACAGCTTAGAGAAGGCCGTGGAGATGTTAGAAAATGACACGCTTAAATTATCGGTTAAGAAAGGAGATGCATCTATTAGATGCACTCCGAAGGCCGAGTATGAGGCCAATGTAGACGTTATCTTTTGGACTGTCTTAAATGGCTTCGAGGCGCTTGCAGAAGGCTTTCCCGAGTACGTTACATTAACCATCAAGTAGGGGGGTTAGAAATCTCCCTACAAATGGTTTATTGTATAGATAAGAGGTGTCGCTTACCCAAACAAAGCAGGAGGTTAATATGAAAAAATTCAAATGGCTACAGCTTTTTGCCGAAGGTGGCGAAGGCGGAGCAGATGCAGGCGCTAGTGCAGAAGGCACAGGCGCAGAAATGGGAGAAGCATCCGAGATGGATGCAGAGTTAGCTCGTATCCCCAAACGAGCGCAGGGAGCGTACAAGAAGGCTTTGGAGCGCAACAAGGCTACACAGGTACAGAGTCCCGACAATGCCCCTTCCGAGTCCAAAGAGACTAAGGAAGAGGAGAAGCCACAGCACATTCCTTACGCAGACTTAATCAAGTCTGACGATTACAAGGAAGAACATAAGGCTTACATGGATAAAACCATCAAAGACAGGTTTAAGAAGTACGAGGCGATAGAAGCCAACAACGCTAAAATGACCGAGGCCCTAAACGTAGTTGCTACGAAGTACGGACTCGATTCGTCTTCCGAAACTTTCTTAGAGGATTTAGCTTCCAAGATTAAATCAGACGATTCCTACTACGAGGCTTATGCTGAGGAGAACGATATCTCGGTAGAAGAAGCGAAAAAGAATCTTGAGCTTGAAAGAAAAGTCCGTCAGATGGAAGCGCAGGAAGAACAGCGCAGGGTAGCAGAAGCACAGGCTAAGGCAATTGAAACCTTACGTCAGAATGCAGAAGTTACAAAGCAGAAGTTTCCCGACTTCAATCTTGAGCTTGAAATGCAGAATGAAGCGTTTCGCAGGTTGTGTGCAATCACAAACGGAGACACAACAGCATCCTATATGGCATTGCACTATAAGGAAGTTGTTCCGAGAATGGTTCAGCAGGAAACCGAGAAAGCGAAGCAGGCTATCACAAACAGCATTGCAAGCGGACAGTCAAGACCTGTAGAAAGTGGTTTGTCCAAAGGCTCAGCAGGAGTGGTAACAACAGTTCCACATTCCTACAAGGGCATGAACGCTAGACAGATGCGTGAATACGCACTTGCCAATCTCACAAAGAGATAAACAATCACCGATGCATAGCAACACGAAGATGCATCGCTAACCAAAAACAATTATTGGAGGACAAACACTATGAAGAAATACGATTTTCAGTTATTTTGGACTGAACACGTAGATGCAGGTACACTTGAAGTTAACCCTGTAAACGTAACCACACAGCAGTCCATGTCTCCCACAATGAAGGATTTCTACAACACTTACCTTCTTGAAAACGCAAGAGAGAACATGGTATTTACACAGCTCGGTAGAGAGCAGGCCATTCACGGCAACACAGTTGAATGGAGAAAGTTCAACACATTCCCTAAAGCTTTAACTCCTTTAACAGAAGGCGTTATCCCTGCAGGACAGACATTTGGTATGACAAAGATTACAGCATCAACCACTCAGCACGGCGATTTTGTAACAATCTCCGACAGACTTGAGCTTGAAGCTGTAGACGATATCGTACTTGGTGCTACAGAAGAAATGGGTGCTTCCGAAGGTGAAACCTACGATACACTCACAAGAAACATCCTTGTTGCAGGTAACTCAGTTCTTTATGCTCCTACAATCAGCGGAAGCACAGAGACAGAAGTAACTTCACGTAAGGCAATCGATGAGACAGCAGTTATCACTCCTAAGCTTGTTAACAGAGCTTACACATGGCTTAAGAAGAACAAGGCTCCTACATACGATGGTGACTATGTATGGGTTATCCATCCTTCACAGGCCTTCGACTTAAGACAGAACAAGGAATGGATTGAAGCTCAGAATTACGCTCAGAGTGGCAACATCTTTAACGGAGAAATCGGAAGACTTCACAAGTTCAGATTCATTGAATCTACAACAGTTAAGGTTTTCGCAGGCGCTAACCTTACAGAAGCTTCTCGTAACCTCACAGTTAAGACAGCCGTTTCAGCAGGCACAAGCGTAGCAGTAGTTGAAGCTATCACAGCAGACGAAGCTACAGCACTTGCAGGCAGAACAATCCTCGATGCAAGCGGTAACGAATACGAAATTGCTTCCGCATCAGCAGGAACAGCAGGAAACGCTTCTCTTACACTTTCAGCATCAGCTACAATCGCTAAGGATGCAGTTTTGTATCCTGCAGGCGGTGGTGCAAAGGGTAACGCAGTTTACGCTTCACTTGCAATGGGTAAAGATGCATTTGCAGTAGTTAAGCCCGAAGGCGAAGGAATGCAGATGTACATCAAGACTAAAGGTGAAATCGGTGGCCCTCTTGAACAGTTCTCAACAGTTGGTTACAAGTTCAATCACGGCGCTAAGATTCTTTACCAAGAAAGACTCTTAAGAGTAGAAACAGGTTCCTTCTACTCTAACGTAGACGAAGAAAACTAATTTCATAAGGGAAGGGGAGGACTCGCCATCCTCCCTCAATCCCTGTACAGGAGGAAAAAAACATGGCAGGTAAAATTAAAGAAGAAATGGTAGAAGTAATGCTTCCGCCCATTAATGACCCTAATGCTCCACAGCAGGAGTTCTATTCCGTTAACGGAAAGAATTACATCATCAAGCGTGGCATTAAAGTCAAAGTCCCTGCATCCGTTGCAGAAGTAATTTATAACGGCATGGAGCAGGAAAGAAAGGCATTCTTGTACATACAGGAAAAGCAGACAAGAGCGCCTCAGCAGTAAGATTGAAAACAAAGGGAGAGGCCAAGAGCTTCTCCCTTTTTTGTAGAGGAGGACACAATGACTATTAAAGAATGTATTGATAAAGTCGATAACCTGTATCCTAATCAATATTCCGAAGAGCAGAAGGTTGATTGGCTCAGCAGACTTGACTATGACATTTACCATAATTTGATTCTACAGCACGAATATAACGAAGGCGAAGAAGAGGTTAAGTACGAGCCTTACTCGGTAAACGATATGGCCCACAGCCTTATAGCTCCATTCCCTTACGATGAATTATACATTGCTTACCTTCGAGTGAAGATTGACGAAGCAAACGAAGAGACAGCAAATTACAATAACTCGGTAGCTCTTTTCAGCTCTTATTATCAGAATTACGCAGGAATGTATGTAAGAAAACACACTCCGATTAACACGGAAAGATACCATACATGGAGGAGATAACATGAGATTCCCTTTTATTGAAGCTTACGGCGCAGGAAAAGAAATGAGTTCGGCCTTCATGGGATACGAACACACTCCTACCTGCCACGAAGGAGCTTTTTATGATACGCAAAATATAACCACAGAGCTTTATCCTGTATTATCTCCGAGACGTAGAAGGGGCATTATCAAGACATTTACAAACTTTCAAGGCATGATTGACAAGGAAGGCCTTGTGTGGGTAGATAACGGAGAGCTTTTCATAGACAACGTTAAGATAGATGATATCTCGCTTACCAATACAGGCAAGAAGCTCATTGAAAAGATGGGAGCATATATTATTATACTTCCCGATAACGTGTGGTATAACACGGCTGACAGCACACACGGAAGCCTTGATAATGAGGTACAGATTGAGGACAGTTCCGTGACATTTACGTTATGTGGTGCAGATGGTACGGCAATCACTTGGCACGATGCATCTTACTACAACACACACACTCCTCAGAATGGTGATTACAAGATGGAAACAGTTAACGGAAAGACTTCGCTTTCTGTTTACTCCTCTTCACTTGGCTTATGGAGTCCTGTAGCCACAACCTATATGAAGATAGGTGCCACAGGCATCGGAGAAGGCTTTGAGGATGGCGATGGTGTAAAAGTAACTGTAGACCTAACAGGAATCACTTGGGACTACGCTAAGAACGTTTTCGTTAATGACGAAGGCGATGGCAAGCGTAGCAATAACTTTGTTATCAAGGCAAGGGATGATGATTACATTATTGTTCCTGCACTCTTAGACGAAAACAAAACGCTTACGATTGACACGGAAGTGTCACGAAAGTGTCCCGAGATGAGTTTTATTGTGGAATGTCAGAACAGACTTTGGGGATGTAAACCCGATGGACACGAGATTTATTGTTGCAAGCTTGGCGATGTAAAGAATTGGAACGTATTTGCAGGAATATCTACAGACTCATGGAGAGCAACAATCGGCTCAGACGGAGCCTTTACAGGTGTAGCAAATTATATGGGATATCCGCTTTTCTTTAAAGAGGATTCCATTATCCGTGTGTCGGTATCCGCTATAGGCGCTCATTCCACGAAGGAAACAATCTGCCGTGGAGTTGAAGCAGGAAGCGAAGGAAGCTTGGTACAGCTTAACGAAGTCCTGCTTTACAAGGCCGTTGATGCGGTATGCGTGTATGATGGAAGCTTCCCTTCGGAGGTATCAAGGAATCTCGGACAGGGGGTTAGATATTCTAATGCAAAAGGTGGTAGCATTAATAATAGATACTACATCAATATGAAAGATGCAGACGGAAATTATAATCTTTTTGTTTACGATATTATGACAGGCCTTTGGGCAAAGGAAGACAACGTTTCCGTGGTACAGTTTGAGAGACACGGAAATGACTTGTACTTTGTAAGCGGAAACAAGCTTTACTCCGTAAACGGAACACTTCTTTACAAGGCAACCACAATGGAAGAGCCTCTTACATGGAAGGTTGAAAGCGGAAACATCGGCTATGACAGAATCACCAATCTGTCGGGTAAACCTGCATACACTAGCGTAAACGATAAGAAGAGACTTTCAAGACTTAACATAAGGATGCAGTTGGGCCTAGAAAGCCACGTTGCTTTATATCTCAAGTACGATTCCTCCGACAATTGGGAGCATCAGTGGGATATGAGTGGCAAGGGTACAAAGACTTTCAATATCCCTGTAAGGCCTAGACGATGTGACCATTTTGCATACAAGCTTGTGGGACACGGAGATGCCAAAGTCTTCTCTATCACAAAGACATACACGGAAGGAAGTGATAAGTAATGAATTTACCTTCATTCCCTACATACTCAAAAGACACAGACGTTAACAAGCAATTGGCGCAGATGCGTTCATATCTCAATATGCTTAAGGATGATATCGAGTCGGAGCTTATGAATATAGGCTATGAAAACTTGGATGCAGACTTAAGAGGCAGATTTGACAACATAAACAATATGCTTGCCACATCGCAGAATCAGATAACCGAGATAGCAGGCACGTTGAAGGTAAAGTACATCACGGCAGAAGAGATTGCTTCTAAGTACGTTACCACGCAGTATTTGCAGGCCAATTACATAACAGCATCGCAGATAAGCGCAAGCTATGCATCGTTTGCATGGGTGGAAGCCTTAGATGCAATGGTAGGAAACTTAAATGCCAAAGCAATCACAACCGATAATTTGTCGGCTCAGAGCAT
>Ga0310690_10005216_pt1 | contig 17794 bp, 28 predicted proteins | sample AusTroGonzalo_MG_2_FD_207661 | JGI IMG/M metagenome (GOLD analysis project Ga0310690, IMG submission 207661) | Bovine rumen microbial communities from tropical cattle in Woodstock, Queensland, Australia - Gonzalo_04 (v2) (version 2) | ecosystem: Host-associated > Mammals > Digestive system >...
TACTATGGCATAAAGCACATTCATTATCAAATAATTTTAATGTCTTATTATATACTTCTTTATCTTTCATTATAAATCACCTTTACCTGATATACCCCATTCTCTGCTAAGTTGCCCTTCTATAACTCTTATTTGAAGTTTAAGAGACATTATTGCTTCTTTATTAGCCTCGTGTATTGCTTCCTTGACATCACGATTAAATCTTTTTTCAGCCACAATTGGAACACCATAGACAACTTGTTGTATAAGTGTAACTGGCATTCCTTTTTCTGCTCTTAATTTTAATGCTTCTTGCCTTAATGTTATTTTGTAATCTCGTTCTGCTTCGGCAAAATCCGTTCCTGTTTCTCTCAATTTTTTTATTGATACATTTAAGTCTTGTATCTTGCTATTTAATAAATTAACTAAATCATAATTCACTTTATACCAACTCCCTAAATATAACCATATTGTGTTTTAGAAAAATCTACTTTTTTAGAGTGTTCGTTAGGATTTAATTCTGAATTTAATAATATTATACCAAAATCATGCCATTTTTTTAGAATTTTTGGTGTCATATAATCAGTAATTAAAATTCTGTAAACTTTATTATCAAATCTTTCTTTAAAATTATTTGTATATTTTTCCAATTGCTTAAAGCCTGCACTACTCTGAGCGCCATACCCATATTTTATTTCTACTATAATTATATCTTCACCATGTTGAAATGCCATATCATATTTATCCATTAGCATATTGCCTTTGCTACTCCAACCTTTAAATACATAATATTCCATCCCTAAATAATCTATTTTACTAAAATTAAATATCTTACAAATTAATTCATTTACCCACCAAATATTATTATGTAAAAACAACTGTAAATCTTTTTCTAAATTTATATTTTCTTTATTCCATTTTTCTTTAGGCAATATGTTATAAAACATTTTTTTCCTTAAAAATATATTTTTTTCTTCTATCACAGTTATCACCTAAAATGGTAAAATAAGTTGATCATCATCATAATCTTCTGCTTTTTTATTCTCAACAACCATTACTTCTTGTTGCATTTGATCTTGTGTTGTATATTCCTGTACTACAATATACCAAATATCTTTACCATCTTTTGTTTTGTAAAATGTTAAAAAGCCTTTTGTAATATTAATTTTACTTTTATTTTCTATTTTAGCATCTTTTGGTAGTCTTACATCAATATAAGCGCTTTCATATTGCCCATTTTGATTTTTCTTTGATAACCCTGCTCTATAATGCAATTTCCCTTCAAATTCTTTTGCAAATATCATTGTATTATTACTTGTTATATTCATTAATCATCACTCCTTAAATGTTTTAAAAATCTATCATCATTTAGTAATCTTTCCCATAAGCCATTTTCTATTATAAGTTGTTTCATTATATTGTGTTCTTCAATTATATCTTTCCATTCTTTAAATGTAGTATTATGTTCTTCTTCGTATTTATCGCATAATTCTTTTAGTTCTTCATTTTCTTGCTTCATTTCATTATATTTTATGTGTTCTCTTACCCATTCTTCTGCTAATCTTTCTTTTGCCCAACCGTCCAATATAATTTTATTTGCTTCTTCTTGTGTCATTACTTATCACTTCCTAATTTCAATTTATTTCTTTCCTGCTTGCTTCCAGTTGCTTCTGTTCAAACGAAAATGTCTTTTTAGTATATTTATACTATCTTATTCTTTTTCTTGCCTAAAACCGCCCACAATTACGCTAACAGACAAAAATGTTCTTAGATTAATATCGCTTAATTTCACAATATATTCTACTGCACTAATTTTATTTTCCGTATAATATACTTTTGTAGGTTCTCCTACTTTTCTTTTTAATTTATCTGCGACACTTTTTCTACAAGTATAGAGCGTTAATGTTCTTTCATAGTAATCTATGTTAATTGTTGTTTCTTGTTCTTCTCTAGGGCAATTATACCATTCCATTATTCCACCTGTTCCTTCCATGACATTTCTTTATAGTTGCTTTCAATATATTCTTTGTAATCATCAAATTCTTCTTGTAAGTGTTCTAAATCATCAAGTGCATCTTCTAATGCACATAGTAATTCATCAACCGATACTAAGTCTTTATTTCTGAAATGTTTATCTACTACCCAACTCGCCATCTCTTTTGTACTTACATAAATATTATTCACGATTTAACCTCTCATCTAAAAGTGCTATTGCTTCTTCTTTTTGCTCATAAGTCATTCCTTCATCACTATCTGTGTCAAAGTATTTATAAAATCTTTCTCTATCAAAGTTATTATCTTTTTCTTCATTTGCAACTATCATGTTTTTCATTGTTTCATCTATCTTGCCTAACTCATTTTCTTTTTCTTTTGATAATTTGCAAAATCTTATATGATTCTTGTTATCACGAATTATTAAGTCTTTAATATTGTCATTAGCATCGTAGTCAATAATTTCTACCCAGAAATATGTCTTTGTTGTATATTTACCATCGCCTTTGTCAAAAAACTCACTGTCCTTACCTTTTGCTACCATGTCTTTTCTAGGAAATATAATAATGTTTGGTGCTGAATAAAGTTCTCTACCTATGCCCCAACAAAATCCTGCTCTTTTGGCACTATCTGACGCCAATCCTTTTTCTGCTTCACTAAAACTTTCTGTCCCTGTATCTTCTTTTTCAATCCATTGTTGTTTATCTTCGTCCCATATTGAAATGATACAATTAGCATTATCTCTTGAATAATGTTTTTGCCAATTCATTGCCCCAACTGTTTCATCTAATAAATTCATATCTGTTCTTGATGTTTTATATAATAGCAATGTCATCCAATTACTTTCAATTCTTGATATTCTACATTCTATCTCATTTGGTTTTAAATTTCTGAACTTAATTTCCATTTTATTTCATCTCGCTTTCTAATTTAAAAACATAACCTTTTTTTGCAAGACTTATTACATTCCCTAAATTGCTAACTTGATATAATCCTTCATAGCCCTTAATATCTTTCCAAGTTTCTTTCATTATTTCTCTCCTCTATTTTTCTTCTACATTCATCTGCAAACTCGTTTGCTTCTTTTTGTGTTTCAAATATAGCAATTATTTTATAATCGTTTTCATGTTTTAAAAACATATCGACAGTGTTGCTTTTTAGTATGCGTTCTAAGTCATCTACGTGAAAGCAATCTTGACTTATGCTATATTCTACACTCCATTTTTTCATTTTCACATCTCCTTTGTCTGAGTATTATATCACACTTCATAAAATATTTGTTTATATTTGTCAAATTTAAAATCTTTTATCAGTTTGTCGCCATCATCGTTCTTGCCTATTAGTATTTTCATGTCTTGTATTTGTTCTTCTGTAGGATTCTCGTTATATAGTAAAATTACTTTTCTTGCTGATTGTTCTATTTCGCCACTATCTCTTAAATCTTGAATAGTTGGCATTTTTTCGCCACGCTGGCCTTCTCTTGATAATTGACATAAGCCAATAATAGTACAATCATAGTTGATTGATATTCTACGCAAGTCTTTTGCTATCTCTGTCATTTTCTCATATAAACTTTTTCCGTTGCCTTTAATTAAGCCTATGTGATCTATTATTGCTATTATATGCTTGTCTGTATTTATATTTGCTATTGAATGTTCTATTTCTCGCATATCAACCGCTTTGTTTAACAAAATTATTTTTCTTCTGTCTAGTTCACTCAGGCCATAATTAACTTTCTTCCTGTCATCGATTGATAAATTATTAATATCTCTCAGATTTCGGATATCTACTTTTGATATTATTGATGTTAATCTGCGATATATAATATTTTTGCTCATTTCTTGATTAAAATAAATACACTGATATTCTTTACTTAGATTAACTAGTAGATTTAATGCAAATGCTGTTTTACCTGTGCCAGTGCCACCGGCTAATATTAATAAATCGTTTTTAGATAGATTTAATGATTTGTCTAAATTAATAAAGCCAATTTTTATTTGCTCGTTTTTCTTTCCCATTGTTTCATACATTTCATTTGCATCTAAATATTCACTTTCGTTGTAGTTTATATTTCTAACATTTGTTAATTTATCATAAAACTCATTTGGCTCGCCATTATATTCTCGTACCAGTTTATTAAACATTTCTTGTTTATATCTATCAATAAGATATTTTTCAAATTCTTCAAACTTTATCTTTCTACTAGCATTAAACATATTGCTTATTAATAATTCGCCATAATACTCAACATCAAAATCTTTATGCTTTTGTAAGTTTTCAATAATAAATTCGTGATATTTAGAATATTCTTCTTTTAAAATATTAAATAATATTCTAGCCTTAGGCTTTAAATAAACATCTTTGATTATCGTTTTATCTAAAAAATCAGGATAGTTGATAATTAAAGATAACACTTGATTATCACATTCGTTTAACTCCAGCATAAGGGTCTCTCTCTTTCTTTTTATTATCTCTTTGTTCCCAAGTTCTAACACAAGCATGCCAGTCTTGCATTTTATTTTTTCCTACATACCAATTTTTACTTTCATAAAAATCATAAAACGCATTGGCATTTATGCCATTATTTCTTTCACTACAATATTGTTGTATTTCTTCAACTGTTGGTTTAGTAAATCTACTAACTGCTCTTTTATTATTATTATTATTATTATTATTATTTATATTAACATTTTCATTTACATTTTCATTTTCATTTACATTTTCATTTTCACCTTGATTTGCTTGACTTTGCTTAGGTGTGCTTAGCGTTTCTAAGCATTGCTTAGATTTGCTTGAAAGTGCTTGGCTTTGATTAATTGCTCTTTGAATACCACCAAGCCTACCTGCTTCACTTCTTTTTTGCTTTTCTTCTTGCCACTTTTTATCATCAATATCTAATTGATTTTTAATAAACATAAATGCTACTAATATTTCACTATCTTGTGTTATTTCTCCATTTATGGTATAATTAAATATGGCTCTGAGCAATTTACCAAGTTGCTCGTTTTTTAGTTCCTTAATTGGCTCATAAAAAGAATTATATAAAATAAAACTTTCTCGCATCTCCTTTCTTTACTCTCCCTTCTTGAAAAAATAGTCTTCTAATTTTGCATCCCAACTTATACAATTAGTAATGTTTCTTGCAAGTAGTTGTGAACATCCACGTTTTCCTAGCAAAATTTGACTTAAATATTGCGTAGTTACATATAATTTTTTTTCTGCTAAATATGTTATTGTTCTGCCTTGCAAAACTTTGGCTTTTTCAACTTCTTTAAAAAACCACATCTTATCATATCTCCTTTCTATAAGTAATTTAAGTGTAATACTTTTTTAATACTTTGTCAATCATTTTTTAATACATTTTGCACAAAAAAAAGAACCTTTTTATAGGTTCTCTTTTAAGTATTCCCATAGTTTTTCGCATAGTTCGTTGTATCTATCTTTGGTTAAAACTATTTCATTTTTTTCTGCTGGTAATACCTTACACCAACTACCATCATTTGCTACCCATTTGCCTTTTTCTATTTCATACCAAGTATATGTTCCGTCCTCATATCTTGACACAATATTATAAATACCCACAGGACAGAACCCAATACTTTGTGCTGAAGTGGTATGATCTAGTCTAACATTTAATTGCGGTTCAATTACCTGCAATTGTGTTGCGTTTTTATTGCGTTCTACAGGCTGTGGAAGTTCTACTTCTTTGGGCAAGTCAGCATTCAAGTATGGTGTAGGATCAATTCTTGTATCGTTTTTATCTCGCACCTCGAAGTGCAAATGTGCCCCGTAAGATTCTCCTGTGTTGCCAAGGTAACCAATTACTTGTCCGCGTTTTACTTTATCGCCAACTTTTACTTTTACTGTGTTATAAGCAATATGACCGTATAAAGTATAATAACCATTATCATGTTTTATTTTTACATAGTTACCATAACTACCGCTTTCAAACCAATTGCAGTCAGTTCTAGTTGCAACAACTGTGCCATCACTGTGGGCTGTTTCCCATGCTAGTGTATAGCCTTCACCAACTACATCAATCCCATTATGTGTTCCGGCTTTGTATTCTTGCGTTATTTCACATACGCCACCTTCAATTACTCTACATTTTACGCTCACTATTACACCTCCTCTGTATATACTTCTGGTTTCATATCTTCTTCTTTAATTGGTTGCATTACTTCTTTATCCTTTTCCATTTATATCTTCTCCTTTTACTTGATTGGCTAATTTTTGAAATTGTGTACCAAAGTAAAAACTAATTTCCATCAAGTACACATTTCTAAAATATTCGGGAACATCTATTTTTAATATTATGCAAGTTAAATAAACAATCGTTGAAACTATTGTTATAAATGATTTTACATCATCCCATGCTTTTTTCATATTATCACCTCCTAGTTAGTTGTTTTTGTATATTCCAAAACTATATATCCTGTGTATGCACTTCTATCGGTTGATGTTGAAACTATAACATTTGTGTTATTAGCATATACTACTATACCACCAATATTATTTGTATTAAATGTTACATAAGGTATTGGCAATGAGTCTTTATCACTGCTTCTAATTGCTATTCCTGATATGCTAGTAAAATGATCTAAATTAGATATATTATGTGCTGTTGTGCTTGAATTATCATTAGGTAAATTCCCTATATTTATTACTTTTCTATATCTTGTATATTCATTGATACCATCACTCCAAATGCCACATATAGTTTCTGTTTCACTATACTCAAATGGATTATAACTACCAACCGTTATTTTTAAAAAGTCAACTCTATCAGCATATTCACTCCAAGTGGCTTGGCCTAATGGCACTACACCATCATCAATTGTTGCACTATATCCATAATTATCAGTTAATATAATTTTGTAATTATATATTTTTGTGAAATCTATATTGCTGATTTCTAAACCGCCAACAGTTACACTACCACCACTAATAGTAGGTGTTAATAAAGTATAATTTGCTGGCTCACTTGTGCCATCTTCCCATATCTTATATCCTATTTGTGTAATTGAATTGTTATTACCTATCAAATCATTTTCTTTATATATATTACCTACCAAATTCAATTCTGCTTTATTGTCAGTTAAGTTTGTACCATTGCCACTTTTTCTTTTTATTCCAGTAGATGTTCTTTCTAAATTAGGTTTTGTATATGCAATGCCATTTGGTTTTTGATTTGTTCCACTTATTGTTACATATACCCAGTCAGTTGTTAAGCCATTTAAACTATCACCAACATCTTGTATTATTTGTGCCTTACCATCAGTTATCATTATATCATGTGCTGTATAATCTGTACTAAAAGAAGCACTATTTTGAAATGTCGTTGCACTTGGTAATGCATAATCAGTATTGAAATGCCTTAATCTATATTTCAATGTAGCACTATCATAAGCAGTAGCACTTAATGTTATTGTCTTTTTACTCAAATATCTTACTATTGTTGTATCTGGAATACTTAATGCTGTCAAAACTGCATTTGTTTCGGTCATTGTTGCAATACCAAGTTCAGGGCTTAAATGCAATACAGTTAATTGCATTGAACCACTAGCACTTGCTGAACTTGGTGTAAAGTCACCACTACTAAATGATGACGATATATTTATCGTTGTAGGATTACCTGTATTTGATACTGTAAATGTAAATGTTTTAAGTTCTAACCAAGCGCCACCATTTATATATGTTGGATATGCAATATTTCCACTTTGTGTTTGTGTTTGTCCTGCACAAGTAACACTTACGCTATAATTACCACCCAAATAACTTTGTGAGTTTGCTCTACCTAAATATGCCTTAACCATAACTGTTGAAGTCCTATTTGCAAGACTTGTTCCTGTTTCTGTTGCTTCTAATTTATATGTCCAAGCACTATTATTTGTACTACCATTTATTGTCATTATTAATCACCTCTGTTATAGTTTATTTTTGAACTTTTAACTAAATTGTCCTTCGCTTTTAATAATTGTAAATTAGTGTAATGGCATAATCTTATTATTCCTTGCTCATCATTTGTTGTTGCCAATGGTATTATGTGGTCGATATGCACTTTTTCAATACCATCCCATTCTATACCATAATTGTCTTTGTAAGTTTGTAATAAGTATCTTATAAAGGTGGCATATTCACAACCTATAATATTTTGAGTTTGTTCTTTTTTGTAAAAATTCTTTTTTGTAAAACTCTTATAAATACAATTTCTTAATTGTTTTTTTAATCTATATATTTGATTATTTTGATACAATTTGTTTTCATTAGCATTTCTTTTACTTTTCGTTGCTTGCCTATAATTTTTGTCATATTCTTGTTTTTCTTTTTTATGCTCTTGATAATATTGTTTTTGATACTTTATTTTTTCTTGTTTATTATTATCATAAATATTTTTAAAATTCCTTTTTGAGCATTCTTTACAATACGAATAAAGTCCATCTTTTCTACTTTTATCTTTATAGAAATCGTTAAGTCCTTTTGTTTTTCTACATTTTAAACATATTTTTTCATCCATATATTAATCTCCTCGATTGTAAAAGTGTCCAAACGCTTCCTCTCCACTTTCATCAGTATATAATTCAGCCACAAACATAGGTGTATCATTTATATCATCCATACCATAATAATATACTCCAAATAAAGATAAATCTTTTTGTTTAGAACCATCTTTAGTATATTGCCCTACAATATTATTACCCTCTTTATAATATGCCCCTTGTGGTGTTTGCAATATTTCAAAATCGCCTTGCTTTATAGACATGCCTTCGGCATTGAATGTAAACCCTGTTGTAGTTGTCACCTCAGTTACTTCACCTGTTGTTCTATCAATGTGTGTAGATATAATGTCTATGGTTCTATCAGTGGCTGTTTGCTTAGTTTCAACTGCAGTAATTCTGCCTTCGTCTTCATCTATTCTTTGAGTATATTCAACAATCGTGCCTTCTGCTTTTTTAGCAATAATATTTGCTTGTGTAATGCCTCTATCTGTGCTACTCATGTATTTGTAGTTTTGTTCATTTCCTTCTTGCACATCTGTATAAATTTCTTCTTTTAACCCTTGTGTTATTTCTACGCTGTTATTAAACATTACACAAGTGTAAGTATTATCACCAATTTTTACTTTATATCTATCACACAAATCTAAGTAACATATTCCTGTGCTAGTAAAATCATTATAATAGTATTCTAGGCCATATAATTGACTTAATATATCTGGCATATATTGATCTCTATTGTTGTCATTCATTATCTGATTATCAGTTATTTGTATAGCAATTTTATCCGCATCTGGTAAACTGGTAGGTTGTGATAAAGATATTTTATCACCGTCTCCACCTCTACTTAATATTATTGTATTAACTTGCCCAAACTTTTCGCCAAAATTAACATTAACATCTTTTAGTTGCTCTTCATCTATTTTTTCAAAATTACTTATATAAGATACGTTTATTGTTGGCTCTAATTCATCTGTTGTTTCAATATATGTATTATTTTCATACAGTTTAGGTAGTTCAATTGATCCTAATTGCTCTACTGCGATTTCATTCAATACATAATTAAATTGATTATTATTATTAGATAACCACGCTGTAAAACCTGCTACATTTTGGATGCTATCGCATTGAACGCCAACTGCTGAAGAACTACCTACAAAAATTGTATTGCTTGCGTATGTACTTCCACTAGCAAAATGTGATGATAAACATTGACTACTTGCTTTAGGTATATTCCCAAATGAAAAATTAAACTGAGCAGAGTTTAGATAGAATCTATAATCTGCAGACCTTTGCCAATACTCGCTACCATCAAATATAACACTTCCAATTTTTCTTTCTACATATAAATATCCATTTTCAATATATAATTTGTCTTTTACATTGCCTATACTACGAAGCGGGTTGTCTAGCACATAGAGTTGGGTATTTGTATTGTCATCTTCATCAATTGTTATGACTTCAATTCCATATTTACCATAAGAAATATAAGTATGAGTTTGCGTACCTTTAGTTAATTGATAGAAAAAATCTGATATATCACTCACAGATAAATTGGAATTATCGGTTTTACTCAATGATATAACTACCCAGCCAGCAGTTGATAAAGTAAATGTTTTTGTTTGATAATCTGATGTTAGCCAACCACTATCGTATGAAAATGAAGGCCAAGTGTTTAATGGTGGAGTGCCTACTGCTTGAACTGCTATTGCATATCTATATGGTGCGGTTATATTACAACTAAATATATATGTTCCTGGCTCTAACCATAGTGCTTGTCTTGAAGATAATCTTATACTACCATAAGCACCTGTTATATCTCCTGCAACAATAGTTGAACTATCAAATAAATTCTCATATCCAACGCTAACTAATTCAATAGGATTATCTGGGCTAGGTGTTCCATTTTGCACAGTTTTTCCTTCTATTTCAAATGTGGATAATGTATTTTCTGCATTATCAGTTATATGTATATAACTTCCTGATGTATTTGTTAATTCACCAACACTATGAATATATCTTATTTCAACTTGGTCATTCTCGTTAATACAAATAGTTCCACCTGTAACTTGTGCTAACTCATCTAACACATCTCTAAACGTATAGCCAAGCGTTTTGCCGTCTGAATCTAAATAAAATTCATTGCTTATTACTTTATCATAATTAGCAAACTGCTTATTGGCATCTGCAAAAGTTAAACCACATTTGGTACATATAGCATTAATATAATTTCTAACCGTTATAGGAAAAACTATATTGCTATTTTCATAATCTTTCATTGTATATAACATTTTGTCATAACAAACTATTTTATAACTTCTTAAATCTTCTTGTTTTTCACTGCTATAAACAATATAATTACCATAATCTACATAATCATAGTTGTCTCTATAATCAAGTACAGTATTATTTCTTATTTTAATACCAAATTGATAATTAATTTCAGTATCAACAGGTATTTCAACATTGCTGTCTATATCTAGTTGCCTCATTACTGATTTTAGTATAGCGCCCTCATAGTGGGGCGATACAGAGTTAAGTTGTTCATTCCCTAACTCTGTTGTTATACCACTCATTGTATATGTAATTTTACTATCTAATTCACGCCCAAATTCTTTTATTTTGCTTTTAAAATCACTTGTATGTGCCTTCATATTATGACCTCTTTCTTATGGCTATAAATGAACAACTAAAGCCCTCGTTGGTTCTATTCCCAGTTATTATTTGCTTATCAATTATTTCATAATCACCTGTATATGTATCCATTGTTACAGTTGTTTTTTTTGTTGGGTCATAATATTTTATGCTCTGAGTAGATGCATCTAATATAGGGGAGATTACTTCTAATTCTGTTTTAGTTAATCTTCTAAACTGCAATATTATTTTGGGATAGATGCCTAGCAAACTGCCTGACATGGTACCGGCCAAATTTCTGCCCGAATCATTTGCCCATAATTTGTTATATCCGTATTTTGCCTCTACTAAGTATTGGCCTAGTGATAAATAATCATTCATACCAGATATTTTTACTTGAATACTATTTTTATCTAAAAACATAATTATCACCTATTATAAGCAAAGTTTTCCTCTGCTTCTATCCTTTTCATCTCTCTTAGTACTAATCTATTACCAATATAAACTGGTACTGTTGCATTCATTGATATGTATTTGCCGATAGCCTCACCTAACATAGCCATTTGCTGACTATCCGTCAAAGGTATAACACCTTCCATGCCTCTTTCACCAGCAATTGCACCACCCACTGGCACTCCGCGACTAGGCATATTTATAATTCCACCTTTAGCAAGATAGGGCAATTTGATTCCTATTGATGCTAATGATTGTCTTAATGGATTTAACTGCTGATTTAGTTTGTCTTTGCCACTAATAACGAAATTAGTTACAATATTCCATGTTTTATTTGTTAATTCTTTTAATTTCCCATACAAAGTGTCAAATGGTTTATATGCTTCTTCGGCTTTTTTCATTGTTTTATCTAAAGCCCCACCAATATTTTTTTCTATATCTTTACCAGTTAATGCGCTTTCTTCATCAATATAATCTATTTGTATTCCAAAATATTGAAGGAACATATTAGCGCCATAAATTAATTTGTTTATAAACTTGGCATACTTCTTTAAAAAATCTTCTTTCCAATTTGAAAATTTATCTCTTATCGGTTTTATAAAATGTTCATCTAAATAATCAGTAAATGGTTTTAACAATATTTTTATTCTACTTATTGTTTCATTAAAACTATCTATTACTGGTTGCCATATAGGCTTTAGTTGCTCTTTTAATTCATTAAGTCTTTGTTTAAACTCATTAAATATCACACCTAATCCTAAGAAATTGCCCACTTTAATCCATGCATTTTTATATATTTCTGCATTTCCTTCTAATTCTTCTCTCGTAGGTAATGGTTTAGTGAACCATTCTTTAATTTTGCTTGTAGTTTTTTCGACTTCAGAAGCAAGATCTCTTAAATTGCCAATGTCTGCATTTATATCGCCAAGTAAGCCTGTGCCTCCACCACCAATAATGTTCATTTCATCAAAGCCAGCAAGTGTTTTCTTTAATGCAGAAGCACCACTATTTGCTCTTACAAAATTATCAGCAGTTGCTTTAGCAAATATATTAACACCTGTAATTAATTTTATAATTGCACCAATACCGGCGATAATTTTATATATAATATTTAATACAAATTCTAATACCGGCTTTAAGGCAGTACCAATAGCATAATTAATATATTGTATTTGGGTTTGCAATGTCTGATCTTCCTGCGCGACTTGGTTTACCGCATTTCTAATAAAGCCATACATTGCTCTTATTCCTAATAATGCCAAACTCCATTTACCTATTTTCTTTATAACACCCATTATACTATTACCAACGTCTTTTAATTTAGCATTTATATCAAGGGTTTCTTTTTTAAAATCATTAAGCCCTTTTATATAAAATTTTGTGCCTATTGTTTTTTGCAATTGATTATTAATGCTTTCCATTTCTTTTCTTAATATTTCTATATTTTTAATATCATCGCTAGAAATAATTTCTTTATCTGCGGTTAATCCCCTAAATTCTTCTAATATTTCACTCGTTCTTTTTACTAAATTGGCAGTTTCTTCGCCATAATCCTGTGCAATTTGTTTAAACATTTCATTTACTTCTTTTTGCACTTGATCAGTAATATCAATGGCTTTGCTATTTGTTTCATCTTCAAGTTCTTCTAATTGATTTTTAAAGCCACTATCATCTATTTTTGTACCAATTGTCAACCAACCATCCATATTATCACTTCCTTTCTAGTGCTTTATAAAATTCAATAGCACTTTTTATTTGATTCTCGTTTGCTTCTGTTTTAGGTCTTTGATATTTTTTTAGTGCAACTTGTCTTTTGGCTTTTTCTATCTTTTGCTTTTCTTTGGTATCTTTAATATCTTTTGTATCATAGTTACGCAAGTTCCTTATTCTGTTCAGCACGCAACAATTGCCAAGTTCACTATTAGATAACCCATTCATTAAGTCCATAAATTTCCACCAATGCATTTTGCAATCATCTAAATCAATATGATAATCACTCATAAATGATGTTGTTATATATGAATAATCTTCAATAAAATCCATATCTGGTTTTTCATTTGCTTCTTCGTTGTATTCATTACCACATAAAAGGTACATTTTAGCCAGTTCTAGCAACTTTTCATAGTGTTCTGGTGTATTTATACCTTCCTCACCATAAAGTGTGTATATAATGGCTAAACTGCGTTCTAAATCGCCTATAGTTTCATCTTCGGCAATACGATTACATTCTATTGCTACTCTAAAATCAGTATTAATTTTGTATTGCTTACCTTTTACTTCTGCATACTCTGGGTACATTATTTCAACACTTCTTTATTTCTATTTACTGCTTGACTATATTTTTCTTTAATCTTATTAGTAATGCTTTCCATATTAGTATCTAAATGTGGTGCTATTTGCTTATCTATAATATCATCGATTTCTTGTAATGTAGTCCAACCAAACTTCCTCCCGTTAAGAAGTTTTTGTACTCCATTTTCCCCTAAAAACATATTGTAAACTTCTATTTCCTTTTTAAAAAAATCATTAATTGCTTTAATCTTATCTTCTTCGTTCTTACTCAACAATTTCTTGCCTTTGACATCTTCTCTTTTATCGATAATAAGCATTTGATTCCTTAAATTTTCTTTATTCTTTTTGTCTTTTTCAAGAAGTTCTTGATACCTTAGAGGCAATTCTATATCCTGCAAATCAAATTCTAAGTATTCCCCCGTATCTACCCCTTCTTCTGTTCTAATTCCTAAGCGTAGAACATCGCTTTTATTTAATTGAATATAATTCTCTGTCATTATTATTCACATCTCTCTTTCTCTAATAAAAATAGGGGGAGGGTTTATACCCTCAACCCCTTTAAGGTCTATTACAAACTAGTTGTCGGAACAAATGAAGGTACACCATCGCTAATTGATACTGTGCCATCTTCTGGGTCTCCATCAAAATATAAGTCATATGATATTTCATCACCAGAATATTCTGTTACTGAAATTAAACCATCACTCATTTTTGCTGGATAACTACCATTAGTTCCACTCCATGTATCTACTTCAAGTATTCTAGTCTTATAGTTAAGTTTGTCTCTACCAGCATTTACAAATTCAAAGCAAGGATCATTCTTATATGCTTTTTGCGTAATACTTGATTGCTTATCATTTGAAGTATGGTCGCTTCTTGCACTATCTTCAATTATCCATTTGATTCTTTCAACATTTGGACTAAATGAAGTAGATGCTTCTTCAACACCAATACCCATTACTTTCCATGTAGGATTTTGTTGACTTGGTGTAGTGTCAATAAATCTTAAATACTGGCTTGTTTTAATTTTATCTATTGTATCAGGTATCATTATTTTCCCTCCTTCTCTAATTCCCTTTTTATAAGAACTAAATCTTTATAATCAAGAGGCTCAATAAATCCTTTTTCATTTAGTTTTACTATTTGATTATAAGACAAGCCATTTAACTCATCGCCAATAATATATTGTTTACCATTAGCACTAAAGTTTTTCTTAGCAACAACCTTTTTCAAAGACTTACCACCTCTCTTTTATCATTATCTCTATATGTTACTTGTATTTGAATATCAAATATTGCTTGTGTTCCATCTACGCTAAGTAATGTCCCACAATTTAAACATTCGATACTTTCTATACCTTCTATGTCAGGCAAAACGCCTTCTTCATTATTAGACTTGATTATGTATTCAAAATCTTCAAAGAACCCTATATTTTTTAAATTATTGATAGTGTCTTGTGAATATGCTTTACGATTCCTAAATGAATAGACATCTCTTTTTTTCTCTATGCCAATTATCCATTTTTCAACATTAGTATCTGTTGGCACTTTATCCAAAGAAAAGTCACCAACGCTTCCCAAAAAATCTGCACTAATTTGATAATTTCTATTTGATGTAAGAGTATTAATTGTGTCAAATAGATATTGTCTTAACTTTGATATTCTATAATCACTATATGCCATTATTTGCCTCCACGATTAAGATATTCTTGTGTTTGTTTAATTACATCCTTACCATTAGCAGTCCACATTTTTTTATCCCAATAAGAGGTAGCAAGTGGATGCATGCTTCTATTTCTATTTGCTTCATTTATTCTATGACTGCCATCTTCTCGAACCCCATAATATTGGTATCTTGCATATTGCTGTGTATATGTAATGGTATCGGTTGTAACATTTGTAGTTGTTTCACCATTTTCTATTACAGTGGTCGCTAAATCGCCACTATCAAATGGTACAAATTTATCCATTGCTTTAGCACAAGTTGCTGTAAAGAATGCATGAACCTTTCCACCATTATTTATGCCAAGCCTTGCTTCGATTACACTTGCAGGTTGCATTACTAAAGGCATGTTATTTGCCTCCTAAATGTATATGTGGATTATTACCAAAGTTATTATTAGTGATGCTTGTTATATTGTAAATTTGATAATTAGATAAATCCTGTTGCGTTTCTATATTGGTGGTAAGTGTGCCTTTTACTATAATGTCGCCTATTGCAAAGTCATCTATGTTTAATTCATTCTTGCTATATGGCAGTCTTACCTCTACATCATTCGCATTGTCATAACCTTTGTTGATACTAGCACCCTTGCCACCAAACAACCACGCATTATTATAGTTATGTCTAGTCCATTTTTCTAAATGAGTTATTGCATCTAACCCATCTCTGTGATAAATCGTTACACTTGAATTAGTAATCATTAGTCAACTCCCAAGTACATTAAATGTTCACCATTGAATATAACACCTAGTAAATATGTTCTTATAATGTCATCTATTTCAGCGCCTTTTGAACTGATTATATCTTTTATAGAAGATGATTTTACATAAGATACAGAATAACCATCTATATTTTCACTAGCAATGTTACCATTCCCCGTTGCACTTTTAATGCTTTCGGCAAAGTCATTTATTGAATTAATCAAGTTATATTCACATAATTTTACTTCTTGCGGTATTTTAGCACTATCAATACCCTTTAGTCTATTTAGTGTTCTTATATCGATATTTCTTCTTGCTTCAAATTCTAATAGGTTAAAAGGCGTTATGTCTAAAGTGCCACCTAATGACCTATATTCTGCATAAGTTAGGTATTGTTCACTAAAATCCATAAACGCCCTCCTTTATCTTATAAACTTACAACTGTTCCGTTGTATTTAATTAAGTCTGGTGTAACTGCCTTAGTTCCTTTGTAAGCAAACAAACCAAATCCAATTGCATCGCTTAATTCGATTGCTTTTGGTTCATAAACTGAAGTCATAACTGGTTGTGCAACTGAACCTTTAACCATAACTACATAGTTAATTCCTTGTGGTAAAAATACACTAGAGAAAATTTGTACATTGTTGAATGTTCCTTGTTCATAGTTAGGTACAACTCCTAAATTGTTAGAGTTAGAAATAGCATTAATTTTGTTTCTCAATTTTCCATAATATGCAGGTGACATAACAACTTCAATCATGTTTCTAGGTACACCTTGTACAAAGTCATTTTTAGTAGTTTCAATTGCTTGGATTGCTTCTTCAATTTCGTCTTCAATTGATGGATTTAATCCAGTTGCAGTAAATGAAGTTCCTTCGCTAACTGCTTCTGCAAAGAATTTAGTATCTAATTCTACTGCTAATGCATCTTGATGGTTTCTAGTTCTTCTTTCAATTAAACCTGCAACGCCATAGGTTTTTAGGTCTTTGTTCTCTATTTCCTCTAAAAATTCAGTGTTATCGTTTAATGCAACTACTACTGGTGCAACTTGAACTTTATCAGCATAGTGATTACCTCTTGCTGTTCCATATGCTTTTCCTACTTTATTTGCAAATCTCTTTGCTTCAACCGTTCCGCTTGTAGGGTCGCCAGAAAGGTCAGTGTTTTTTAATCTGCTTGCTAGAGTAATATGTTGTAAGTTTTCAATAACTTTTCCATATTCTTCAGCAAGTTTGTCCTTACCTGTTGTAGTAAGTTCAATGCTTAATGCATCTAATCTTGCCATAATTTAATCATTCCTTCCTTTTTACCATAATGTTGGCATTTCTTTTATGTTATTTTCTTGTTCACTATCTCCCATGCCACTCATGTCTTTTATTTGATTAGGACTTACAAAAATGTCTGATTTATCTTTTGTTAATTCATCAAATAAATCTTGTATTCCTTTGCCCTTGTTTTCTGGCTTATTTAATCCAGTTTTAATATCATTTAAAAGGCCATTTCTAGCATAATCACTAGTGAATG
>Ga0310690_10005218_pt1 | contig 17787 bp, 11 predicted proteins | sample AusTroGonzalo_MG_2_FD_207661 | JGI IMG/M metagenome (GOLD analysis project Ga0310690, IMG submission 207661) | Bovine rumen microbial communities from tropical cattle in Woodstock, Queensland, Australia - Gonzalo_04 (v2) (version 2) | ecosystem: Host-associated > Mammals > Digestive system >...
TAAAAACGTTAATATGCCCGCAATCCAAAGCAAAAATTCACCGATTCCGTTCCAATGCCACAAACCGTTGAAAAGCATCATTGCGAGCGCCGTCATCTGAAAACCGGTTTTCCATTTTGCAAGTTTCGTTACCGGCAAACCAACATTGACCTCACGCAAAAATTCACGTAAACCCGAAACCAAAATTTCGCGACACAAAATCACAAATGCCGGAATATAGCTTATCTTAAAAGACACCATATCGGGCTTGGCCAAGACCAAAACAAGCGCTGATGAAACAAGAAGTTTGTCGGCAATCGGATCAAGCAAACGACCAAAAGCGGAAGTTTCGTTGCGCGAGCGAGCAAGATAGCCGTCAAAATAGTCGGTGATAGAGGCAATCACAAACAAAATTGCCGCAAACATCTGCCACGCAAACGAATTGATATACAGCGTCAAAAAAATGACCGGAATGACCACAATGCGTGATATTGTCAACAAGTTTGGTAAATTATACATAACACATCCTTTATTTTAAAAATTTGTTCGAACTCTTCCAAAGATAACTCAATTTTTTTATTTATGAAAGTATTTATACACTTTTTCAGCCGTTTTTTTGCTTATTCCCTCCGCTTTTTGCAAATTTTCGATTGAGGCCGCTTTAATTTCGTCTACCGAACCGAAAAACATCAAAAGGCTCTTTTTGCGTTTGGCACCTATACCTTCAACATCATCAATGCCTGATTGATAAGTTGATTTTGCGCGCTTTTTACGATGTGTGCCGATGGCAAACCGATGCGCCTCATCGCGAAGCGTTTGAAGATAAAACGCCAACCCAGAACGATATGGCAACTCAAAGCTTTCTTTGCCTTTTTGATGATAAAATTCTTTTCCGGCATTACGCTCTACGCCTTTAGACATTGCAATAATTGAAATGCCGCTTAAATCAACATCTTTAAGGGCCTCCAAAACGGCGTTTAGCTGCCCTTGCCCACCGTCAAGCAAAACCACATCAGGTCTGTTTTCATCGCTTAAATGTTCGAAACGCCGCCTTAAAACCTCTTTCATCATTGCAAAATCGTCATTTGTGTTTTCTGTTTGTTTGATGTTAAAAGTTCGGTATGCTTTTTTATCAAACCCTGACGGCGTTGCAACAACCATTGCACCTATGGCATACGAGCCCTGATTGTGCGAGTTGTCATAAATTTCAATGCGTTGCGGCAAACGTGAAAGACCGAACACTTCGGCCATTTCGCTTAAATTTTGCGCAATATTCGCGCTTTCGCTCATCTTTCGCTCTAAGGCGGCTTTTGCGTTTTTCTTTGCCGCTTCAACAAGATCGGCCTTTTCACCCCTTTTAAAAGTTAAAATTTTTGTTTTAAGTGCAGTTTGTAAAAAAAGCGCATTTGTGAGCGGCTCGGAAACATATATTTCTTTCGGTGCTGCGCGTGAGGCATAAAATTCCGAGATGAAAGCTTCTAAAATTTCATCATCAGTTGCATCGTCGATTTGCTTTGGAAAATAAACCGCATTGCCGTAATTTTGACCGTTTCGATAAACAAAAACTTCAATGGCCGCCAGATTATTTTCTCTGTAAAGCGCAACAACATCAACCGATTTGAGTGCCCCGTATGAAACATTGCCCGCGCCTTGAACGGCACTCAATGCCTTGATTTTTTCTCTTAAAACGAGCGCTTCTTCAAAGCAAAGATTGTTACTTGCTTCAAGCATTTTTTGCGACAATTCTTCTTTAAGACGAACATCTTTGCCGCTTAAAAACGCAATCATATTTTGCACACTTTGATGATATTCTAAAGGGCTGATTTTTTGCGCGCACGGCGCGCTGCAACGCTTAATTTGATAAAGCAAGCACGGCCGTGTTCTGTTTTTTAAAACACTGTCTTTGCACGAGCGCAGCAAAAACACCTTTTGAACCATATCCATCACTTGGTTAACAGCACCGGCATTGGCAAAAGGCCCGAAATAGCGCAGATTTTTTTCTTTCTTGCCGCGATATTTTTTTAAGGCCGGAAAATCCTCTTTCTCATCAATTGTCAAATACGGAAATGATTTGTCGTCTTTAAGCAGAATGTTAAATTTTGGGGAAAAGCGTTTAATCAGTTCATTTTCAATTAAAAGCGCCGCCGCCTCGTTTTGAGCGATGATAAACTCCATTTTATCGACAAGAGCAACCATACGTTTCAAGCGCGTGGGCAGTTTTTCAAACTTTGTATACCACACAATCCGTTTTTTGATGTTTTTGGCTTTGCCGACATATAAAACCTCGCCTGTTTTCGAAATCATACGATAAACGCCGGCACTTGTTGGCGCGAGCTTAACGTTGTTTTTTAAAACTTCAAGACCGTGGTCAATATCTGTCATTTTTGATTCTCTTTAAAATCAATATAATCCCGTTTCACACATTTTCGCAACAAAAAATATCCATGAAGTTTTTGTTTCTTATCAATATCATAAAAAAAACCCTCAAAATTTTAAATCCTGAGGGTTTTGAAGCATTAAACAAATTCCCATCAGAAATTATTTCTGGGAGAACCATATATTTGTTTAGCAACATAGTAGGTTTGATCTTGGCGATTTTGATATTGCGCGTATGTTTCATCTGGCAACATTTTGAAAATTGAAGCATTAGGCTCCTGACCTTGTGATTTAGCAATTTCTTTAACAAAATCAACTAATTTTGAATCACCGGTATCGCCTTCGTATGCAAATAATTTGATTTTTTTAAATTTGATTTCGTCTCCGGTGTAAAAATAAAGGCTCAAGCCGCCCACTTCTTTTTGCTGTTCGTTGTTGATACCGACGCATGTCATGCGTGCATCGACTTTATGTTCAAAATCATCATTTTTAGGCAACTCCGGAATATCAAATCCAGCTTTTTGCAAGGCTTCAAGCTGCTCAGAATCTATCATCACGGACAAAACCTGACGATCTTCTGCTTGTGTTGACTTTTGTTGCAACACTTTTAATTCTTTTGAAAGTTTCCTGTCCCGCAAAGTTTTGAAAGCAGCGTTTCCAACAGAGGGAAGCATAAGCGTTGCCGCAGTGGTGGTAACAACAGCACCACCAACCATTGCCGCTTTGCGCAGTCCTCTTCTAACGCGTTCTTTGGCCATTTCTATTTTTTTTGAGGTATCGTTTTTTTTGGTGGATGTCATTGTCTTGCCCTTTCAAAAAACATTCAATTAACTATCTACAGTTTATCTGAATTACTCTGAATGTCAAGTTATTTTTAAAAAAATCTGTATTTTTGACAATTTTTTATCTAAAATCGGCTCTTGCTTTAATCTTTTTGGCGGCGCCTGAAATTTGCATTAAGGTGTAGCTGGCGATTTCTTCGGCCGGATTGCCGGTTGTTTTGCACTCTCTTTCCGCCTTATACAAAAGCGCCAAGATGTCAAAAAGAAAATCGCGCCTAAAAGTTTTAAGAAAACCAACAAAATCAGGCTTTCTGAAAAACATTAACGGCGGTTTTAAGCCGCTTGCAACCATGTCGGCCGTTTTGCCTTGCTCTGTTTGGGCAACACATTCCAAAATCTTTAAAAAATGATAGGTCAAGGCGCGCAAAATCATCACCGGTTCTTCGCCCTCACTCAACAAAAAAGCGTATGACTGAAGCGCTTTTTGTGTATCTGCGCGGCAAACGTGATAGCACAAATCTTCAACCGACGATGCCGCCGTGTTGCTAACCGCTTTTTGAACATCATCAAACGTTACATTTCTTCTGTGTCCGATGTAGGTTAAAAGTTTTTCAAGCTCGCCCGCACTAGCTTTTCTGTCTGCAGACAACCTCTGGCACAAAAGCTGCATGGCATCTGCCGCAATCGTAATTTTGTTTTTAACAAAAAAATCGGAAACGTAGGCGCTTATGCTTTGCTCTCTGTCTTCATAACAAGCCACAACCGCTGCATTTTCGCTGTCTTTTAAATAGTTCACAAGCGATGATTTTGTGTTAAGCGTTGTTGAACTTAAAACCACAAACGTATCCGAAAGGCTGTTTTCGAGCAAATCTTTCAAAGGCTTAGTTAAATTGTTGTTTGCATCTTTGATTAAAACAACGCGCCGACCGCCCGTCAGTGAGGTTGCATTATATTCGCCGTATAAAAGCCCGATGTCTTTTTCAAGTGCCTCCGTTTGCAAATAAGCCACACGAAAAGCATCGGTCAAATCAGGGCAAACACTTGAGGCAAACTTTTTAAACAAATCGGCAATCATTCCCTCGTTTGTGCCGAACAAAAGCACACATTTAAGGCCGGTGTCCGGATTTTTGAAGAAGCGATCGATGTCCGTTTGTTTATAATTCATTCGGATTTCCGCGCTTTGTTAAAACAGAGTGGAAATAAGCCGCAACACGCAGCGATATGTCGTTTGACATAATCTTCGCGGCGTCTTTTTCAATTTTTTTCTCGGAAAAGGTTGTGGAATAAGGGTTTGCCATAATATCATAACCCAAAAGCGCCAAAGTGTCGCCGGCAACAAGCTTTTTACCTGTTTTTGCATCAAAAAGGGCATATGTCAGCTTATATTCCACACGTTTTCGTGTTGCGGTGATGTCATCACGCATAGCTTGATCTGTTGTTTTTTTGCTGATGTTTTCAATTTGCAGGCGATATTTCGGTTTATCAGGCACACCTTTTGGGGTAAAGGTGTCTAAAAGTTCGTTTCGAACCAATTGCCCTATTCTGTCCGGTGCAGGCTCAACCTTAATTTGCGCAATTTCATCTGTGATGGAAGTGTCAAAAGTTGCTTGATAATACGACCAGCCGCTGTCTGCCTGACGTTCGACATATAACGGCTCAAACCCGCAAGAGGCAAGCAACAAAAGGCAAAAAATGATGTTTGATTTATACCACAATGTTCACAATCCTATTTTTAACAACGATGATTTTTTTAATTTCGCTTTGGCTTGTTTGACGCGCCACATTTTCAAGTGCCAACGCCTTTTGTTTAACCTCTTCGTCATCAGCGTCTTTGGCACATTCAATCGTACCGCGCATTTTGCCGTTGATTTGCACCGCAATTGTTACAACTTCACTGTCGGCAAGTTTTTTGTCGCCTTCAGGCCAACGCTCACGCACAATCAAACTTTGGTGTCCCAAACGCGCCCACATTTCTTCTGCCAAGTGCGGTGCAAACGGACTCAAAAGTTTTAAGAGCACTTCATACATTTGTGCCGGGATTATCTTCATGTTTGAAAGATAATTGACGTATGTCATCAAAGCTGAAACAGCAGTGTTGAATTTCATCTGGTCAATACGCTCGGTAACATCTAAAATACATCTGTGCATGGCACGCAAATCATCGGCACTTGTTGGCACATCTTCGTTTTTATAAACCTTCTTAAACAAGCCGTAAACCTTTGAGCTAAAGCGGTAAACACCCATTAAACTTTCGTCAGACCAAGAAGCTGCCTGATCAAACGGCCCGATAAACATTTCATACAAACGAAACGTGTCCGCACCGTAATTTTCGACAATCTCATCGGGATTTACGACATTGCCGCGCGATTTGCTCATTTTTTCGCCGTTTGAGGCCAAAATCATACCATGCGCCGTGCGCTTTTGATATGGCTCTGAAGTCGGCACATAGCCGCAGTCATATAAAAACTTGTGCCAAAAGCGCGAATAAAGCAAGTGAAGCGTAACGTGTTCCATGCCGCCGTTATACCAATCAACATTCATCCAATACTTCAAGGCCTCTTTTGATGCAAACTCTTTGTCATTTTTCGGGTCAGTGTAACGCAGAAAATACCACGACGAGCCCGCCCAGTTTGGCATAACGTCCGTTTCACGCCTTGCATGTCCGCCACATTTCGGACAAGTTGTGTTCACCCAATCGGTTGCCTTTGCAAGCGGTGATTCGCCCTCGTCATTGGGCAAAAAGTCAGACACCATCGGAAGCTTTAAGGGCAAATCTTTTTCATCTATTGGTTGCCAACCGCATTTTTCGCAATAAACCATCGGTATGGGTTCGCCCCAATAACGCTGGCGCGAAAACACCCAATCACGCAACTTGAAATTTACCTTTGCACGTCCGAACCCGTGTTGAACGGCGTATTCAATCGCCTTTTTCATGCCGTCCGTTTTGTTTAAACCGTTCAGAAAACCGGAATTGATGTGTAAACCGTCGCCCTCGAAAGCCTCAATTTCAATATCTCCGCCCTCTAAAACGGGCACAATCGGCAAATTAAAGATTTTTGCAAAGGCATAATCGCGGCTGTCATGCGCCGGAACGGCCATAATGGCGCCCGTGCCGTAGCCTGTTAAAACGTAATCGGAAATAAACACGGGGATCATCTGTCCCGTATAGGGGTTTTTGGCTTTCACACCTTTAAGTTCAACACCTGTTTTTGAATCGTCCGCCGTGCGCTCTAAATCAGATTTTTTGGCCGCTTTTTCAACATATGCCTTGATTTCGGCTTGATTTTCAAAGCGGTTCATATATTTTTCAACAAAAGCGTGTTCAGGTGCCAAAACCATGTAAGTAACACCAAAGGCCGTGTCAGGACGCGTTGTAAACACGGTGAGTTTATCATCTTCAAATTCGAAATCAAGCTCTGCACCTTCCGAACGTCCAATCCAGTTAATCTGCTGGGTTTTGACAGACTCGATAAAGTCCAAATCTTTCAAGTCATCAATCAACCTGTCGGCATATTTAGTGATGGCAATCATCCATTGTTCTTTGTTTTTGCGCACGACTTCAGCCCCGCAACGCTCGCAGTGTCCGCCGACAACCTCTTCGTTTGCCAAGCCAACCTTACAGGCCGGACACCAGTTGATGGCGATTTTGTCTTTATAAGCAAGCCCGTGTTTATAAAGCTCTAAAAACATCCATTGCGTCCATTTATAATATTCGGGCGAAGATGTGTTGATAGCCCTGTCCCAATCAAACGAAAAACCGAGTGATTTAAGTTGACGGGTGTAGTTTTCGATGTTTTGCGCGGTTGAAACCGCCGGATGAATGCCTGTTTTAACAGCATAGTTTTCAGCAGGCAACCCAAACGAGTCAAAACCCATTGGATATAAAACATTGAAACCCTGCATACGCTTTTTACGCGCAATGATGTCAAGCGCAGTATACGAACGCGGGTGCCCAACGTGAAGCCCCTGCCCCGACGGATATGGAAACTCAACCAAAGCATAAAACTTTGGCTTTGAGCTGTCTATTTCAACATGATATGTTTTTTCATCTTCCCAAATTTTTTGCCACTTTTTTTCAATTGTTCTGAAGTTATAGCGATCTTCCAACTGCCACGTTTTCTGCCATTCTTCAAACGAATCTTTTCCGTTATAACGCGCCTGAACTGTCATTTTTTTGTTTTGTCCTTACAATTTTTTTTGATAAACTGACAAGAATTTATAGCAAATCGGCTTAAAACACAAGCTTATTTTTTGAGTTTTCATTTTTATTTTTTTGTTGACAAAAGGGTGATTTTGGCGTATGGTTCGCGTGTTGTGAGGAAATAAATGGATAAGGCTCAAATTTTACAAACTCTTGTTGATCAGTTGGCGCCTGTTTTTAAGGCAAGGTATGACTTTGTGAACACAATTGACGCCGATTTTTATCGTTCTGCCGTCGGCCAGGCCGAGCTTTTGAATATGGCTCTTATTTCTCAAAAAGCAAAAAACTTTTCGAACGAAAATGTGCTAAAAAAACTTCATGATGACTATTTTTCAACCATGATGTTTCACTCTGACAAGGAAGATTTTTTGGCGCCCATTAGACAAGCCGGCTGGAACATTGACTTTAATCAGCACGATTTCAGAAAGCTTATTCATCATTTTGCACAAGATGCCGGCGTTGATGCCTTTTACAATGCGGTTGACTTGAAACCAAACCAATATGCCCCAATCAATTTTAAGGGCGAAATTAAAAACTGGGATGAAATGAAACATTCGAGCATCTTGTTTTCTACAATTCCTCATTATTGGAAAAATCACGAATCGCACGAGCCGCAACAAATCGATGCAAACAAACTTGCTGATTTTTGCAACAATCAAAAAGCTTTACAGGAAAGAACACCAAAACAATTAACCCCCGTGATGTTGGCAATGGCCGGCCACGTTCGCTAGTTTTTATCTTTCATTTAAGACGGCATTGATGTTTCGGACAAACCTTTCATCTTGAGCCAAATCCTCTATATCAATCGGCAATTTATGGCGCCAGTTCGGATAAGTGTCCCTATCCGTTCCGGGCAGATTTTGAAGCTCTGTTACACCCAAAATGTCTTCAAGCTGAAGCATCAAAACCCTGCTCTCTGATTTTGCAAGAAAAGCATGCACCGCTTCGCTCAAGCCTTCAGGATAGCTTTCGCCATATATATAATTGCCCTTTCTTAAATTGTCTTTGGGCCACACCCCCGCCTCATCCAATGCTTCAAGCAAAAGCCATCTGTCGCGTTCGCGTTCTTTATAAAGGTGGCATCGCGCGTTTTCATCAATCATTTTTAGCTTATACTTTAATTCAATTTCATAGCCAAACCACCACATTTTAAGCGGCGTCATATCGTGCGTTCCGACACTGACAAACGAGCAGCTCTCATAATCTTGAGGCTTTTTGAAACCACCTTGCCCGAAGTCTTTGCGCTCTGCCCACAAAACACTCATTGAATAAATGTTGTTCAGCTTTAACTTTTCGATAAATCCTTCCGGAACGTTGCCTATGCTTTCACCGACAATCAAACATTTATTTAAATGGCTCTCAAGGGCAACAAGTGCGAGCATCTCTTCAAAATTGTAATAAACGTATGTGCCGTTTGTGCCTTTGTCTTCAATCATAAACAGCCGCATCAAACTCATCACGTGGTCAATACGCAAAGCCCCTGCAAAGGCCATATTGGCGCGAAGCACTTTCAAAAACGGTTCATAAGCTCTTTGTTTGAGTTTTTTCGGATTAAACGCACCCAAACACCATTTTTGACCTTGCGAAAAGAAAGCATCCGGCGGCGCACCTGCGCCAAAATCTTTCATATAAACCGCATTTTCACACCAAAGCTCGGCACTGTCTTTTGAAACCCCAACCGGCAAATCGCGATAAAGCCCGATTTTCAAACGATATTTTCGGGCACACTCAAAAACTTCACCGAGTTGACGATGGGCTTCAAACTGCAAAAACTTGAAAAATTCAATTTCGTTTGCGTGTGATTGTTCAAAAACGGCTAAATCAAGCGGCATCATATTTTTTAAGCCGTCGGGCCAAGCATGCCAGCCGCCCCAAAGGCGATGACACTTTTCGTGATATATGGCCTGATATAGCGCCAAAAGATGAAGCGCCTGACCTTTTTGCCTTTTGAACTTTTCAAACGCCGTATCTTTCTTTTTCGCGTTGAAAATTTCTCTTAAAACTTCTGTTTTTAGCTGATAAACCTTTGTATAATCAACAAAAACGGAATTTCTTGCCGCTTCGATTGTTTTGATGTGCTCGTTTTTTAGGTTTTGCGTAAAACCCGCCACTTTTTCAACATCAATATATATCGGATTTAACGACAATCGGCTAATTGAAGAATATGGACTTGCATTTTCGGGAAAATCGTGAAAAAGCGCATTCAAGGGATTAAGCCCAATGACATCTGCCCCGATTTGCGCGCAAAGCCGTGTAAATTCTTTCAAATCCGTAAAATCACCGACACCCCAGTTGCGCCGGCTTTTAAGCGCATAAAGCTGCAAAGAAAAGCCCCAAAGTTTTTTTTGATTCAAATTGTCCAAGCAATAACAGCTTAAAGGGGCAACGGCCAAAATGCTTTGACGGTGTGTTTTGCCAATTTTAAGTTTGATGCTGTAATACCCGATTTTTAAGTTTTCTTTAATGTGTAAGGTGCGTTTTTGGTATACGACTTCGCCAACTTTTTTTTCTTCAACAACACTTTGCTCAAAACCGATGTTTTTGAAGGCTTTTGAGCCTTTTTTAGAAAGAAACAGAACCATAGAATCAGCTTGCTCTTTTTTCACATACACATCAATTTTCAAATCATTTTTCTGGGCAATGTAAATTTCTTCAAGCGTTTTTTGATAAGGCTCTTCATCAAGTTTTATAAGCGCCTCAGAAATCTTTTCATCATTTTGCGCCTCAAAACCAAACTCTTTGCACAAATTTCTAAGCAAAGCCTCATCTGCCGCGCCGCCATTAAGGCCAAGCGCACGATATGTTGTCGCTATGCCGAGTTTTTTGCAGAGTTCATCAAGCTTGTTTTCCATTTTTTTCTACACCGTTATTTGAATGGCCGTAACCGATTGAGCGGGAACGTTAATTGTTTTGCCGCTGCCGAGTTTTTGTTCTATCGCTTGCTTAGATGTGCATAAAACAACATTCCAAAGTTTCGTCTTTTTCAAAGATGGCAACTTCCAAACAATCTCTTCTTTTGAAGCGTTTAAGACGACATAAAGCAGCTCATCACCGCCAAAGGCCAAATATGAAAGCGATTTTCTTTGCCCGTCTTGCCAATCTGAGGCCGTAAATTCATGCCCTTTTTCGGTAAACCACGCCAAATCTTTATACGGCGTATTTTTTGCTTGCGTTCCGGAAAAGAAATGCGTTCGGTCAAAAACTCTCAATGATTTTCTGAGCTTGATAAGCGCACGTGTGAAACGAATAAAATCATAGCCTTGTTTTTCAATAGCGTCCCACGCAATGTGCGTGATTATGTTGTCTTGCGCATACGGATTATTTGAGCCAAAACGCGTGTTCAAAAACTCATCACCCTCCGAAATCATCGGCGTTCCGAAAGAAAGAAGCAGTGTGGCCATCAAATTTTTGGCACGCCGCAACCTTTGTGCCTTAACTTCGTCTGAAACAAGCAAGCCTTCATCACCCGAATTTGAGCTGAAATTATCATCTGTCCCGTCTTTGTTGTTTTCACCGTTTGCCTCATTATGCTTTTTTTCGAAACTGACCAAATCACGTAGGCAAAAACCGTCATGCGCCGTAATAAAATTGACCGAACTCCATATATTGCGATTGTTATAGCCGAAAATATCGCTCGAACCGCTTATTCTGCTTGCAAGTTCGCCGACTTGTCTGTCATCGCCGCGCCAAAAACGACGCACAACATCACGAAATCTGTCGTTCCATTCGGCAACACCTGGCGGAAATGCCCCAATTTGGTAGCCCCCGAGCCCAACATCCCACGGTTCGGCAATCAGTTTGACCGAGCGCAAAACCTCATCTTGGCGTATGGCCTGCAAAAACGCGCTGTTATACTTAAACGATGTTTTTTCGCGGCCGAGCGTTGCCGCCAAATCAAAGCGAAAACCGTCAACGTGCATGGCAGATACATAATAGCGAAGCGAATCCATAATCAGCGTTAAAACATTAACGTTTTGAACATTAAACGATGCACCGCAACCTGTGCTGTCAAAATAAAAACGCTTGTTTGTTTTATCGAGCGTATAATACGTTTCGTTATCAATGCCACGATAACACAGTGTCGGCCCTAAATGATTGCCCTCAATGGTGTGGTTGTAAACAACGTCTAAAATAACCTCAAGTCCGTTTTGATGAAAGGTTTTGACCATATTCTTAAAGCCGTTTACATCGCCGTCTTTTAAATAAGCATTTTCAAGTGCAAAAAACGAAAGCGTTTCATAACCCCAATAGTTCACACGCTCTTTCGGTGTCTGATACGGAAAAAACGCATGCACGGGTAAAAGCTCAACGGCACTCACCCCGAGCCATTTTAAGTATGTTTGAACAGATTTTGAAGACAAGGCCTCAAATTTGCCCCGCTTGTCGTCCCCGACTTTCGGAAAAAGCGCCGTGTAGCCTTTTGTATGAAGCTCGTAAATCAGCGTTTTTTCAAATGGGATATTCGGCTTAACATCGCCGAACCAATCAAAATTTTCTTTCACCACAACGCTTTTGGGCACAAATGGTGCGCTGTCAAGCTTGGAAAAAGATAAATCTTGCGCCGGACTATCGGTGTCATAACCGAAAATTGCCTTATGCCAAACCAAATCGCCGACAAGCTTTTTAGCATAAGGATCCACTAAAAGTTTGTTTTCGTTAAATCGTTTGCCTTCTGTTGGCTTGTAAGGCCCGTAAACGCGATAACCATAAATTTGACCGACGCTTAAACCCTCGACATAAACGTGCCAAATGCCGTGATCATTTTCCAAAATTTCAATGCGTTGCAACTCTTTTTTGCCTTTGTCGTCAAACAAACAAAGCACAACTTTTTCAGCATGTGCGGAAAAGATTGAAAAATTAACACCTTTCCCATCAAATGTTGAACCGAGCGGATAGCAATATCCCTGTTTTGTTTTCAATTCTTTCATTTTTTCACCTCATCGGTTTAATGACTATGGTTGAAAGCGGCGGCAAGACAAGCTCAAGCGAATATGGTCTGCCGTTCCAGTTTTGCATGGAAATGTATAGTTCTCCTTCGTTTCTGACGCCGCTGCCCCAATATGATGGATCGTCGCTGTTGAAAATTTCCTGATATTTACAGGGCTCAAAAACGCCGATTCGATAACCATGTCGCACAACCGGCGTAAAGTTGCACACAACAATCAAATAGTTGTCCGGATTATGGCCTTTTCTGATATAGGAAATCACGCTGTCATCGGCATCGGAATGCTCAATCCACTCAAAGCCTTTATAATCAAAATCTTCTTCAAACAAGGCCGAATTGCCCTGATACATCAAATTTAAATCGCGCACGCAATTTTGCACGCCCTTATACATGGGATATTCAAGCAAATGCCAACGCAAACTTTCGCTCTCGTTCCATTCCCAATCTTGACCGAATTCCGAGCCCATAAACAAGAGCTTTTTACCAGGGTGGGTCCACATAAAGCCGTAATATGCTCTTAAATTGGCAAATTTCTGCCATTCATCGCCCGGCATTTTCGAAAGCATCGAGCCCTTACCGTGAACCACCTCATCGTGCGAAATCGGCAAAATAAAATTTTCATTAAAGGCATATAAAAGCCCGAAAGTGAGCATGCCGTGGTGATATTTGCGGTGCACCGGCTCGTGGCTGATATATTTTAAGGTGTCGTTCATCCAGCCCATATTCCATTTATAACCAAACCCTAAGCCCCCCATTGTTGTAGGCCTTGAGACCATCGGCCACGCGGTTGATTCTTCGGCAACCGTTAAAACACCATTGTTTTCCCCGTAAATCAGCTCGTTCATTTTGCGCAAAAAGGCGATTGCTTCAATGTTTTCATTGCCGCCATATTGATTAGGCAGCCATTCGCCCGATTTTCTTGAATAATCCAAATAAAGCATAGAAGCCACCGCATCAACACGCAACCCGTCAATGTGATATTCTTTCATCCAAAACAGGGCGCTGGCATATAAGATGTTTGAAACTTCCGTTCGGCCATAGTTGTATATTTTTGTGCCCCAATCTTTGTGTTCGCCCTTTCTCGGATCGGCGTGTTCATAAAGACATGTGCCGTCAAAACAGCAAAGCCCGTGTTCATCTTTCGGAAAATGCGCCGGAACCCAATCCATAATCACCGAAATGCCCGCCTGATGAAATTTATCAATCATATATTTAAAATCGTCCGGCGTGCCGAAACGCGAGGTGGGCGCAAAAAGGCCCGTAACCTGATAGCCCCAGGAAGCGTCAAGCGGATGTTCGCACAACGGCAAAAACTCAACATGCGTAAAGCCCATATTACAAACATAAGGCACCAAATAATCGGCAAATTCGCGATATGTCAGATAGTTTTCACCAAACATGCCTTTTCGGCGCCATGAGCCGAGATGAACCTCATAAATTGACATCGGCTTGTCAAAAGAATTATATTGCGCGCGATATTCAAGCCACGCTTTGTCATTCCAAACATAGCGGCCGATGTTGTAAACAATTGAGGCTGTTTTCGGCCTTTGCTCCGAATAAAACCCAAACGGATCAGCTTTAAGCAAAATGTAATTTTCTTGCGTTTTGATTTCGTATTTATAAATTGTCCCCGCTTTAATGTCTGGAATAAATATATCCCAAATGCCGCAAGAGGGGTGTTTGCGCATCACATGAACTCTGCCGTCCCACATATTAAAATCGCCCACAACGGAAACACGTTTGGCATTTGGCGCCCAAACGGCAAAAGCAACGCCTTTAATGCCGTTCATTTGTGTTTCGTGCGCACCGAGCTTTTTATATATTTCGTGATGGTTGCCTTCTGAAAAAAGATATTCGTCAATATCGCCGATTGTGGGCAAAAAGCGATATGTGTCTTGGCAAACATATGTTTGTCCCAAATCGTTTGTAACCTCAAAATGATATTTAAAATTTTCGGTTCGGCCAAGCTCTATCTGGTAAAACCCTCGGTCATCAAGCTTTTTCATCGCACCCAAATTTTTGCCGTGTTCTGATATAAGCGAAACGCTTGTCGTGTGGGGCAAAAATGCCCTAATAAACACATTTTTTGAACCTTTGTCTTTATGAATGCCCAAAATGGCGAAAATATCTTCATAATTGCCGTCTATCACGGCATCAATCACATCTTGAGATAAAAGATTTTTCATTAACTTTACCTTCAAATCAAACCATATAATTAGTATCTTTTTTTCATCTATAAAGGTTTTGTGTTCAAATTGCAAGCAAATTACTTTACTTTTTTCATACAATAACTGTTGACGAGAGCGATTTTAAAGTATATATTAGCACTGTCTTTAACATTATTTTTGGAGAACACAGATGGCTAAATCAAAATGTAACGAAAGTTACATCAGAGAAGCTGCGTATTATTTGTGGCAAAATGCAGGCAGCCCTTGGGGACAGGAAGAAAAGTTCTGGTCGATGGCTGTTGAGCAGATGTCTTCTTGCAAATGCACGAAAAGCCCCGCAAAAAAGGCCGTGAAGTCAGCAACGACAGTAAAGAAAACGACAACATCTAAAAGCAGCAAAAAATAAGTCAAAAGCCCCGATTTTCGGGGCTCTTGTTTTAAACTTCAGATTTCAGCTTCGACCAAACATTTAAACTTGCGAACTGTTTTGTTTTATCGTTAAATCGGATTTCGCGCAAAACACCGTCTAAATGGTAACCGGCGTTTCGAGCCACATTAGCTGATTTGATATTTTCCACATCATTTCTGATAACGATTCGATTTATGCCCTTTTCAAATGCAACTTTTTCAAGCGCCCGAACGGCCTCAAGCATATAACCGTTGCCGCAAGCCTTTTTGGAAAGCCAATACCCGATTTCGGCAGACAGATTTTTTGTATCAACATCCATCATTTCAATACAACCTAAAAACCGATGCGTGTTTTTTTCTCTGATGATATAAGCAAAACTCGTTTTTTTATCAAACTTTTGTGCAAAATTTTGCAAAGCGACAAATTCATCTTCCGGCGATTTGGTGGTGTCAGCCCATGGCAAAAAAACTTCAAGTTGCGCCCTTGTCTCTTTGATATGTGCATAAATTTCTTTTGCAAGCTCAAAGGTTGGCTTGTGCACACCCATAAGCTCTATTCTGTCTGATTTGATTTTTTTCGGAAAATTCATTTCACACCCCCTTTGGCTTATTATTATCAAAAATCAACTGAAAATCAACAAAAAATTATGTTGCAAACAAAAAGCATTTTTGCTATATTAAAGGGGCTGATATGTCAGCTATGACACTAGAGGCTCTATGAAATAGGTATGTTGGACCCGGGGGCAGTGCCCGGCACCTCCACCAATTTTATAAAAAGCAGAGAAATGTTTTACTGCGCCGATATTTTTGAGCGACGTTTACATAAAGGGTAAACGAGCGAAAAAAATATCAAGCATGAAAATATTTATATGCGTTTTAAGGGGGTGAAACAGGTTAGACAATGTGCAATAAAGATAGTTTGCTGTGTTCGGCAAGATACCACCGTTATCGGTTCAAAATAAATGAATGCAAATGATAATTTTGCACCTGTTGCCGTAGCTGCTTAAGAGCAAAAGCAACAAATATGATTCTTTGAAATTTGGTTTTTTCAAAGTGGGGAATTGGCCACCCAGCAACAGAACGGCCTTTTTTTTTGTTTATTATGGACAATAAAAGACAAAAAATATAGCCCTTTAGCCCTTTTCCTCCTTGATTTTGAGGAGTTTTATACAAAATTAACAAAAAAATGATTTTTTATGATTTTTTTACTTGTTTTTTGATTCAAATTGTGGTAGATTGAGTTTGTAAATTTAAGAACTTGTGTTAATTATCATTCCAATTAAATGAAAATATGGAAAGATTTTTCATGTTCTTAAAGTATGTCTAGAAATCAATAACAAATAAACAAACATATGAAAAAGATTCAATTCTTTGTAATTGCTGTCATCGGGATGATGATGGCGATGGTTTCCTGCACTGAGAACTACAACATCGAGCTTACCGATAAGGCCACCTCGGCCTACGGGACTCCGAAATCTTCTCTTCCCAGACCAAACGACTTCCAGTATTTCTATGGGGACGACAAGGACCTGCAGCTTCCGAAAGCGGATATTGTGCGCCCTGAGTTCGGTTTATACGCTAAGTGTACAGTTCAGGATACCTTCTACCACAAGGTCCCCTACGAGTCCAAATGGTCTCTTGAGGGTGATACCACTGTCGTAGTTTACCTCAAGGAGGACAGGCCGCAGATTGAAAGCGGCATCGTCTCCAAAGAGAGCTCCGAAAAAACCATCAAAGATGGCGATTGGAGCGTTAATCAGGAGACGACGGTGGCCAAGATTCAGGGTAAGGGAGCTTTCGAACAAAAGGTGAGCCTGACGTATCCGGCCTACGCCGAATACAAGGCCAAAGACTTCAAGGAAGCTGTTACTTTTAACGGCCCTGAAATGTCCTTTGAACTCAAGAGCCATCTGAACGACGAGGCGCGCGAAGAGGTTATTGACGGCAAGACCTACAAGGCCTATGACCGTCAGGACACCGTCATCGCGACGGCCAAGGTGCCCGCCGGCTATCCGAGCGCAGGTCAGCAGCAGACTCAGACGGTTATCAACCGTCAGAAGCTGCTGTGGCTCATCGACAAGATGAGCAAACGCCTCGAGAATCTTGATTACAAGATTAACTATGAGGCTGAAGGCCTGAAGCTCACCGGAAAGGAAGAGGTGAAAGGCGACATCGTCGAGTATAACTACGAAGATGAGATGGATAGAACTCCTTTTGAGAGGAACTATGCCATCAACGCTACGGCTTCGCAGCCCTCTGACGTGGTTGTCTCCGAGGACAGCCTCGGCCACGCGGTTGTTGTTTCTTATCAAATCAAGGACAACCAGCCGAAAGTCTCTTCCGACGGCGATTTCATTCGCACGGAAGAAGGATTCAAGGCTGTTGCAACCATCACCGATGGTGCAAAGCCGGTAGAGCTCGAAGTCCGTTACCAGAAGGACTCCTGTGTCCTCGACGGCACGGTTCTGCCCTACGCTTATGCAAAGGATGTTCGCTTTGAGGTTCTCTCCGTAGAGAAAGATGAGCAGCGTTCTGACGCTTACAAGGGCTTTGCTAATGTCAAGGCACAGTGGGTTATCACTGTCGCTTTTGACCGTGTCAATAAGGCCGATGAGCTCAAGACCATTGCCGTTGAATGGCAGCAGAGCTGCAAGTACGGCGACAAGGTCATTGATGACCGCTGGGAGGATGATGTGAAAGATGGCAATGCGATTATTCGCCATTATAACATCTATTCCCAGAGCGGTGAGAAGCTTGATTTCACGCACACCTATCCGATGGGCGAAGAAATCAAAGCTAACAGTGCCAAGGATCTTTACGCTGAAAATATCAACAACGTGAAGACCACGAGCAACGGCATTTCCAGCACTTCTTCGAGCGATGCTTCGAAGGAATATTGGACGGCTGTCAAGGAAAGTAAGGACTACA
>Ga0310690_10005219_pt1 | contig 17786 bp, 17 predicted proteins | sample AusTroGonzalo_MG_2_FD_207661 | JGI IMG/M metagenome (GOLD analysis project Ga0310690, IMG submission 207661) | Bovine rumen microbial communities from tropical cattle in Woodstock, Queensland, Australia - Gonzalo_04 (v2) (version 2) | ecosystem: Host-associated > Mammals > Digestive system >...
CCTCAAGGGCCTTGTGACGCCGAAAGAAATGAAGAACACGGCGAAGGCGCTCGGCGGGCCGCAGATGATCGTCGAAGGGATATACAAGTCCGTGCGTCGCGATTTCTGGGATGGCGTCGGCTTCCTCAGGTTCCTCAACGTCAACCTCGCGGTCTTGAATCTTCTGCCGATACCGGTCCTTGACGGCGGGCTGATCATGTTCGCGCTTCTCGCGCTTATTTTCCGCAGGCGCGTTCCCGAGAAGGTAGTCTCCACGCTCTCCATGACGTTCATGGCCCTTCTTCTCACTGCGATGGCGATACTCATTTTCCGCGACGCGCAGCGCAGCTGGCGCATCCACACCTACAAGCCGACCGCCGAGCAGACGGTCGGAACCAATACGGTTACGACTGTCACGAACACGAATGAGACGGACAACGCGAGCAATTAAGGTCGGAGCGCTTGCCATCGGTGGTGGAGCGCCGGTGAGCGTCCAGACCATGGCGAACGTCGATCCGCATGATGCGGCGGCGCTTGTCGAGCAGGTTCGCTCGTGTGCGGCGCTTGGCTGCGACGTCTTTCGCCTGACAGTTCCCGACATCGAGGCGGCTAAAGTTCTCGGCGAGGTAAAAAAGTCCTCGCCGATTCCACTTGTCGCAGATATCCACTTTGATTACCGCTGCGCGCTCGCCGCCATTGAGGCGGGGACTGACGCGCTTCGCCTAAATCCAGGCAACATCGGCTCTCGTGACAGGGTCCAGGCAGTCGCACGCGCAGCGAAGGAAAAGAAGGTCCCGATTCGCATCGGCGTAAACCTCGGCTCTCTCGAGAAGCCGCTCCGCGAAGAACTCGACGCAGGGAAAATCGACGTTCCCGAGGCGCTTGTGCGTTCGGCGCTTGGACACTTGAAGCTGCTTGAAGACGAAGACTTCCGCGATGTCGTCATTTCCGCAAAGGCGTCGAACGTCCTCGAGACGCTTGCGACCTATCGCCTTCTCGCGGAAAGGACCGACTGTCCACTCCATGTCGGCGTCACCGAGGCGGGGACTCTCATCCCGGGCGCGGTCAGGAACTCTGTTGCGCTTGGGATCCTGCTCTCCGAGGGGATTGGTGACACGATAAGGGTGTCGCTTACCGCGAAGCCCGAGAAGGAAGTCAGGGTCGGGATGGAGATTCTTCGCGCTCTTGGTCTTAGGGAACCGGGTCCGGCTATAACGTCGTGCCCTACTTGCGGTCGCACTAAAGTAGATTTGATGCATGTCGCCTCCCAGGTCGAGATCGCGCTCGAGACGCTCGCGAAAGATGGAGTGAAGCTGCCGCGGGTCGCTGTCATGGGCTGTGCCGTAAACGGTCCGGGCGAGGCGAAAGGCGCGGATGTAGCGCTTTGCGGCGGCGACGGAGAGTTTCTGCTGTACGTCAAGGGAAAACAGGTCTGCAAGGTGTCCGAGGAAGACGCTGCAGGAAAGGTGATTGAATATGCGCTATCTCTACGATAACGTCGTGGTTCTCGCGGTGTTTGCGGTGCTGGCCGCGTTCGCCTGGCTTTTCGGCGGCACACGTGCCGAGTATCTAGTGACAGTCATGCCGTGGCTGACTGCGCTTCTCGTAGAGGCTATGATATGCTTTCCTCAACAGCATGACGGCGAGACTTCCTATGAGGCGAGGGCGAGAGTGTGGTCGGCGCTTAAGAATGATCCGCTCGTATGGACGGCACTTGGATTTATTGCGCTTTTGCTTGTCCCGTTTTTAAACGTTGGGCTCTGCCCGGTGTGCGACTATCCTGCGATAGCGGCGGGCGCCGATCCAAGCCCCACGATACCTTTCTTCCCGTTCTGCGTCAATAGAATGCAGCATCTTAATGTCGTCTTGTGGTTTGCGCCTTCGCTCGTCTCGGTCCTCGCCGTGAAGCATGCGATGCTGAAGCGCGGCAAGCGTACGCTCCTTGCGCTCATCGTGTGGAATGGCCTTGCGCTTGGCATCATTGGCGCCATCCAGCAGGTCTCCCACGCCAAGGGGCCGCTGTGGGTCGAGGAGTGCTTCCAGTCGGCGTACTTCTTTTCCACTTTCGGCTACCCCAATATGGCGGGCGACTACTTCACGACGCTCTTCGCCATTTCCTTCGGCCTGTGGCGCTGGCATCTCGACGACATGCGTAAGAAAGAGTCGGAGATGAACGTTGCAAGTAGCACCCATGGCGGTGAAAAGGCGGAAGGCCAGGCCGACCATGCGCACCACCACCATCACCACGACCAGGGCGCCAAGAAAACGATTTCGTTCTGGGAGAAGCATTACTACCTTATTCCCGCGACGATCTTCTTCTTCTGTGCGCTCGACACGCTCTCGCGTGCGTCGGTGATGCTCGTTACCGCGCTTGCAGTGCTCTTCTTCATACACACCTTCATGTGTCTTTTCTCGAAGATGAAGAAGGCCCAGCGCGTGAAGGCTACCGTGTTTAGCGCTGTGGTGCTAACGCTCATCTCCCTCTGCGCCGTCACGTTTATGCCGGACGAGCTTCAAAAGGAAGTCAACACCATCGATACAACCGGGGTTCTCGATCGCGTCACTGGAAAGGGCCAGTACCATGTTCGTGTTGCGACTGAGATATGGAAAAAGCACCCCATTTTCGGTGTTGGCGGGTGGGGATACAAGCACTTTTGCCTCCAGTACATGACCGACAGGGAGCTTCGCCAGATACAGAACGTTGGTGGCGCCAACGTTCACAACGACTATCTGCAGTTCCTGGTCGAGCACGGCATAGTTGGGCTAGGGCTTTTGGTGGCCGTGGTTCTGATGATAGTATGGCCGATTGGCAGGGTCTGGAAGAATCTCATCAGCGCCTATCGGTTCACGCCGCCAAAGGAACAGCCGCCACAGCCAATACAAGTGTTTGTCGTGCCTGCGCCCGTGTTCTGCATCATGATGGCCGCCGTCGCGACTTTGATTCATTGCTTTGGCGACTGCATCTTCAGGTCCCCTGCCGTGCTGGCGCTTTTCCTCGTGTCGCTTGCGACAATCGACGGGTTCCTGCCCAAGATCAAGAGGAACACCCGTCATTGAGGACTCCATATTTCAACAACAACTCTAACACAACATCAGTCTTCTTATGCTACACGTAAACGAAAACTACTCCAAGATACAGGCGAGCTATCTCTTCACTGAGATAGCCCATAGAGTCTCGGCTCACCAGGCGGCTAATCCTGACGCGAAGATAATTCGTCTCGGCATAGGCGACGTTACCGAGCCGCTTTGCGACGCCGTCGTGAAGGCTATGCACAAGGCCGTCGACGACGAGGCGACGCGCAAAGACTTCCACGGTTATGGCCCGGAACAGGGTTACGCGTTTCTCCGCGAGAAGGCGGCGAAGGTCGACTTCCAGGACCGCGGCATCGACATTGCGGCCGACGAGATATTCGTCTCCGACGGCGCGAAGTGTGACTGCGGCAACATACAGGAGCTTTTCGGGCATGATGTCAAGATTGCGGTCGGCGATCCCGTCTATCCCGTCTATGTCGACACGAATGTGATGGCCGGCCGCACAGGTGCAAACGACGGCGGGCGTTACGCCGGGCTCGTCTACTTGACGTGCGATGCGTCGAACGGCTTTGTGCCGGGTCCAGAATCGGCCGGGGGCGCGGACATCGTATATCTCTGCTATCCGAACAACCCGACCGGCGCAGTCGCCACGAAGGAACAGCTCCAGAAGTGGGTCGACTGGGCTAACGCGAACAAGTCGCTTATCCTCTTCGACGCCGCCTACGAGGCATTCATACGGACTCCCGGGATTCCGCACTCCATCTACGAGTGCGAGGGTGCGCGCAGCTGCGCGATAGAGTTCCGCAGCTACTCGAAGACTGCGGGTTTCACCGGGGTCCGCTGCGGCTACACGGTGGTTCCGAAGGGCCTTGTCGCGTATGCGAAGGACGGCTCGCCCGTCGAGCTGAGGCCGATGTGGACGCGTCGCCAGACAACGAAGTTCAACGGCGCGAGCTACATTACCCAGCGCGGCGCGGAGGCGATTTATTCGCCAGAGGGCCAGGCGCAGACGAAGGCGACAATCGACTTCTATCTTGAAAACGGGCGGCTCATGAAGGAGGCGCTTTCGGCGCTTGGCTACGAGGTGACGGGAGGCGGCAATTCGCCGTATCTCTGGGTCAACGTGAAGGGCGACAGCTGGGAGTTCTTCGACAAGCTTCTCAAGAAGGCAAATGTTGTCACGACCCCTGGTGCCGGCTTCGGTAGGGCGGGCGAGGGATATATAAGGATTTCGTCGTTCAACTCGCGCGAGAACGTCCTCGAGGCGGTCGAGCGCCTAAAGAAGGTTCTTTGAAAGGAGAAACAAAATGAAAAAACTGATGATCGTTGCCGCGGCAGCGGTGCTTTTCGCAGGATGCCAGAAAGAAGCCGAGAAGTTTGGCTACAAGGGTATCGATCTCGCGGATGACGACTTGATGTTCTTTACGACTGGTCCGACGGTGACCAACTGGGTCCCCGCTCGTGTCTTGAGCGTGTGCGAGGAATACCCGATGAGCCCCGAAGAGACCGCTCTTGTGGCGGCAGCTGGCGTGATCGTCCCTAGCGAGCCGCTTGAGAAGGTGCCCGAGGGCTACGTTAAGGAAACCGACGAGCCCTGGTTCGCCATGTGGAAGAAAGAAGCCGAGAACTTCGGTCGCAAGGGCGTAAACGGCTTTGTCTCCCACTGGAACGAGGACAAGAACGTCTGGGAGACGAGCGAGACGTATTTCTCGTCCTACTATCCTGACGAGGCCGGCGCTCTCGCCGCGCTCGCCGAGATGCGCAAGATCATCGGTGGGAAATTCGCTCCGAAGAAGTTCCACGACTTCGACAAGTGCTGGGTGGCTGAGTATCTGCGACTTCGCGTAATGTGCATCGTTGGGCAGAAGCCCGACGGAACATGGTCATGCATGCTCGACATAAACGACAAGTGCCGCCCTGGTTGTGGACAGTGGGAACCCGTCGAGGCGCAGGCCGAACGTCTTGCAGAGTATAAGTACCGCAAGGCGCTGATCGCGTGGAAAGCGGAGAAGGCCAAGGTTCTCGCGGAGAACCATGCTGCGGTCGAGAAGATCCGTGCCGAAAAGGGTCTTTCCCTCCTTGGGGAAGGCGCACGCGAGTTCGATGGCGAGGATGGCCGCAGGGCGTACATCCGCGTCGGCACTTGCGATGCCGCGTCTGTGACGAACAAGGTCGACTTCTGGAAGGAAAAGGCGGCCGTTCTCGCTGCCGCGACCGGTGTTGCATTTGAAGGCGAGCCGACGGGCGAGGAAGACCCCTCTGGATATGTCGTTATGGGCGCGCTGGCGACGAACGACATCTACGACGTGCGTCTTGACATGGCGTTTCCGCCGCCGCCCGCCGTGTCGGAGGGCGAGAAGACGGAAGAGGAGAAGCCGGAGGGAGAGAGCGCCGAGGGCGAGCCTGCGCCGAATCCGCCTGTTGAATGGCGCGAGCTCTGCATCGAGAAGCTGCAGCCTGGCTTCGCGATTCCTCCGCGTCCCCAGCCGCCGAAGCGCTAAGTATAGTTGGCGGTGGCCGAAGGCTCCTCCTCATGGAGCCTCGGCGAATACGCCGTATCCATTCGCTCGGACCTTCGCTCCACCGCCAACTAACGAACCCTCGGCGAATACGCCGTATCCGCTCGCTCGGACCTTCGCTACGTCGCCAACTAACGAACCCTCGGCGAATACGCCGTATCCGCTCGCTCGGACCTTCGCTCCGCCGCCAACTTTAACCGAGGAATTCGTCCATTGTGTCCGAGCCGGGATGGTTAATGCCATCTCGGCTCGCCGTTTTGAAGACGGTGAGGAAAAGGATCTTGAGGTCGAGGAGAAGCGAGCGGTTGTCGACGTACCAGACGTCGAGACGGAACTTCTCCTCCCAAGAAAGGGCGTTGCGGCCGTTCACCTGCGCCCAGCCGGTGATGCCGGGCCTGACCTCGTGGCGGCGTGCTTGCTCGGGCGAATAGCGCGGGAGATACCTCGAGGGGAGCGGCCGTGGGCCGACGAGGGCCATTTTGCCGGAAAGGACGTGCAGGAGTTGCGGCAGCTCGTCTAAAGAGGTGGCGCGAAGGAACCGCCCGAGCCGGGTAAGCCGCTCGGCGTCAGTCCCATCGCCGGCGCGCATCGTCCTGAACTTGAGCATCGTGAAGACGCGGCCGCCTTTCCCAGCGCGTTCCTGCCTGAAAAGGGCCGGAGGGCCGTTGAAGATCAGGATTGCAAGCGCGACGAGCGCGGCAATCGGGACCCACAGCGGAGCGGTGACAATCACGGCAAGAGATTCAATGACTCTTTTCACGACACTATTATAGCAAATTATGGTATAATCTACCCAAGCACAAGGAGAGAAATCCAATGAGAGACCTTTTCATCGTAGGAGCGGGCGGCTTCGGCCGCGAGGCAATCTGGACCGTCGAGCGCATCAACGCGCTTTCGCAGCAGCCGCAGTGGAACATCATCGGCTACGCCGACGACGATCCAAAGTGGAAGAAGGGCGACAATTTCGAAGGCTTCCCGATCCTTGGCTCAATCGAAGAGGCTTCGCGCGACTATCCTGGCGCTTCCGTCTTCATTGCCGTCGGCAAGAACTCGAAGCGCGCCGATATCGCGAAGCGCCTGTGCGGGCACGACTTCCCGGCGATCATCGACCCGAAGGCGCAGATTTCCCCGACAACCGACTTTCTTGAAGGCGCGTTTATCGCCGCCGGCGCAGTCGTGCAGGTAGGCGCTGAGCTCGGGCGCTTCGTAATCGTTGGCGCAAACGCCGTCGTCTGCCACGACGCGCACGTTGGCGACTTCGTCAACATGGGCCCCGGCACCGTCGTTGCCTCTGGCGTAAAGGTCGAGGACAACGTTTCCTTCTTCGCCAACTCCTCCACCATGCCGTGGATCACGATTGGCACTGGCTCGGTCATCAACTGCGGCAAAGGTGTGAAGGAAAGCATCCCCGCGAATACTGAGGTCTGAAGGCGGCGAGAGGCGTGAAGAAGGTTGTCTATAACCTGCTGTTCGCCGTCGTCTATCCGTTTCTTCTGCCTGGCTTTATTGTCCGCATGCTAAGACGCGGCGGATATGCCGCGCGGATGGGCGACAGGTTCGCGCTCTATCCCGACAATGTGCTGGCCAAGTTTAGGGAGGGCGGTTTCGTCTGGATTCATGCCGTTTCCGTCGGCGAGGTCCAGGTCGCGGGCCAGCTGATGCGCGAATGGCGGAAGGTCGAGCCAGGCGTCAAGTTCGTTTTCTCCACGACGAGTTCAACCGGCTGGAAGATGGCGGAGAAGGAGATTTCCGAGCGCGATGTCCTCATATACAATCCGCTCGACTTCCCGAACTTCGTCAAGAGCGCGCTTAAGACTGTTCGTCCCCGTGCGATAGTCCTCACTGAAAGCGAAATCTGGCCCAACTTCATCTGGACGGCGCGGCGCTATCGCATGCCGGTATTTCTCATAAACGCTCGCGTCAGCGACCGCAGCGCGCCGCGTTACAAGGCTGCCCGCTGGGTCTTTGGCGACGTTCTCTCTTCGTTCGCCCGCATCTTCGCGCAGTCCGATCTCGACGCGACTCGCCTTGTCGCCGCTGGCGCTCCTGAAAGAATCGTCGAGGTGACAGGCAGCTTCAAGTTCGACGTCGCGCACCGCAACGAGGCGAAGGAACGCGAGCTTCGGGAGTGGATAGGCCCAGGGCGCATACTTCTCGGCGGCTCTACTTGGCCGGGCGAGGACGAGGCGCTTCTCCGCATTTATTCCGATATTGAAAAGTCTCAGGGCGGCGAGTCGCAAGTCAAGCTCGTCATCGCCCCTCGCCACTTCGAGAAAGCCGACGCCGTCGAGGCAAACATCAAATCCGCCGGCTTCTCCTGCGTCAGGCGTTCGCGAGGAGAATGTGGAACGCTGGCGGACCGCGGTCGCCTCGGAGAGGCGACCCTACCAAGTGAACGAGGAGCGGTGTTTCTTGCCGATACGACGGGTGAGCTGATGGGGCTCTACGGAATCTCCGACGTCGTGTTCGTCGGGAAGTCTCTCTGCGCCCATGGAAGCCAGAACATGATAGAGCCGTGCCTCTGCGGAAAGCCAACGGCCGTCGGACCGTACACCGAGAACTTCCGTCCAGTTATGAGCGACCTTCTTGCGGCCGACGCCATACGCCAGGTGACGGACGAAAGGGAACTTGGCGAATTCGTGAAAACCTCTTTTGCCGATGACGGTGGGCTTGGCGCACGCGCGGCGGCGGCGGTCGAGCGCCGAAAGGGCGTCGTCCCGAAGTGTGTCGCGGCGATTCGCCGCGCGCTTGTCTGCATCGCGCTTCTTCTCGTCGTCGCAGGATGCGGGAAGGATGGCGACGATACAAAGAAGGCGAAGTCAGAACCAGAGGAAAGTGCGTTTCGCCCCGTAAAGATAACTGCCGCCTGCATTGCGGCAATCGAGAAACCCACGGCTACGCGAGTTTTGCTCGCAGACGACAAGGCAGAGACTTTCAGGCCGTTCCTCTCTTCGTTCGGCGTGATCTGCGTCTCGAACGATGAGACCGCCGCGGAATCGAAGTTCGACATCGTATTTCTCGCTGGCAGAGCCAATGCCGAGAAGCTTTCCGCCGCCCTTGAGCGTGCAGGCGAGGCCGGCATCCTTGCGTGGCGACTTGCGGTCAAGGACATGAGCGCCGCAGACTTCAAGACAGCCGTCGAGTCGTTCCCTTGCAAGTCGGCGCATCTTTGGATGCCTAGCTCGGATGAGTGGGTTTTCGTCGGACGCCGTTCGCCTCGGAAGATAAAACTCGACGCGATGATGGACGTCTTTTCTCGCGAAGTGGCATTTGAGGCGCTTGCAGAGGCAAAGGCGACTGCGCTTTCTGACGTGTTTGCAAGCTATGTCGGCGATCTTGATGGCGTTGCGGGAGCTTTTGTGACGACAAACGATCTGTCGATCGCAGTACGCCCCGAATTCTTCGTGACGAAGGAAATCCCTCCGCTCGACTGGGTTTCGCGTGGCGATGTTGACGAGGATATCTGCAAAGCGACTCTCGCCGAGATTCGTTCGATGCAGGTTGTGCGGCGGCTTATAATAGAGGGTGACCTCATCGCTGCCGAGGGTAAGGCGGACGACGCTACAGAAGTGTGGGCGCGCGCCATGCTCAGGAATCCGCGCGACCCGATGCTGCTAGACCGTCTTGACAGACTTTCCCGCAACGCAGAGGCGCTTCTTGCCGTCGGTAACGTCAATGCCGCGGCAAAGTGCTACGAGACAATGGTTGTCATAAACCCGACAGATGCGTCGGCTGTCTTAAATTACGGCATGTGCCTTCGGCGCCTCGGCAAGAAGGAGATGTCCGACCAAGTGCTCAAACGAGCAGGGGAGCTGAGAAAAAAATGAAAAAGGCCATGATGACCTTGTCGCTGCTCGCGTTTGCGGGTTGCTTCACAATATTCGAGAGCGACTATCCTGCAGTCGAGATGGCTGCTGCTGGCAACGCTGACATCAAGGTGCAGCTTGCGGGTTTTGAGGCGAGTGTCACGACATACGAGGTCGTCTATGGATACGAGACTGCCTATCGTTACCACTATGGTTATCGTCGACACTATGGCTACTGGGGCCCGTCGACTGTGATGACCGAGATGTACGTTCCGCAGACCAGGCCGACTTCTTCATATATTGACCGCGCTACGGAAATTCTCGAGCTCAACGGCTTCAATCCGAAGACCGACAAGCCTGAGTACCGCATCGAGGTGAAGTTCGACGGGCCTTTCGTGAGCGACAGCGAACGCGCAGCCGAGGCCGCATGGACAATTTTCTCGCTTCTAACGGCGGACTATGGCGTCCACACATGGACTGCGAAGCTGAAGATCTACGAAGTAGCTACCGGGAAGCTTCTCATGCACTATGACTATTCCGAGCGCTACTCTGCCCTTGTATGGGGTCCGATTCCGCTATTCAGCCCCGCCGGTTCAGACAAGACGTCGTCAGGCTCTATGCAACGCTGGTGCCTTATGGCGCTCACCGACCGAGCAATGGCCGATGCCACGGCGTTTCTCTCGTCTGTCGGCAAATGACGGTTGTCGTGTATCGTCAATACGTGGTATAATATACTGCAACAGGAGGAAATATGAAGAAAGAAGAGACAATTGCAGTTTCGGCGATGCGCGCCGGTTTCACGCTTATCGAAATCCTCGTGGCCGTGGCCATTATTGGCATTCTCGGCACCACGGCTGCGATCGGCATTCCGCGAATCCTTGAAAACTCCAAGATCAGGGCAGCTAAGGTCGGGGTGGACAACCTCAAGGCCGCGGTTGTGGCGTATAACATCGAAAAGGGCAAGTACCCCAACGACCTCAAGGCGCTTGTCGAAGCCTCTGGCGACGATGAGCCCATTGTCGAGGGCGGCGAAGGAGCTCTGTACGATCCGTGGGGCACGGAGTACAAGTACGAGAAGAAGGGCAAGCGTTTTGTCGTTATCAGCGCAGGTCCCGACGGCGAGTTCGGCGGCGATGACGACATCCGCAGCGACGTCACGAAGAAGAACGGCGGAAAAGACTGACGTCCCCGCTGTCGCGCTTGCGATGCGCAGGGCTTTTACACTCATCGAGATACTTGTCGTTGTCGCCATTCTGGCGATAATGGCCACTGCTGCTGTAGTAGGAGTGCGCTCCGGACAGGACGCCGCGCGTGTAAAGGGCGCCACGAGGGACATCATGGCTGCGATACGCCATGCGCGCTCCATGGCACTTGTCATGATGCAGCCCGCCATCATCACATATTCGATTGGTCATGTCGACGACGAAGTGTGCGCTCAGATTAAGGTAGATGGTGCAAAGCTCATTAAGTCAAGTTCCTCCGACGTCGTTCAGACTCTTTCGGGTGAACTGGTCAGGCGCGACGGATCTAAGATCGAAGATGTGAAGAAGCTCTCGGGCGCCGATGGGGAGGCGAAAGAGCTTCTTGACGACACAGGCGGAGATACGATGGAGGAATTCCTCTTTGCGCCTATATCCAGCGAGGTGGTGCGCGGCGTTAGGATAAAGGTCGCCATTGGAGACGAGCTTGCGGACTTGTCCGAGACCGAGCAGAAGAGCGCCAACAAGATATCAGTGTTCTCGAATGTCGACTATCTGCTCGGCAAATACAAGGAGAAGAAAGCCGAAGACGCAAAGGCCGCTGAGGAAAAGGTTGCGGGATCGGCTCAGTCCTCGGCACCTGCTGGCATAAACGACCAGGAGCCCGTTAGCGTCGTTTGGGAGGCGAACGGAAGATGTGACCCTCACCGCGTGTGGGTGTATCTCGATGGGAAGAGTCCGGATTCCGGCCTTTGCATCAACATTGACCGTTTTGGCGCTGCGAAGATCTTGTCAAACGGCGAGGATTGACGCCATGAGAAGCGGATTCACATTGCTTGAAGTTCTTCTTGCCGCGATAATTCTCGGCCTGGGGCTCACGGCCATCCTTGTCTCCATGTCGCAGAGCCAGAAGATGATGCTTTCGTCGTCGTCATTGGAAACGGCGCAGGAGGTAATGGATCTTGGAGAAATGGCGTATCCCCTTTCTGACGTCAAGGATCCCGATCAGGATCTTGATGTCCGCGAGACGAAGGCGAGTGACCTTTGGGACATAGTCGCCGGTTCGCACGGGCCAAAGATGACACGCGAGCAGGAGGAGAAGTTCCATGGCTACACGTGGGAGCGCGTTGCGCTAAACCGCAAGGACAATGAAGATGACATAAAGCGGCTTGGCAACCTCTACACTGTGCGAGTGATAGTGCGCTGGGGCAACAACAGGCGCGGCGAGAACGATGAGGAAAGCTACGTCACGTTCTGGAGGAAGAAAGAATGAGGCGGGCGTTTACACTCATAGAGATACTGCTTGCCGTCGTCCTCCTCGGCATCCTCACCGCGCTTACGATGATGACTTTCAATTCTGTCACGCACGGATGGCAGATATCGACAGACTATCTGGACAAGATGCAGCGCACTGACTTTGCGCTCAACCAGGTCGTCTCTGGTTTGAGGAGTCTCTACTATCCCCATGGTGGCGAGCAGAGCTATGACTACGGATTCTACCTCACAGACAACGGTGATGGCGAGGACCCGGACAATTCCGACATAATCGAGTGGTCGAAGCGCGGTTCCGCAATAGTCGGCTCGAAGAGCGCGGCGGCGGATACGGTCCATCGCGTCCAGCTGATGGTGCTCGAGGAGGGCAACCGCGACTACATGGACCCAATAGAGGTGACAGGACTCTATGCGCGCCACTGCCCCGACGTGACGCTGCGGCCGAAGAACAACCGTGACGACATCGACTTTTCTTTTGCCAACGACGAGATGTATCAGCCGGTCCTTATCGCAGATGGGATTGTCGGTTTCAACTGTCGTGTCCTGCCTACCGACGAGAAGGTTGAGGCTGAGCACGACGAATCTCTTTTCGAGGACAAGTGGGACACGTCCAACGCCGTGCCCTACAAGATTGAGCTCACGTTCTATCTTGCAGATCCCGAGGGTCGCGCCTATCGTTCTAATACGGCGCCGATTATGCGCATCGTGCGCATGCCTCTCTATGAGCAGGCCAAGGACGGCGCGGCGCCTCCGTCCGAGAAGTCGGAAAAGGGAAGCGCTGGCGCGAGACGCAAGAATTCCGGTGGGGCGGTTCGCACGGGCGGTGGTGGCTCGGGCGGCGCTCGTACTGGCGGCGGAGGCCAGCCAGGCGGCGGTGGCCGGCCTGGTGGCGGCGGTGGCCAGCCTGGTGGTGGCGGGCAGCCAGGTGGAGGAGGGATGCGATGAGGCGAGCAAGCGCACTATTGATGGCCTTGTGGGTAATCGCCGTGCTGTCGATCATGGTGTTGTCCTTTGCGTCCGAAGCACATCTTCAGACGGGTATAAACGTCTATGTGCGCGAGCGCAATCGCGTAAACCGTCTTGTTGAAGCGGGACGCATACTCGCAGAGGTCGTGATGTCCGACTATGCGAACGCCCCCGAATGGGCCGACGGCGAGGATGCGGCCAAGCTTTTCGAGGACGACCGGTGGTTCAAGGAAAAACGTGCGCTCAAGGAGGGCCGCCCTTGCGTGGTTGGCCCTATTCTTGTCGACGAGGAGAATCCCGAGTCAGGTACCATTAAGGTCGAGATTCGAATTACGCGCGGCCTCAATATCAACGAACTTACGCCTGACGGCGACAAGAACTGGCGGCTTAGGTGGGAGATGCTCCTCAAGAGCCACGGAATCCCGGAGGATTATGAGGTCGAGGCCTACGATTCGCAGCATCATTCGCGCAGTCACTTCAAGCTGATTAACCTCCTTATCGCGAGCTTTGCCGACTGGGTCGACGCCGATGACAATGCAACGCCTTTAGACGGGGAGGACTGCGGTGCAGAATCCAATTGGTACGAGGAGGAATACGACGACAACAAGGTGGATGACGAATACAAGCGTTATCCACGCAATGGCGCGATTCCCGACATAAAGGAGCTTTCCTACATCAGGGGCTTCCGGGATTTCCCAGTGGTGCTTACAGGCGGAATCTTGAATCCGGAGGATGACCCCAAGGATCAGATATACGTTCGCGGGATAGCCGACATGTTCAACACTCTTGGAAGCGCGAAGGTATATGTCAACGACTGCACTCGCGACGAGCTCATGACGGTCCCCGGCATTTTTGACGAAGAGGACGAGGATGACTTCGAGAAGAGCGGCGATAACATCGACGCGATTCTCGGCGCAAAAAGCGAGGTGCCCGACTACGACGTGGACGAATCTCTCGGTTGGTGGCAATACAAGGACTTCCAGGATCTCCAGCAGCGAGTCGCCGACTATGGCGGCAGCAGCAGCATTCAGATCGGTGCTGAGGCAAGCGAGTATCTTCTTTTTAAGCCAGACGACACGACAATCTTCGAAATTGAAATAGAATGCGAATCAATGGGCATGTCGCGTTTGATCAGGGCGAAGGCGTACTTGAAGGACAAGGACGTTCGCTATGTCGAATGGGAAGAAGATCCCGTAGGGGACAGGAAGGAATCCGGACAATGAAGCTGATAGACGGCAAGGAACTTGCGCGCAACCTGCGAGGCGAGATCGCGGCAGGAGTCGCCGCGCTTAAGGCGGAGAAGGGCGTGACGCCTGGGCTCGCCGTGATTCTCGTGGGCGACAATCCCGCGAGCGTGAGCTATGTTACAGCAAAGGAAAAGGCGTGCACAGAGGCGGGGATGCTCTCTCGCGAAATACGTCTTCCTGCCGAGACGACAGAAGATGAGCTCGTCGCGCTCGTGAGGAAGCTCAATTGCGATCCCGAGATCCACGGCATCCTCGTGCAACTGCCTGTCCCGAAACACATCCGCGACAAGGCGGTCATCGACGCGATAGCGCCCGAAAAGGACGTTGACGGCTTTACGCCCATCAACGTCGGCAAGATGATGATAGGCGACGAATGTTTTCTCCCTTGCACTCCGCACGGCATAATCAAGCTGATAGAGTTTTCGGGAATGGACATTCGCGGCAAGCACGCGGTAGTGATCGGGCGCAGCAACATTGTCGGCAAGCCCGTCGCGGCTCTTCTTGCCCGCAAGGAGACGAACGCGACCGTGACCCTATGCCACACGGGAACACCAGACGTCGGACACTTTACCCGCGACGCAGATATCGTCGTCGTCGCGGCAGGGCGTCCCAACACGCTTACCGGCGACATGCTTAAAGAAGGCGCCGTAGTGATTGACGTCGGCGTGAACAGGATTCCCGACTCCACGAAGCCGAAGGGCTTCCGTCTCGTTGGCGACGCCGACTTCGAGAGCTGCTCCAAGGTCGCAGGCGCAATTACCCCGGTTCCAGGGGGCGTCGGCCCCATGACGATAACGATGCTTCTCTGGAACACTCTCGAGAGCGCCCGTCGCGTCGCGAAATAAACATATCGCTTGAAAGCGCCACGGGTCAGGGTCCAATGCGCTTAAATTCTACGAGAAGGCGGTGCGTGCCAAGCCGGAAGATCTATGCATATATCGCTCGATGGCGTCCATTTGCGAGGAAATGCACAACTGGGAGGGCGCGCTTATGACCTACCGGCGTTCGCTGGAGGTCTACTACGACCAGCCAGACCTCTGGAATGTCGAGGAAAACATGGAGGAGAAAGTGAAATGAAAGCATTGTTGATCGCGGCGCTTTTTGCGTCGCAGGCGGCGTTCGCCGACAGGATTGCGGAGCTTTATCCCGTTGCGGAGAACGTGCGTGGGCACGAGAACACGGAGTGGTCCATAAGCTATGCCTACCATTTTACCGACGCGAAGAAAGATCTGCCGCGCGTCCTTCTTGTCGGCGACTCCATTTGCCAGGGCTATCAGGGCAAGGTGTGCGGCAAACTCGACGGGAAGGCCAATGTCACCTACTGGGCGTCGTCCTACTGCGTGACGAGCCCTGGCTACTTGCGGCTTCTCGCGTTCTATCTCGACGAGGCGAAGTACGATGTTGTCCACTTCAACAACGGCCTTCATTCGTGCGAAACGCCCGTTGCGGACTATGAAAAATCCTATCGCGCCGCGCTGCAGCTCGTTAAGGCGAAACAGCCTGCTGCAAGAATCGTCTGGGCTTCTTCAACTCCGCTCAACACCGAGGACGTGGCAAAGGCGGGCAAGGTCGCCCAGCTCAACGATGCTGCACGCAGCGCCGCGCGCGCTATCGGAGACATCGGCGAGAACGATCTTTTCGCGCTGATGAATCCACTCGAGCGGAGTGCGTATTGGGTTGACATGCACCACTATTCGAATGCGGGCTATGAACTTATCGCGTCGCAGGTCGTCGAAAAGGTGGCGGCGGCAATTTCGCCAGTGGCGAAGCCTGGTTTAGATGGCGGTCGGTCCTATGCATCAGTCGTGGCGGCGCGTGATGCGGCGCGGACGATGGCGAAACCGGCTGTCGTGCATCTTGCGTCCGGCGTACATCGCCTTGAAAAACCGCTTGTGCTTACGCAGGAGGATTCGGGTGTCACGTATGTTGCAGACGGCGATGTCGTGATTTCCGGTGCTCGTCCCGTCACGGGCTGGCGTGTCGAGACGGACGGCACATGGTCTGCGCCGGTGCCGTGGGTCAAGTCGGACAGAACCGACGGCTTCCGCTCGATGCGCGTCAACGGCGTGATGCGTCCGCGCGCGCGGCTCCCGAAGAAAGGGCATTTCACGGTCGTCAACGACGATCTTCCGCAAGGGGTGAGTTACAACGTGCCGCGCCCGTCGTTCTTCTACGACCCGAAAGAGTTGAATCCCGAATGGGCGAACTTGAAAGACGCGGAGATCGTCTGCTTCCATTTCTGGACTGACTCGCACCTGCGCATCGCGTCCGTCGATGCCGTCTCAAACAAGGTGACGTTTGTGACGCCCTCCGGCAAGGCGTTCGACACTGGTTGGTCTAACAACAAATCTGGTGGACTTCGTGGCATCTATACGATAGAGAACCTTCCGGCCGCGATGACTGAGCCGGGTGAATGGTGGCTCGAATATGACGCGGGAAGAGTCCACTACAGGCCAATGCCTGGAGAGATGCCGGAGACGATTAAGGCGGAAGTGCCGTTTTGCCCGGTTCTCGTTTCGCTGGAAGGAACGCCGGAGAATGGCGAACGCTATGTCGAGGATGTGGTGTTTCGTGGCGTACGCTTCGAGCTTTCGCAGTTCGAGCTTCCGGCAAACGATGTCAACAACAGGCAGGGCGCGGCATCCGTATCCGCCGCCATCCAGCTCGTCGGCGCGCGTCGCTGCCGTTTCGAGGACTGCGTTTTTTCAGATATCGGCGGCTATGCGGTTGACATCCTCAAAGGTTCGCGCGAAAACGTCTTTTCGCGCTGCGCGATGACACGCCTCGGCGCTGGCGGCGTGCGGCTTGATGGTGGTCTTGCCGGATGTCCGCCCGTAGAGCTGAACTCGGGCAATGTCATCGAAGACTGCGAAATAGGCCCATACGGTCTCGACTTCCGTTCTGCCGTCGGCGTTCTCCTCAAGAACGCGGAGCGGACGCGGATTGTCCACAACCACATCCATGACGGATACTACACGGGAGTCTCTGCAGGCTGGATTTGGGGCTACTATCCGAGCGTAAGCCGCGAAAACGAGATCAGCCACAACTACATCCACGACATTGGCAAGGGCCTTCTTTCCGACATGGGCGGCATTTACACGCTTGGCCCTTCGTTCGGTACGCGCATTGCGAACAACCGCATTCACGGCGTTGACGCCCGCTCCTACGGCGGCTGGGGCATCTACCAAGACGAGGGCTCTACGGGAATCCTCGTCGAGAACAACGTCGTCTACGATACGAAGTTCGCGCCCTACGATATCCACTATGCGAAGGAGATCACCGTGCGCAACAACGTCTTCGCGTTCGGAAAGAAGGATCAGGTCGCGCGGACTTGTCTTGAACCGCACGTTTCGTGTGAACTTATAAACAATATCTTCTACTGGACCGAGGGGAATCTCTATTCGGGGAATTGGAGCGACGCCGCTGCTCCTTTCGCCGTCCATAGAAAAGGAAACAACAAGAAGGCCAACGATGCGGGCTCGACAGTGACGTTCATGGCGGACCGAAACGTCTACTTCAATCCTACGCTTGCTGTTGATTCTGTCAAGTTCGGTGGCGGGAAGAGTCTCGATGCCTGGCGCAAGATGGGAAAAGACATAAATTCTGTCTATGCCGATCCGCTCTTCGAGGATGCTGCGGGGCGAGACTTCCGGCTAAAACCCGAATCGCCGGCGTTCAAGACGGGTTTTGTCGATTTTGACCAGTCCGACATAGGACAACGGAAAGCAAGGTAAATTTGAATGAACCCAAAACGCTTGATTGTCG
>Ga0310690_10005221_pt1 | contig 17779 bp, 13 predicted proteins | sample AusTroGonzalo_MG_2_FD_207661 | JGI IMG/M metagenome (GOLD analysis project Ga0310690, IMG submission 207661) | Bovine rumen microbial communities from tropical cattle in Woodstock, Queensland, Australia - Gonzalo_04 (v2) (version 2) | ecosystem: Host-associated > Mammals > Digestive system >...
TTGTTTATCTTATCATACGGCAGCTTCTCTTCAATCTAAACATCGCCTATCCGACGCTGAACAAAATGAAGGCGCTCAAGAAGGACCTCATCGATATCGGCGCATGGCGCTATACCCGCATTTCGATGATTGTCTGCATCATCTTCTCCGCCGTCGTGCTGTTTCTGGTGATTTATTTCTGCCCGACCTATCTGCTCATCTCCTTCGGCGCCGGCGCGCTGATCTGCTTCCTGCTCCTGGTTTTCAAAGTCAAAATCACCCCCGAAAACAAATCCATGTTTGAGAGCTTCTGCACCGCGTATTACCGCTTTGTTCCGGACGACGAACTGAGAACCCTCATGTTCAACAAGGAATTCAAGAAAATCAACCGCCGCCTGCGGGAGCTCGGCTGCGACAGCAGCTTTGTCCCGGAGTTTAAAGACTGAGACCGGAGGGTGATTTCATGCTGCCGCAGGATCCGGTGATTTTACTGAGCTATGTCAACACAAAGCTGAGGGACGAATATTCTTCCCTCAGCGAATTCTGTATGGCCGAAGACGCCGATCCGGCCGATTTTACGGCAAAGCTAGGAGAGATCGGCTGTCAGTACGACGAAAAACTGAATCAGTTTCGCTGAAGAAACGGCAAAACCGATTTTTATAATGTCCGGGGGACGGTTCCGCACGGAGCCGTCCCCCGGGGTCTTCTTATTATGACAGCCTTTTCAGCATCGTCTTTTTCACCGCCCGGACAATGTTCTCATAGCCGGTGCAGCGGCAAAGATGACCGGACATGCGGACACGGATTTCCTCGTCGGAGAGCAGGCGCCCCTCGTTCAGGATTTCCACCGCGCTCATGATCGCCCCGGGCGTGCAGAAGCCGCACTGGACGGCCGCCTCGTCGATGAAGGCCTGCTGAATATCCGAGAGTTCCCCGTTCGGCCCCTCCAGACCTTCCAGCGTCAGGATCTCCTTTCCGTCTGCCCAGACGGCCAGATAGATGCAGGAATTGAAGGCCTCGCCGTTTATCAGCACGGTACAGGCGCCGCACTCTCCTACCTCGCAGCCTTTTTTTACGCTGGTCAGGCGGAAATCGTTCCGAAGCAGGTCGGTCAGGGATGCCCGGACATCCACCACGGCTTCCTTTACCCGTCCGTTCACCGTGCATCGGATCATTTGAACCTGTTTACTCATGGATGACACCTCCTGCCAGTCTGACGGATTCCATAAGCGCCCGCTTTGCCAGTTCCCCGGCAATCTGTTCGCGGAGGGCTTTGGATGCCCGCCAGCCGTCCCGGGGATGAATGTCCCGCAGGACGGCTTCGGCAAACATGCTCACCGTCTGTCCGGTCAGCGCCTGCCCGGTCACCGCGGCCTCCGCCGAGGATGCCCTCAGAGGGATCGGACCCACCGCGCCGCCGAAGGCCGCCCGGATTCTGTCAATGCTCTCTCTGTCATCCGACAGCCGTACACTGACCGAGCAGTTCACAATGGACGTATCCAGGGCCTCCCGCACGGCGTATTTGAACATCTTGCCCGTGTAATCCTGCCAGGCTTTCCGCGGAATCAGCACCGCCGCCAGCAGTTCTCCGGGTTTCCGGTCCACCGTTTTGGCTCCGGTATAGAAATCCCTCATCGGCAGGCGCCGTGTCCCACAGGGTCCCAGCAATTCAAGCTCCGCATCCCAGGCGAGCAGCGTGGGGGGCGTGTCGGCTGTCGGGGAAGCATTGCAGATATTTCCTCCGATGGTCCCGATGTTTCTGATCTGGGGCCCGCCGACCTCGCCGGCGGCCTCCGCCAGAGGCGGGATACACTCCAGAATCACCGGATCCGTATGGAGACGGGAGAAGCTGGTCAGGGCGCCGATCCGGACCGTTCCGTCAGGATCAAGGCTGACGCCGCGCAGGCTGTCGATCCCGTGAATGCTGACAAGTTCTGCATCCGTGAGCTTTCCGTCGCGAAGCTGCACCAGCAGATCGCTGCCGCCCGCGATCACGCGGGCCTCGGGGTGATCAAGGAGCAGGCGCACGGCTTCCTCCGCGCTATTCGCCTCCCAATATGCCTTTATATCGTACATACAGCTGCCTACCTCCCTTCAATCAGACCGGCCTTTACAAAGGCCTCGTAAAGATTCTGCGGATCCATGGGGTTCTTCGTCAGGCCGACGCCCGTGGCGTTAAACACCGCGTTGCGGATCGCCGGGGCCACAGAGCAGACCGGCGTCTCACCCAGGCCCTTCTCTCCGAAGGCGCTGAAGGGCTCCGGGTTCTGCACAAACTCCGCCGTCAGCGTCGGGTGGTCCATGCAGGTCAGAAGCTTGTAGTCCAGCAGATTGCCGTTGAGCGGACGCCCGGTTTTCTCATCGAAGACCAGCTTTTCGGACAGGCCGTAGCCCAGGCCCATGCTCATGCCGCCGTGCACCTGGGCTTCCGCCAGGGCGGGGTTAATGAGCACGCCCGCGTCGTGACAGTTGACGAGGTTCAGCACCCGGATCCTGCACAGGGCGACATCGACCTCGACCTCGGCAACCGTACAGCCGAGCGTATAGGGGGAGGTATTGATGAGGCTGGTGTCCTCGGCGGAGAGGTGGTCGCTGTCGATTCTGTTGTACAGGACATCTTTGGCGAGCGCGCCGAGGTCCATCATCTCCAGGCCGTCCATAAGGCGCACGATTTTTCCGTCCCGCACGTCCAGATTGGACGCCGGGATACGGACCAGTTTTTCGGCGCGATCAAGAATCTGTTTTTTCAGCAGCTGCCCCGTGCGCCGAATGGAGAAACCGGCCGCATGGGTCTGGCGGGACGCGTAGGCCCCCGAGCCGAAAGGACTGACGTCCGTATCCTGGAAAGAGAGAACATGCACCTTGTCAAAGGGCACGCCGACGGCATCGGCGGCCATCTGCGAAAAGATCGTGTCCGCGCCCTGGCCGATCTCCGTCTCGCCAAGCTGGACCTGCAGCGAGCCGTCCTGGTTGAGCGTCATGCGGCAGGATGAAGTCTCCAGCACGGCCGGCGCAACACCCGTGTCGAACCAGAAGAGCGCCGCCCCGATTCCCCGCCGGATATTTCCGGTCTGATTTCGGTATTCCTTTTTCTTTCGTGCGTACTGGGCCGTCTCCATGGCCCGATCCAGGCACTGATTGAAGGAATCGTCATGCAGCGCCTTCTCGGAATACGGATCCCAGTAACCGACAGGCATCACATTCCGGCGCCGGAAAGTCAGCGGGTCCATCTTCAGGGCAACCGCGATGTCCTCCATATGGCACTCGATCGCCCACATCATCTGCACATTGCCATAGCCCCGCATGGCGCCGGCCACCGTTTTGTTCGTGAACACGGTCCAGGCGTCGATCTCCAAATTTGCGCAGGGATAGAGCTGGCGGAAGGCCGGGATCCCCGCGCCAAGGACGGCGTGTCCGTGCGAGGCATAGGCGCCCTGATCCGACCAGACCTCCAGTTTTCTGGCCGCGAAACTCCCGTCCGGCCGCAGCCACGAGATCATGTGCATCCGGAAAGCGTGACGCACGCGGTTGCAGGTAAGGGTCTCCTCTCTGGACATATCGATCTTCACCGCGTGCCCGCCGCACTGCAGGCAGAGCCAGGCGCACAGCGGCTCGTAAAGAATATCCTGCTTGTTTCCGAAGCCGCCGCCGATGTAGGGCTTGATCACCCGGATCTGTCCGCAGTCGAGCCCCAACGCCTGGGCCGTAATCCTCCGCGCCGCGTGCGGGACCTGGGTAGATGTCACAAGGCGGATTCGCCTCTCTCTCATCTCGGCAAAGCAGATAAAGTTCTCGATGTGGCAGGCCTGCACGATCGGGGTTTCGTACCAGCCTTCCACTTTGGTGAGGCCCGGCTCGCTGATCGCCTCCGCAAAATTCCCTTCCCGTATCTCCGTGTGTTCCAGCACGTTTCCGGGATAATCCTCATGCAGCTGCGGCGCGCCCTCTTTCATGGCCTCCTGTACGTCCAGCACAAAGGGATACTCTTCATACCGGACACGGATCAGGCGCAGGGCCTTTGCCGCCGCCAGCGCGTTTTCCGCCACCACGGCCCCGATGTCATCCCCGTAAAAGCGGACCGTGTCCGTCAGGATCAGCCTGTCCTCAACATCCCGCAGCTTGGTATCCGCCACCCAGGGGTGCCCGGGGGTCGCAAAATAATGCTTTTCCTTCAGGTCGAAGCAGGTCAGAATCTTGATCACGCCCTCGACCTTTTCCGCTTCCGACGTGTCGATGGAAAGGACCTTCCCATGCGGGACCGTCGCGTGCAGGACGCGCGCGACATAGGCGCTGCTGTCACACAGATCGTCGGTATACTGGGCCCGCCCGGTCACCTTGTCAAAGGCATCGACCCGTTTTTCGCTTTTTCCCACAACCATCCGTCTTTCGCCTCCTTCGTGCTGTATATTTTCCATGATAGCCATATTATAACTGAAAGGAATGCTCAAAATCAAGCTATGTCCGTCCTGTTTTCATTCTTTACAGATTTCCAAAGCGCCTGTATAATCGTTGCAGGGAATCCTTTATTCTTGTACCGACGCGGGGAGGGATCGGAATGTCCGAGGAATTCTATACCGTTGTTGTGGCAGACGATGAGCCGGGCCTGCGGGAGGCGGTCTGCAGCATGATCCGCTGGGAAGAGATCGGCTTTCGCCTTGTGGGCAGCGCGGGCAACGGCCTGGACGCGCTTCAGCTGGTAGAGCAGCTGCAGCCGGACCTGCTTCTGACCGATATCCAGATGCCTTTTATTTCCGGCACGGAGCTGGCAAAGAGCGTGCGCGAGATTCAGCCGCTGATCGCCATCGCCTTTCTTTCCGGTTATGACGATTTTGAATACGCCCAGCGCGCGATTGAGAACCGCGTGATTTCCTATCTGCTGAAGCCCATCAGTATGGCCGAGCTGACAAACGCGCTGCGTGAGATTCACGCAAAAATGGAGCAGCGCTTTCTGGAGCTCCGACCGGTTGACGTCCATATCAGCAAGCACCTGACCACGGCCTCCCTCCTGCTGGATCCCTATGCCGCGTGCTGCGCCGATGAGGCGGAAAAAGAGCTGCATGAGAGCGGCATGATTTTTACCCCTCCCTATTCGCTTTCTGTTTTTTCCATCCGGGTCAGTAACCCGGATCAGCGTTCCGCCCACATGATCGACCGTATTCTCCGGAAATACTTCAGCTGCTGCAGCTTCGCCTCCGGCGACAGGATTCTCAGTCTTGTGATTTCGGAAGACGGCTTCCAGCATCTCGGGGCGGCTCTGGACGAGCTTTACTATGCCTGCCGGCGTATCCTGGACGAGAACTGTGTTCTCGGGATCAGCCGCGTCCATTCCAGTCTGCGCAGCTGCCATGACGCCTGCCGCGAGGCAACGGGGGCGCAGCGGAAAGCCACGGAGCCCGGCATTTTCCGGTATGAGGATTTCGAAGAGACAGAGGGACGGTTCATCTCTCCGCCCGGGCAGCAGGGACCGTCCCCGCTGTCCGCATCGGGCGTCGGTTCCCTGTGCCAGCAGGCCATGCGCATCATCGCCACGGAATACCAGGATGAAAGTCTGAGTCTGAGCTCTGTCAGCGACCGCCTGCATGTGAATCCGAATTACCTGAGCGCCAATATGAAGAAATACGCCGGGGATACCTTTATCAATCTCCTGATTCGGGAGAGGATGGAGCACGCCCTGCAGATTCTCCAGCAGTCCGGAAATGTCCGGATCGCGGAGGTTGCCGCGAAATGCGGCTACAGCGACCAGCATTATTTCAGTTACTGCTTCAAGAAATACCACGGGATCAGTCCGGCCAGGCTGCGCCGCACGGAGGCGGGGGATTCCGTATGAAAAAGAACGGAATCCGCATGAGCACGCTTCTGCTGTGTTCCATTCTTGCCATCGTTCTGCTTGTCCTGGCCGCCGCCGTTCTGCTCTTCTCCCACACCTATCAGCAGCAGCTGATTCAGACGGCCCGGACGAACAGCATGCGCACCGTGACCCAGGTCAGCACGACGGTGAACGATTATCTCGCGGAGATCAAGACAGTCATGCGCATGCTGGGCGATGAGATGACCGATTCCGAGGAAGAACGGGTCGATTTCTTCGACGTCTTTCTCCGTACCCGTCCGGAGGTCGTCGCGGTCTCCACCTATGACCCGGACGGCCGGCTTTCGCACTGTTATTCCGATCTCGGCCCGCCGACGGGCATCGAGAGGGACGGCGTCAACCTTTCTCTGGACATCCGGCGCCTGCAGTCCGAGCCCATGGGCTATGTCTCCGCCCCTCATGTGGTCACCTTTTTTGAGGATGAGTATCCCTGGGTCATCACGGTTGTGTCAAGGATGAAGGAGGAAATCAGCGAGCGCTGGATCGCACTGGATATCAGCTGCAGCAACATCGCCTCCTACATCAGCGACAGCGGCATCGGCCGCCGCGGCTACTGCTATCTGATGGACAAGAACGGGGACATCGTCTACCATCCTCAGCAGCAGCTGATTTATTCCGCCCTGAAAACGGAAGACACCGCGCATATCGCCTCTCTGGAGGACGGCAGCTATGTGGAAGGAAACGTCATCTATGCCGTCAAAACCCTGAGCAACGGCCAGTGGCGTCTGGTCGGGGTGAGCTTTCTCCAGGAGTTCCTGACGGAAAGTCTGCGTCAGCTCGGCACCATTCTCCTGCTGCTCGCGGGTCTCGTGCTGCTGGCGACGCTGATTGCCAGCGCCGTCCTGAGCACGGCGATTTCCCGACCGCTCCGCGAGCTGGAGACCGCCATGGAGCAGTTTGAGGAAGACGCCGACCGGTTCAGCTATGACCCGCCCCAGCACGGCGTTCGGGAAGTGCGGCATCTTTCCGTCTCCTTCCGGGAGCTGGTTCTGAAGCTTCAGCATCTGATGAAAACCGTCCGCGATGAGGAGATCAATCTGCGGAAAACCGAGCTGCGCGCCCTGCAGGCGCAGATTAATCCGCACTTTCTTTACAACACGCTCGATTCGATCTCCTGGATGTGCGAGCAGGGGAAAAATGCGGAGGCCGTTGAGATGGTCAACGCCCTTGCCCGCCTGTTCCGCATCAGCATCAGCCGCGGGCACGAGCTGATCCCCATCCGCAGCGAGCTGATGCACGCCGAAAGCTATCTTGAGATTCAGGCCTACCGTTATAAAAATCAGTTTCGCTGGTCCATCGACGCCGATGAGAGCTGTCTGGACTATCTCTGCAACAAGATTACCCTTCAGCCGATTATTGAAAACGCGATCTATCACGGCCTGAACGGGCTTGTGGACGACGGCGAGATTCTGGTCTCCGTGAAGGAGGACGGAGAAGATATTCTCTTCACGGTGCGCGACAACGGCTCGGGCATGACGGATGAACAGATTGCGGCCATCATGCAGAAGGAACAGAGCGACCGCGCCGGCATCGGCATCAAAAATGTAAACGACCGCCTGAAGATCTATTTCGGGCCCGCGTACGGCATTCGGATTGAAAGCGAACCGGACGAAGGGACCTGCGTTTTCATCCGCATGCCGAAGGTGAGGGAGGAGGCGGAATATGAGAAGAAATAAATCTATCATCCTGTTCGTGTTATTGATCGCCATACTCCTCAGCGCCTGCGGACAATCCCAGACCAAAGCGCAGCAGTATAAAATCTATATGATCACCAAATCGACCTCCACCGAATTCTGGCGTTCCGTGTTTGCCGGGGCCAACGCGGCCAAGGCGGAGTACAACGTGAACCTGCTCATTCGCGGTCCGGACACGGAAGAGAACTTTGCCGGTCAGAACATGTATATTCAGGAGGCCATCCGCAACCACGCCGACGCTATTGTCTTCTCCGCGATCAGCTATACGGAAAATGCCGCCGCCATTGACGAGGCCGCGGAGGCGGGAATCAAAATCGTTGTCATAGACAGCGACGTGAATTCGTCCCGGGTCAGCGCGCGCATCGGAACCGACAACATCCAGGCGGGAAGGATCACCGCCGCGGCCGCCCTCGATACCCCGGAAGAGCATCTTTCCGTCGGCATCGTAAATTTCGCGCAATTCAGCCGAAACGGCGAAGAGCGCGAGATCGGTCTTCGCGAACAGCTGGAGAAGGACCCGCGCGTCGAACAGATTTGTACGGTCAACTCGCTGACCGACCACGAGGCGGCACGGGAGAGCGCGGTCGCGCTGCTCGCGGATCATCCGGAGATCAATGTGCTGATCGGCCTGAACGAACCGCTCGGCGTCGGCGTGGCCGAGGCATCACAGGAGCTGGGCCTGAAGGACCGGGTCCGGGTCATCTCCTTTGACTCGAACATCCGCTGCATCGAGCTGCTTCGACGCGGCGACGTATCCGCGCTGATCGTCCAGAACCCCTATGCCATGGGCTATCTGGGGGTTGAAACCGCCTGGGAAATCCTCGAGGGAAAAAGCTTCCGCCCCGACCAGCTGATCGACACGGCGACCACGATCATCACCCGGGAAAACATGTTTACCGTGGAAGGCCAGAAGGCCCTCTTCTCCTTCGGATGAGCGCTTCTGTCATCTTCCGAATTTGTAGGATTCTTTCCATTTGTCTTGTGCAAAGCGCACAAATTTGTTCGTACATTTTTGACAGCTTCCACGAACGACCTGAGAAATCTTAACTTTTTTCGCAAAGATATTCCATTGTTTTCTTTCCTCTCCGTTGCTAAAATGTTATCGATACAGGGGAAATGTCCCCAAAAAAAATTTATACGGAGGAATGTATCATGAAGAAAATCCTTGCGCTTCTCCTCGTTCTGGTCATGGTCCTGGCCTTCAGCGGCACCGCGTTTGCCGCCGGCGTCGCCAATGATCAGAAACCCGTCATCTGGTTCAACCGCCAGCCTTCCAACAGCGTGACCGGCGAACTGGACATGGATGCTCTGACCTGGAACGACGACACCTACTATGTCGGCTTTGACGCCAAGCAGGGCGCCGAGCTGCAGGGCAAGATGGTTGTTGACTATCTGATGGCCAACGGCGAAGGCCTTGACCGCAACGGCGACGGCATCATCGGCTATGTCCTCTGCATCGGCGACGTCGGCCACAATGACTCGATCGCCCGTACCCGCGGCGCTCGTATGGCCCTCGGTACCGCTGTTCCCGATCCTGCACAGAAGAAGACCTCGATTGAGACCATTGACGATGTCGATCCCTCGCCCATCGGCACCAACACCGACGGCAAGGCGACCGACGTTCAGGACGGCGCAATCACCATCGACGGCAAAGACTATGTTGTCCGTGAGCTGGCCTCTCAGGAGATGAAGAACCAGGCCGGCGCGACCTGGGACGCCCCCACCGCCGGCAATGCCATCAACGCCTGGAGCGCTGCCTTCGGCGATCAGATCGACGTGGTCGTCTCCAACAACGACGGCATGGGCATGGCCGTGTTCACTGCCTGGTCCCAGGAGAACGGCGTTCCCACCTTCGGCTATGACGCCAACAGCGACGCCGTCGCCGCCATCGCGGACGGCTACTGCGGCACCATCTCCCAGAATGCCGACGTTCAGGCTTACCTGACCCTCCGCACCCTGCGCAACGCCCTGGACGGTGTCGACATTATGACCGGCATCAGCATCCCCGACGCAGCCGGCAACGTCCTGTCCGAGGATCTGTTCTACTATGACGCAGACAGCCGCTGCTTCTATGCCCTGAACGGCGCCGTCACCGCTGAGAACTATGAAAGCTTCCTGGATGCCACCGCCCCCAACGCGGCCTTCAGCAACCAGCTGGATGAGAAGGACTTCCAGGTCCGCAAGGTCTGGCTCAACCTCTACAACGCCGCTGACAACTTCCTGAATGCCACCTATCTGCCCCAGCTCCAGAACTATGACAAGACCCTCAACCTGGATGTTGAGTATGTCAAGGGCGACGGACAGACCGAGGCCAACATCATCGACCGTCTGGGCAACCCGGATGCCTACGAAGGCTTCTGCATCAACATGGTCAAGACCGACAACGGCGCGGCCTACATGATGAAGCTCAGCTGATTTCGCGGTCACGGATTCAAACATCGAAAGCCCCGATCACAAATCGGCGGACGGGGATGTGGCGCAACCCACATCCCCGTTTTTACACATTAGCGCAGCGAATCTGAAGCTCTTCTCCCGCCGGGGAGACCGCAAAAGCAAACGCTTATGAAAGCAGGAATGAAACAATGGCTGAGTCGAACACAAAATATGTCCTGTCCATCCGGGACATGTGCAAATCCTTCGGCCGCAACCGGGTTCTCGATCACATTGACCTGGATGTCAAACCGGGCAGCATTATGGGCCTGATGGGCGAAAACGGCGCCGGAAAATCCACCATGATGAAATGCCTGTTCGGCACCTACCAGAAAGACGAAGGGGTCATTCTCCTTGACGGTAAAGAGGTCAACTTTTCCGGACCGAAGGACGCGCTGGAAAACGGCGTCGCGATGGTCCATCAGGAGCTGAACCAGTGTCTCGAGCGCAATGTTCTGGACAATCTGTTCCTGGGCCGCTATCCGAAAACGGCCTTCGGCACCGTGGACGAGACCCGCATGAAAAACGAAGCGACCGAGCTTTTCCGGAAACTGAACATGACGGTCGATCTGTCCGCCCCGATGAAAACCATGTCTGTCTCCGCGAGACAGATGGTCGAGATTGCCAAAGCCATCTCCTATAACGCAAAACTGATTGTTCTGGATGAGCCGACCTCCTCTCTGACCGTCCGGGAGGTTGCCAAACTTTTTGAGATGATGCGGAATCTGAAGGCGCAGGGCATTTCGCTTGTATATATCTCTCATAAAATGGACGAAATCTTCGAGATCTGCGATGAGGTCTCGGTCCTGCGTGACGGCCGGATGGTCATGACCCGTGCGATCCAGGACACGAATATGGACCAGCTGATCCGCGCCATGGTCGGCCGCTCTCTCGGCAACCGCTTCCCTCCCATCGACAACACGCCGGGTGATGTGGTTCTTTCGGTGCAGCATCTCTCGACGAAATATGAGCCTCATCTGGAGGATATTTCCTTTGACGTCCGCGAGGGCGAAATCTTCGGACTTTACGGTCTGGTCGGCGCGGGGCGCTCAGAACTCCTGGAGACGATGTTCGGCGCGCGGACCCGCGCGGCAGGCCGCATCTACTACAGAGGGCGGCTGATGACCTTCGAGACCCCCGAGGACGCCATGAATCATGGCTTTGCCATGATCACCGAAGAACGAAAAGCAACCGGTCTGTTCCTGGAAGGGGATCTGACCTTCAACACGACGATCACGAATCTGAGCCATTATAAAACCGGCATTGCCCTCTCCAAGGACAAGATGGTCAAGGCCACCGCCAAGGAGATTGCCATCATGCATACCAAGTGCATGGGCCCCTCGGACGCCATCACGGCGCTCTCCGGCGGCAACCAGCAGAAGGTCATTTTCGGCAAATGGCTGGAACGGGCTCCGGATGTCTTCCTGATGGATGAACCGACCCGCGGCATCGACGTCGGCGCCAAGTATGAGATTTACGAACTCATCGTCAAGATGGCGAAGCTCGGCAAAACCGTTATCGTGGTATCCTCCGAGATGCCCGAGATCCTGGGAATCACCAACCGGATCGGCGTCATGTCGAACAGACGTCTGGCCGGTATTGTGAACACAAAAGAGACCAATCAGGAGGAGCTCCTGAGACTCAGCGCAAAATATCTGTGAACGGAGGCGGAAGAAAGACATGGATGAAAAGAACGGCGTCATCCTAACGGCAGACGAAGAGAGCGCCCTGCTGGAACCGATCGATCAATATGTCGGATCCATCCAGCAGAAGGTCAATGCTCTTCGCGTCGACGGCACCGACAAGGTGGTTGCTCTGACCACCCATATGGCGGTCGTAAAGGAGAACGCCAACTACACGAGAGCCGAGAAGGCGGAAATTCTGGCGAAGGACCAGGCCGAACTGGAAAAAGCCAAAGCCGTGGAAGCGGCCAACAAGGCCGAAATCAAGGCGCTTGTCAACGATGCGACGGCATACCTGGACGAGCACTATGACAAGGATTACTACGATAAGGTCGTCGCCTCCTGTGCGGCGGAAACCGCCAGAGAGAACGCCCGCTACAACGCGGAACTGGCCGAGCTGAAGCAGCAGCATGAGGCGGAGCTGAAAAAACTGAAGGATCAGGAAGAGATCAAGGACGAGAAATACGTCTATAAAAACCGCCAGTTTGACGCCAGCCTCAAGCACGGGTCCACCCTGCAGTCCATCAAGGACCGCCAGCACAACGCCTTTACCCATCGCTATCATCTGCTTGACCAGCTGCGCCTCAGCAAATTCACCGCATCCGAGAAGCGGAAACAGAGGCGGGAAAATAACCGCTACACCTTCAACATGCGACAGTTTTTGCTGAAGAACGGCCTGTATATCGTTATTCTCTTCATTTTTATCCTGCTGTGCATTCTCTGCCCGATCATCAAGGGCATGCCGCTGCTGACGATGAACAACATCCTGAACATTCTGCAGGCGGCTTCCCCGCGCATGTTCCTGGCCCTGGGCGTCGGCGGCCTGATCCTGCTCGGCGGCACCGACCTCTCCGTCGGCCGTATGGTAGGTACCAGCATGGTTCTCGCAACGATGATCATGCACAAGGGTCCCAACACCGGTGCTCTGTTCGGACACATTTTCGACTTCTCCGGCATTCCCCTCGGCGTCCGCATCGTGCTTGCGCTGGTCATCTGCTGTCTGGTCACGACCACGTTTTCCACGATTGCCGGCTTCTTTACCGCCCGCTTTAAGATTCACCCCTTCATCACCACGATGGCGAACATGCTGATCATGTTCGGTCTCATCACCTTCGCGACCAGCGGCGTCTCCTTCGGCGCGATTGAGATGAAGATCCCCAAAATGATCATTCCCAAAATCGGCAGGTTCCCGACGATCATCCTCTGGGCCGTAGCCGCCATCGCCGTCATGTACTTTGTCTGGAACAAGACCAAGCTCGGCAAGTACATGTATGCGGTGGGCGGCAACTCCGAGGCCGCAGCGGTCTCCGGCATTTCGGTCTTCAAGGTGACCATTACCGCCTTTATCATCGCGGGCATTCTGTACGGCTTCGGCGCCTGGCTGGAATGCATCCGTATGGTGGGTTCCGGTTCCGCCTCCTACGGGCAGGGCTGGGAAACGGACGCGATCGCGGCCTGCGTGGTCGGCGGTATCTCGTTCAGCGGCGGTATCGGTAAGATACAGGGAATTGTGGTCGGTGTTCTGATCTTCACCGCCCTGACCTATTCCCTGACAGTTCTCGGCGTGGATACAAACCTCCAGTTTGTTTTCTCCGGCATTATCATCCTCGCCGCCGTCACCATCGACTGCCTCAAGTACGTGCAGAAGAAGTAAGAAAGAAAGTTCCCGCAAGCGCCAAAACGCCGGGGTTCCGAAGGAACCCCGGCGTTTCTGTATTTACCGAACCTTTAATATCCCCAGGTGATGAGCTGCCACTCGCCGCCGTCCGTGCGGGCAAGCCACCACTGCCAATCGCTGTACTCATAGTCGGGTTCCCAGGCCCCGCCGCCTTCCTTGGGAGACGTAAAATCGGAGAGGAATTCGGCGCACTGGGTAAAGTTCCCGCTGCCTGACAGATTGTTCATCCAGGCAAGGTTCTCATCCGTGCAGCAGTCATCGCCGGCGTATTCCAGTCCGAGAAGCTCGCAGCCCCAGGTATCAAACTCCTCACGGATTTTGGCCTCTGCGTCGGCAAGATCTTCGGCGGTGTAGAGATCGGACACGGACAAGGTATCCTCTGCAGCCGCACTGTCGTCGGAAGCCGCAGCAGCCTCAAGGGACGCGGTATCCTCAACAGACCCAGTATCCTCAACGGGCGCGGGTTCTTCGACACGCGCGGTATTCTCGGCAGGCGCGGCATTCTCGACCGTCGCGCTGTCCTCGGCAGGCGCAGTGTCGTCGGCAGCCTTGTCTTCGGTGGGCGCAAAGCCCCAGTCCGCCCAGGTCTCCGGGCTTAGGTTCTCCAGCGAGTCAATGACGACCACACAGTCGGGCGAGACGTTCTGCATGACGGTAAGCATCTGATCCTGCGGGATCGCAATGCCGCCGCGGGTAAAAGGCTTCTGCGGGTCGAGGCAGTGCAGGAAAATGGCCGAGCCCAGATCCGGGCTGCCTTCCTCGTTATAGCTGACATTCAGGCAATACCGGTAATCGGCCGGGTAATCCATGATTCTCTCACTGAGCTCAGTATTCAGATCAGGGCAATCCTTGATGTCGACCATCTGGTTATACCGATATCCCTCCCGGGTATCGCCGGACCACCAGCTGTCCTCATCAACCTGATGATACGCGATCGCGCAGCCGGGGTCATTGGCGATGCCGAAGGCAGCGTTAAAGCGAAAGGTGCCGACGGGCGTTTTGCCGTCCCCTTCCAACTCCTTGCCCAGTTCGCTGCAGTAACCGGGTGTGGTCATAATCTGCTTCCAGTTGCCGGAACCGTCCTTCTCGTGCATGGAAACCCAGGCGGTCGTCTCGCCGACAGCGGCAACGACAAAAAGCTGCTCCGCGTCCTGCGCCTGTTCCAGTTGGCCGACCCATACGGGAGAATCTTCCACCGGAACGCGGTTCTCGGCAAGCTCTTCCGTCCAGCGGAAGAAGCCGGTCTTTTTGACCCCGTCACCGTAGATGGTCCGGAAATCGTCGCGCATCGAAATGACGTTGTAGCCGTCTTCCGCCCATTCTACTCCGAGCTTCTCGGCCTTCTCGACCTTGCCGTAATCGCGCTCGTCATCGTTGGCGATCAGCATGAAGGCGGCGCTGCGGTAAGGATTGTTGAAGATCGTGTAGTTGTGCATGCTGCAGTCGCCGCTGGAATTGCCGAAAGAAAGGACAGGCTGTTTGCCGATGTCCCGGACGATCTGACGGACCTTGTTGAACTTCAGGTTCTTGATGAGCAGTCTGTCGGAACGCACAACCTCGTCATCAGCCTTGAAAACGTAGTCCAGGCCGTCGGCGTCGCCCAGATTGGTGGCGTCGTAGTCGACATCCATACCTATGACATGGTTATAGGGAATGTCGAACACACCTTCGAGGAAGGTGCGGCAGATGGCACGGTCGCTGCCGCTGACAACGTAAACCTCGAAGTCGTTATCCTGCAGATACTCGACCACCTCGATCATCGGGGTGTAGAAGGAGTTGGCATAGGACATGCCTGTAAAGCCGTCCACCGGGCGCACCAGAATGTTTGTCACGAAGTCGGCAAACTCCTGCTGCGTCATGCCGGCATAGGCACGGGCAGCATGCGTGGCGTGGAGCATATCCATGTGATCGGGAAACGACTTGTCCAGCGAATGATCACGCAGCATGCGCCCAAATTCCAGCATTTCCGCATCCGGCGAATAGGAAGGATCCTTCAGTATGCGCCAGGCCAGCATATAGTATTCCAGATAGGTGGGGCACAGCTCGGCGCAGAGCGTTCCGTCCATGTCGAAGACAGCAATACGGTCTTCCACCGGGATATAGTCGGCAGAAGCTTCGTCCGTAACAGCCTCAACATAGTCGATCAGCGCGTTCAGCGCGGGGGCATCCGGGTTCCAGTCGGCAAAGATGTCCTCTTCAACGACCTCCGCCTCAGACCCATCGGTCCAGTCATAAGCCGGCTCCTGCGCCGGTTCAAAGTCTGCTTCCTTCTGTGCCGGCGCCGACGGCGTATCCTCAGCCGAGACCGGAACACAGGCCAGACTGCAGATCATCATAAGGGCCAGCAGAAATGCCAACATTTTTTTCATTGTTCGAACTCCCCTTTGTTGTTGTTTTATGTTAACTGTTGACATTTTACTTGATTCTTCGGCAGAAGTCAAGAAAGCATCAACATAAAAATGAAGCTCTGCCGGGCGGCAGAGCTTCGTTTCCTTGAAGCCGGAATTACCGAAGGATCGTCGGATAGATTGTCAGCTTCTGGTTGATGTAGATCAGGTCGGGGTTCTTGATGTTGTTCCACTGGCAGATCTGCTGTACGGTGACACCGAAGCGGATCGCGATGCCGGAGAGGACGTCGCCGCCGACGACCGTGTAAACGATGTACTGGCCATAGTTTACATAGGAGCCCTTCGCATACTGCTGCCAATTGCCGGCGCCGCCGGAGACTGCATTGAGTTCGTTTTCACTGAGTGCCATTTTTCTTTTCTCCTTTTCAGTAAGATTTTTTCTTTTTTTGGTTTTTTTCTGTTTTTTTTGCTTTCGCGAGCTCATTATAGCACAGCTTTTGTCACACAACTGTCACACGGCGCTGACGGTACCAGGCGTAAAACACCTCAATCACAAAACAGCACATCCAGCCCACCGGATAGCCAAAGCCCACGAGCCGCGGCGTGTTTGCCACACAGTGCGTGACCCAGAACAGATAGACCTGTCTCACGGCCACAAAGCAGAAGAGCATGATGATCATCGGTCCGCGGGAATCCCCGCGCCCGCGCAGGGCCCCTGCCAGTACCTGGGACACGGCGTTAAACAGCAGAAAGAACACATTGGTCCGGATAAACATGACGCCATAGCGGATGACCGCAGAGTCGGGGGAAAACATCCGCACGGCACCGGGTGCAAACGCGAAAAGCACCACCGCGGCGGCCCCCGTAACCAGGGTGGTCATCAGAATCGCCGTCAACGTTCCCTGCCGGCTTCTTTTTTCGTCGCCCGCGCCCATATTCTGGCTGACAAAGGTGGTGGCGGCGATGGACATGCTCTGCATGGGCAGATAGATAAAGTAATCCAGTTTATTGTAGCTGCTCCAGCCTGCCATGACGTCAGAGCCGAAGAAATTGATGTATCCCTGGACAAAGATATTGGAAAACGACGTAATCACCGTCTGCAGAGCCGCAGGCATGCCGATGGCAAAAATCTTTTTCAGAATCGGGAAATCAATGTGCAGTTCTTTCCAGTTCAGCCGGTAAATATCCTTTGTCCGGGTCAGGAGCGTCAGAATCAGGGCGGCGGACACAAACTGCGAAAGGACCGTCGCAATGGCGGCGCCGGCAATGCCGGTTTTCAGCCCAATCACAAAAACAAGGTCCAGCAGGGTGTTCAGGATGCTGGTCAGAATCAGAAAGCCCAGCGGGCGGATCGAGTCTCCCACCGCGCGCAGGATCCCGCTGCCCATATTGTAGATGAGCAGGCCGGAGATTCCGCCGAGGTAGATGCGCAGATACAGCGCGGCATTCTCAAAGACATCCTCCGGCGTGCGCATGAGCCTCAGCATCGGCTTCACCGCGGCCACACCGACAAGCGTGAGCAGCAGGCTTAAAACAAAGGCGGCGGCAACGGTCGTATGGATGGCGTCATGCAGGCGTTCCATGTTTTTCGCGCCGAAATTATTGCCGATCACGACCCCGGCGCCGATGGAAAAGCCGGAAAAGAAAAAGACGATCATTCCCACGATCACCGTGGTCGAACCGACCGCCGCCAGTGCCTCTTTGCCGACGAAGTTTCCCACAATGACCGAATCCACCGTATTGTACAGCATCTGGAAGACATTGCCCAGCATCAGAGGCAGGGCAAAGAAAACAAGCTGCCGCAGAATCGGCCCCTGGGTCATGTCGAGCGCTGTTGACTTTTCCCCTCCCCTTCGCTTCATTTCGGCCAGGGAAGGCAGATTCCGTCCTTCACAAGGAAAGCCTCCTTCGCCAGGCGGGCTACGGGGCTGTCGCTGAGGGAATCGGAATAAAAGCAGTCGATGCTGTCCGCCGGATAACTTTCAAGAAAGCGGCGGACCTTTTCTTCATCGTGGCAGTTTTTCCCCTGGATCTGTCCGGAAAAGGGGTTCATCCGCGTCGACATCAGCGATACGCCGAGGCGGTCGGTCATGGGCCGGAGC
>Ga0310690_10005222_pt1 | contig 17775 bp, 35 predicted proteins | sample AusTroGonzalo_MG_2_FD_207661 | JGI IMG/M metagenome (GOLD analysis project Ga0310690, IMG submission 207661) | Bovine rumen microbial communities from tropical cattle in Woodstock, Queensland, Australia - Gonzalo_04 (v2) (version 2) | ecosystem: Host-associated > Mammals > Digestive system >...
CATGGAGTTCCCATGGATTATATAAACGGGTCAAAGATTTTGCAATATGAAAACGTCCATCTTCACTCACATATTCTCCTGCTTTAATTCTTTTCCAATTAATCATAATTCCACTTCCTTTCCTTTAATCATTAAAAATAAGTACTCCACGACAGTTACCAACATAATCATTTCTTTCCATGATTTCACCCAACAGATCCATACTTATCTTTTCACTACTGTAATTCTCGTGAGACTCCATATCATCTTTTGATAGCACTTCCTCATCCCACTCTCCTAAATACTCACTCTTATTGACCAGAATTGCCTTTTCAATTGCCTTATCTTCATTCTCCGCATCAACAATAAATTGAGTTAAATCCAATTCAAATGTTATCAGCCATAAATTCATATAATCATGCTCCTTTCTGTAATTCATGATACCTTGGCAGCGGCACAAGATCATGTTTTGCACAAATTTCTTTTACTTCTATATCAGTTAGTTCCCTAACGATCTTCATCTCTCCGCAAATGATCCATCTCACTGTGGCATGTGGAGATGTATTGTAATAATAGTACCCGTTTACTGGAACAAACTTAAGATATGCCCGTGCTGGGATCACTTTTCCCTTTATATTAGTTCCTTCGGCAAAAGCTAAATCTTGATAGTCAATCGTATCCGAAAACTCAACCTCGACCCATACGAGATCGTCGGGCAAATAATCAACGGGAGTTCCAGTTCCTTTGGATTTACCCCCAATGTGTGTCTCATGAGGAATTTCACACAGATGCAGCCCAGGCCTATAAGCGAGTTTGCCTAGTTTAGATTTGACATGGGTCTCATCAGCAGCTTCTCCGCACTTTGCCTCGATCCATTCTCCAACAGGAAACGGATCCTTAGCTAAAACATAAAGTGGATAGTATTCATCATTTTTCTTTCTCACGAGTTTATATGCTTTCATTTTAGTACCTCCTTTACACATCAATTTCCAACAGTTCCAAGACCTTATTAAAAACTGGATCCTGTTCGTCATCCCACACGGTGGCCATATATTCAATATCGTCTTGCCATGCCTCCAAATGACTTTTATCGTTTTCTATTAATGCATCTCTTATTGCCCCGCCAAGAAAAGCTGATTCCACTATTATTCCTTCAATACCAATATCATCTCCATACAGGTATGTAATAATTTTCTCTGCAACATCATATGCCTTGCTAACTGTAATTATCATTAGTCATAGCCTCCCTTCTTATCCCAAGATATAATAGCCATCATATTGCACTTCTGTTTCGCTGCCCCATTTCGCTTGGTCGGGATCCTGTTCTCTCGCAGCACTATTAATTATCCTCTTCTGTGAATTAATAGTCTTCCCATTTATTTTCTCGTCTGGAATTTCAAACTCTACGATCCCATAAGTTTTCTTTACAAACCATGCTTGAACTTTCATCATAATCCTCCTTTCATTCGTCGGTAAAATTCTCTTCCATGAACATGTCATAGTAAGATTCATGACCATCGATCTGATCCGACAACAAATTATAAAACTTCTCGCTTGTCAGAGTTCCCCAATTCTGCTTTTTGTCCATACTAAATGCAAATAACTGCACCCCATAATCTCTCCTGCGGATAAATGCCATGAATTCATCTTTCGTTTCTTCTATATTAATAATGAATTCCCTATGCTCATACTGTGTAATCCTTACATTTGTTTTCTTCATATCATTACCTCACTTTCGGAATAAAACCTTTTGATCTACATTCTCTTCTGCACATTTTCGGATCTTTATTTCTTGCAACCGTATTACCATCTTCATCTCGGGCAATCCATTCCATGATTGGGGCAAAACCCCAAAGACCCAGATATTCTTTTGTTAGGTATGCCCATGGCTTATGTCTCACAAATCCACCCCCTTTATTCTAGTATCTCTAATTCGAGCCCAAATTCATCAAGAACACTCTTATTGATCGTGAGCTTTCCTTCATCTAGTCTTGCAAGACATTTCTCTGTGCCATAATATTTCTTGCCGCTTCTTCTTACATACATATATTTGGAGTCATAAGTTACGGCAACTAGATCATTTGAGACCTTATTGACAGTGAACATGCAGTCACCCCCTTCCACTTCATTTCATAAACTACAACAACGAAGCTATCTGATGACCTATTTGATCCAAACATTTAATCACCTCCCTTATTGCACACCTCTGCCGCTATACGCATCAAATACAAGGATCTGATACTCCTCGTCCTTAAATTCATCATTCAAAACATCCCTTACTCCAGAGGCATCTACATACGCACTAGAAAAAGAATGGTTTGCCTTTGCACATTCTTCTACCCTAGTTTCAATATCAGATACCTCTTCTACCTCAAGATCATCCCACCATTCGGGGAAAATAATAAAAATATCAAAAGAATCAAGCACAATGTTGATATAGTGTCCTGTCATAGTCATACGTAATCCTCCTCTCTTTCTACCATAACGACATAATCATCTCCGTTGTATTCAATAATCCATTCTCCAAAGAACTCATCGGACGGATCCGTGTATGCCACCTGTTTGCCTTTCTTGTACAAGATTGCTTCTGTCCAAGGAAGATTTGAGTTCCCTTCCTCAAACTGTACCCCGCATATCTTGATGTCGATTTCGAATGGGATCTTATTTTCATCAAGAAACTTTACGGTATATTTTATTGTTTCATCCTCACCCATACATTCACTTTCATTGGCTGGCTCATGTGAAAGCAAATGATTTATCTTTTTAGTTTCATCTTCATCGATTAACAAATAATTAACATACATTGCCATAATCATTCCTCCCTTCTAAACAATGCACGCCTCATACATCTCAATATATTCGTCCAAGTTATTCTCGACGAGCTTACAAAACGCATTGAAATACTCGCCGTTATAGATCTCGTAGAAATCATGGAAATACGTGCTTGACTTTTGCATCCCAAACATGAAGTTCGAAGTCCCATATTTCTTTCCACATAACCATGCTTCAATCTCACCTTTTGTTTCCACAATATCCACATAGAATTCCCCAATTTCAAACCTCGTGATCTTAATATTTGTTCTCTTCATTTAGATACCTCCTATTTATATTCCATTTTGCATCTAGTCAAAACAGTTTGCTTTACATCTCTATAGACTTTATGTTCCTTGACGGTTCCCTTGATACGAACTGGCGGTTTATCACAATCGATGAATGCAGATGTCTTCCAGATATAGACATTCTCGTCTTTGCCGACGATCTTCCAAATATACGTTGTGGTATGATGATATCCATCGAAACAGGATTCCCAAGATGTGAGACATTTAACTGATTCGATCTCAACATCAATTCTGTCTCCGATATTTCCAACAAATTCACTTGCCTTACCATTCTCTGCTTCAGCCTTTTTTCGTGCCTGTATCTCAAGATCTCGGTTCCATGTAGGGAAGAGGCTGACCAACAGGCCAAATCTGCTTTCGTTAGTGAATTCAAGCGAAGTTACTACCTTCAGATTATGCATATAATCATTTGTCTCCTCTTGTTGAGCGAGCCATGCCAATGCATCATCTGTCATCCTTTTCGCTTCTTCAGATTTAGGATTAAACCCAACTAGCTTCATTCTGTTAATTGCCTTCATAACATCCTCGGGGTCCCAATATTTTGTTCTCCCGTGAGTTACATCAAAGAACATTTTTACGCGATCTTTTGTGCTCTCAGAACTATCGCTAGTTGCGTATCCGTAATGGCGGATTGTTTCTGCGGTGAAGTTAAGAAACTCGTTTGTCTCATAGAAGCTTTTCCCGTACCCCCAAAATCCACCACCAATCGGTTTCTCTTCTATCTCTTCGAAGATGCTTTTTAATGAGGCGAGATAGGCAGCAAATGATGCACTCATGCCATGAGTGAAATCATTAAGGCAGCTCTTGCCAACCTGCTTGAATTCACCAGTTTCTCTGTTCATAACAATGAACGTATCTTTTCTTCTTCTGTTACTGTTGCAATGCTCGCAGTAAGGATCAGAGTTCCTGTATCTCTCGGGGATCTCGACATCTGATAAAGCCTTTTTAAAAATGTTTCCTTTGCTTGTGTGCTCAACAGATGCGACAAACTCCCACCCATTCACAATAGCTGTGCCTTCAACCTCACAGATGATAAACTTGCAATTAACGAGAACTGGGTTTTTTGTCAATGGATCGAGCGTTGTGTGATCAATGACTTCTTTCATTTCTTCTCCAATCTTGGCGAAATGAAAATCGCAGCCAAACTTATTACATTTCCTTTGGATGGTAGCTACCTTTTTTTCAAGTTCATCCATGAATCCTTCCCAGATAGAATATTGTTCCATTTAAATACCCCCTTTCAATTCAGAATGATCAATAGCGTCTTGTATTAAATCCCAACCGCTTGATACCATCTCATCTTCCATGTGATCTATATTTAAATTTTCTAATACAGCATCTATATTAGCTTCTGTCGTAGGTATTTCTCTTTCCTCCAATGCATTAATGATATCCTCATTAATCCATATAACTGATGAAATGGCATTCTCTAAATTAAAAATATTGCATATGCCAGTAGTGCACTCATCTTTTAAAAATTTCACGAGATTCTCACACTCGCAGTTATTTTCCATGCATGTTATAGCCTTTTCGATTTCATTTAAACTGATAAGCATTTTTACACCTCCTTATCTTCTCCTTTAAATACGATCTCGCGAAAACCATAGCTATCAACATAATATATCTTGCCATCAGTCATAATCAGATCAGATACGCTCAGTGAATGTCCTTTATACCCAGCTGGATGATATAGATTAAAGATTTCATAGATATCATTTAAAGTTGATTCCTTTGGAATATCGCCGCAAAACACAGACTTATAATCACTAAAATCGATTTTGCCAAAACGACTGGTCACACGTTTATAGGGTTCAAAGAGCTTATATAATCTTTCTGGTGCATCTGCCTTAATCTGGAAAATAATAATATTCTTCATTTTAGTTCCTCCTTATATTTACCTTACTTTAATTACAATCAACTCACTAACTGGACCACATTCTGTAAAGCCAGATCCTTTTATAATATAGAAACCGTTTTCTTCCATATGAAGTTCACCTTTTCTCATCAAGTAAATGATGTCATCCATCTTATTAGGGGGTAATCCTGCCTCACGGATAATGTCTCGCACAAGACCTTTGGTTTTGCCTTTCCTTTCGCTAAATACGAAAAAAGTTTTGTCGTTATGGGGAAATTCAAATCCGTTCATCTATTTCACTCCTTTCAATCTCGTCAACCCACATGATCCACCCATTCGTTAAAGTGGTTCTCGCTTCTTTAATCAGTTTTAATACCCTATCATTTAACTTGTATGCGTTATGGTGCCAGTCGATCACAATATCCCCAGAATATGTTATGGATACGGAGACGATTGTGGTTCCCTCTTTGTATTCATGTTCAGGATATCCGTCAATAAATCCTTTAAAAATACAATCATCAATTTCATCTTTGCTAAAATCTTCAATATGCTTAAATTCGAAAAAGACATAATCCATTATAAAACCACCTTTCTTTTATCTAATTTCAAGCTTTAACCCAAATTCATCAAGGACACTTTTATTGATGATGAGTTTACCTTCTTCCATTATCACAGCTTCTTTCTCTGTACCAAAATATTTCTTTCCGCTTTTTCTCAGATACATATGCGTTGTATCATATGTGACTGCAACAAGATCCTTGGAAATTTTCCTTGTAGTAAACATGATTCACCTCCTAAATAAAATCTTTGATTGACATACCAGGCGCATCCCAGGGGTTACTTGGAGAATAATCTCTGTTCGTAGATGAAGGACAGTACTCGTCATCTTCAAGACATGATGGAGTTCCTTCTTCAAACGCTGGACATTCAGCTGCTGTTTTGATTTCCTCATCCTCGTTAGTTGTCATCTCGTAATACATACAGTAATCAATCATGCCTCCCCATCCAGTAAAACATCTCTGAGTACAATCACCACATTTTCTCATATTTGTCTCCTTTCTAATCCCAAATAATAGTAGGGTAAATTTCATGGCACTTCCCGTCCCTAAATACCCATCTCCACATTTCTCCGTCTTCTCCACGTATCTGAACATAACAATTATTTCCTACATATGGTGCAATAGCACAGAAAAATTCATAATCATTTCCAAGTTTTTCTCCATCAAAATAAAGGTCTCCATATCCATTATTGTCATCATATTTTTCAATATCCCATCTGCAAGCAAGAAAAGCATCCTGTAAATCATTTGCCTTTTCTACAAATTCTTTGTTAATCCATGAGTTAACACGACCATCTGCAACTGCTTCTTTAATTGCATTAAGAGCTTTCTCTTCATTTTCCTTTTTAATCCAAAAATTGCTGTCAACTAAATCCATGTAATATCCCATATAATTACCTCCTTTTTGTTTGCCTTGATTAATATTCAAGGGCCAGATTAACTGACCCTTGAATAAGTTATACTAGTGAGTAATGTAGCTATTATGCGCTGAGTGCAACATCCTCAATCTCATCAACATCATTCACTTCTGTGGCCTTTTCAGGCTTCTGATCTTCTTTTTCTTTTTCTTCAATCATCTTCTGCAGCTCCGCATTCTTCTTTTCGTTCTCAAGACGGATCTTTTCTGCTTCTGCAAGCTTATCTGCGTCCGCATCTGCCTTTTTCTTTTTCTCTGATGCCTTTGCCTTTTTCTTTGCCTCGCGTTCAGCTTTGCGTTTAGCTTTCTCTTCGGCCTCGATCCTCTTAGCTTCCTCTTCAAGCTTCTTTTCTTCTTCGAGACGGATTCTCTCCTCTTCCTTCTCTTTAATCTGCTTATCCTTTGCTGCAAAATCATACTTGTCGAAGAACTTATTATACTCCTTGTTAAGGATCTCAATTCTCTTGCCAACGGAAGTCTTACGGTTAGATCCAGAAGAACATGTCTTGTTATACTCTGTAGAGATTGTCGTAGATCTTCCTCCGTTGAAGAAATGACCAATGAAGTCCGCAACATACTCAGGCTTAAATCCCTTCTCAATGGAATCAGCGATGATCTTAACCATGCTGGTAACGTGAGTCCTGCCGTACATCTTCTTCGCAATTCTCTTATTGTCCACGAGATCATGAATCTCCATGATTCTAGTAAACACATTGTTGAGGGCTACAGCTTCTTCTGACGTGATCTCTGTCTCTTTGAGGATAGGGGCAAGGTCTTTATCTTCCCATACAGGTTCGTCCATGGTAAGTGTTGCCCATGCCTTCATAATGATCGTTCTCTCAATCTTTGCTTCCCTAGCTTTCGGGGTAAGCATTTTCTCGAAGAGCATATTCTGACCAATATCATCGATTGTCTGTACAGATTTAGTCATAGCCCAAGATCTTTCTGCGGCCTTCAATGCTTTTCCGTTGTTGGAGCGGAAGAACTGTGTGTTCGCTTCATCGTCAGACATGTTCTCGTCAAAGAGCTCAATGTACAGAGTCCTGTCATCAAATCTCTCCTGGATTTCTACGGGCAGATCCTTATAATATTTTCCGTTAAGATCGCAGGTTTTCGCTTTGCCTTTCTCGTTAACGTAATCAACGATCTTTTCGTCTTCAGTTACGTTAATAAGGTTAAGAGGGAACTCGTTATTCCTGAATTCCTTCAGAGTGTTGCTGCGCTGTTTTCCATCGAGCATATCCTTATAACCTTCTTTGCTAACAGCAATAAACATGGGGATAAAATATCCGTAGATCACAGAATGAACCAACAGAGACTTCTGATCTTTACCTTTGGCGGGGTTCTCTTCCCACGCAAGACCTCTCTGTACGATATTATCAAATGATACTGTTCCCATATTCATTTCCTTGACTAAACCCTTAACCGTAATATTAACTAAACTGCTATTTAACATATTTAATACCTCTCTTTCTTATTAATGCTGATTTATGATTAGTGGCAAAATTATTAATGATCAGTTTACCCTCCGCGCATTTACTATCTCCTTTCCTGTTATTTTGTGATTCCATAAATATTCCGTTTTGCTCACTATAATTGTCTGATATATGCTGTATGAATATACCAGTGGTAACCTGGGGTCCACCCAGGTTTACGCTGGTATTAGATCAATACATGCATTTAAATTGTGGAATATCCATGAAATTATATTATGCTATTTATTTTAGTTTGTCAATAGGTTTTTTAAATATTTACTTCGATCTTATCATATTTCATGATATAATCCATTACCTTTTTCGCTTCGCTGGCTGCGGACAGGAACATTTTCTTATCATTCTGCAGCGGCTTTAACCAGCCCTGAATATAAGCAGCGGAATTGTCAAAGCAGCTTTCTGTGGATATTCCAAACAGTCCCATTAAATACACGGTGGAGATCTCTGCAACAAGCTCTTCCTTTGAATACTTCTCGTCACCAAATTTCTCGCCGAATGTTCTGTTCAGCCTTTTCTTCGATCCTGTAGAATGTGCAGTTTCATGTACAAGAGTGGCAATATACTCTTCGATTTCCTTAAACTGTTTCTTCATAGGTCTGTGGATCGTATCATCAAACGGGCGGTAAAATGCTCGATCATCATCGTAAACATGGATTCCCTCTGACTGATAATAATTCTGAAGAACATCTTCAATCGGGAGTTTGTGTTCGTTTCCCGTCATATCGATCTCATCTTTCTCCAGAGGTTCTACGCCTTCGATCTGGCTAATGTGGAAGTATTTGCCTACAAACTTAGGCTTTCTGTACTTGAATGTTTCTTCCACTTCCTCGCCCTCTTCATTTTTTACGGTTCTCTTCCCGTGACACTCCATGTACTCGACGATTATAGACTGGTGCTCGCCTTTTTTCACCTTGCCCCCAATCTCGTTCCAGTACTTCATCGGAGCCCATTCCCCAGGCAATCCAAGCATGATCTGATTAATGAGAGCATATGGTCTTTTGCTCTTTCTGTTGATCGCTAAATTATATCCCCCTTTCCACGTTTTGCGCCAAGGGAGTTCTCCCTCTTCGATCTTCGCAAGGATCTTTTCATTGATGATATCAGTTGCGTCCTTTTTAGTTTTCGCGTTCTTACCCATAATTAAGCCTCCCTTCTCTTAATTGTTCCACCACATTTGCCACAGTAGCATTTCTCTGGATGTTTCCAAGCATAGGACTTAATTCTGTAGCCATACTCAAGCCCGCAATTCGGGCAGTACACAAAGTACGAATAATCTTTTGGCTTATGTCTCTCGGATACGATCTTGCTTTCCTCTTTGCTCACGTAAGTCTGGATGCGATATCCCAAATTCGACGAAACGATCTTTGCGTATTTCTGGAACTCGTTTCCGTGATTGCCACAATGATTGATTGTGTGAATTAATTCGTGCATGATTGTGTTTTTCAGAATAATATCTGGGATCTCTTCATCAAGGAGCCATTCATTGATCGCTATCTCCTTGATTTCTTTTACGGTTCCGTCAAGATACCTGACTGACTTGCAGTTCCCGTATGTGCGCGTCATTTTCTTTGATGACTTCCATCTCTTTGGCTTACAGTATGGGATACCAATAAGATCCAGTTCCCTCATGCATTCGTTTGCGTACTGGTTAAGATCTCTCAAGTTACTCCTCCTTTCATTTGCTTTGTGCCATAAGCTCTTCCAGTTTCTTTTGCTTCTCTTTCATCCATTTCTTGTACTTCGCCTGATCGGACTTAACAATCTCATTAACATAAAGAATCTCGTTTTCATTGTCTCGGATCTCTTTCCACTTTCCGTAACACATCTGACACTCCCTGCACTTTGCAAGTCCGCAGTTTATATTGATTTCTGGATGTTCCTTCAGATAATCCAATGTGTAGACTGTGAATATAATATCAGTGAATTCCTTTTCAAAATCCTTAAGAACCCTCGGCTCATTTTTCTTGAGGCTGGAATTAATGTACGTTACATTCTTGGGCTTTTCAAAACCCTCTTTGATCGCTTGATATGTAAACAAAGAATTTTTGCTGAACCAACCAAATTCACTATTTGGACTTGCCTTCGGAATCTGCAAATAGTTCTTTGCGTGTACCACGGATCCTGTATCTCCGAATGGCTCAATTCTTACCATGGGCTCAAAGAATTTAGGAATATCTTCTTCTTCCAGAATTGACGCATTGAGAATATCATAGTTCTCGCCAAAACGATCTCTGCATCCTTTTCTGAACCCGAGATAATTGCGGGCATAACATTCCTCACAAATGCTTCCCTTTATCTTGGACATAGCTTCGCATCGTTTGTTTTTCAGGCATGAAGTTGATACTCCGCACATGTCCTCCATTTTCCCTTTCATGTCTGTAGTTACCCAGATCTTTCCGCGTATTCCGCTCATTTCTATACCTCCTTTTAAAATAATTTCAACTCGAAATAACCGTAGCATTACTATAATCGTTTGATATTCAAAGATCCTTGTGAGCTAGAGGTGCTGCTAGCCAAGCAGCACAAGAGCTTTTCTGACGGATCTTTGGATGAATAGTCTTATTTCCTTGTTGAAATCGGATTGCTATATCCATTTCTCTAGTTACATATTTATACTAGTTACCTAGCTTACTTTGCTACATGCCTGAAGTACTTAAGGTGTTCCTTCATATCGAAGTTGTTATACTCAACCATCTCTTTATACAGACCAAGCAGTCTATAGAAATCCCCAGGCCTGGTTACCATAGTCTTGATCTCAAGGTAGTCAAGGGAATCCTGGGCATTAAGAACCACTTTCTCATCTGGTTTAGAGTAAAGTTTGTCTGCCTGATCAAGCCCGTATACATACTTCATGGGTTTTAATCTGATGACGCATCTCTTTTTCGGATCCCTGATGAGATCACGGATTGCGTGGTAGGCACCGTTTCCTTTGAATGCATCTACGAACTCCTTGCAGAAATCATCACGGATATTTCCGAGGAAGCATTCTCTGGTGAGGATCTCATAGAACCGAACAAGATGCTTTCTGATTCCGTAATAATCATCATCTTTGCATCTCCTGATAAGTTCGATCTGCCTTCTGAGCGGCGCATAGATGAGTTCCTCTCTCTGATCGCGATGGGGCTCAACGATTACATCGAGATAATTTGTGCCACGAGTTGCGCCCAGACGAATATATTTCTGTCCTTTATATTTACCTCTGATGGGGCGATGCTTTACGTACCTCACTGCAGTGTCAATCACATCATCACAGATCTTAAGGATCAGATCCTTTGTGAAGAATTTACCATTCGTGCGGGCTCTTCTGTAGTCCCTGTGCATTCTCATAAGTTCTCCCTTGTTCGCACCGTGACCGATGAAAAACGTGATCTGATACAGGTACCCATATTTTCTGAGCATGTTGGTAGCAAAGCTATCCCAGTAATATCTCCCTCCGTAAACAAGTTCAAAGAACTCAGCGGGGATCCAGCGAGACTCGAGCTCCTGAATATATCCAGAATCATCGATCTTCTTTGTCTCTTCATCCTCATACTCGGCCACGATCTTTGCAATCAGATCTTTATTCTGCGCCAGAATGTTAATATCAATTCCCTTCAGGCCCTCGGGAAGTTCAATATTAATGCTTGCGTTTGCGTTAAGTTTTTCGTTCATATCCTTTTCCTCCTTTGCTAACTTGGTCAGTTCGCTCTCAAAAAATCTGCGTTCTACTTCTGTACCATCTTTCTCGATGACATAAATGTTTCCAAACAATGGGGAGTTATGAATTCCCTTGATCGTGCCTACGATCTGTCCCATGAAATCCTCTGCTAAAACTCTGTCTCCAACATTAAATAATTTTTTCATGTTTAAATATCCTTCCTTTTATAAACCTAAATAATTTCTGAACAACACTAATTCTGGATCTCTCTTGGATTGCCAATACAAATTACCGCCCATAATTTCTGGATCCCAGTAAAGAGATCCGTTTATTAAACGGCAAATAATAGTTCCCTCAAGTATTACTCTGCAGAGATTTCTGTCAATACCAGTTAACCACTCACGTTCATCTAACTCATCCCTGAGTTTTGCCTTGAACATGATTACCCTTCTGTTCACCTCCTTTGTTGAGGGTCTGCTTGCTTTATAGACCTTGACATAAAAATCCTCGATCTCCTCCAAGATCTCCTCAAGTTCCATCTCGGGCACATCCAATTTATAGGCATCACACACTTCTCCTTTCTTGATGATGTATTTGCCCCCAAGTTTGATCTCGCGCGATTCGACGTTCACTACAAATGGCTGATTATTCATCACCCCATTCATTAACGTCATAATGACACCATGTTTCATTTTTACCTCCCTTCTTATGATCACAAGAATATATGCGCGTTTACCTTTCTATAATCACTAGCATATAGGTCGTTGAATACAGGCTGGTAGGAAACGGTAATCTTACGGTGTACCAGCCTGTAATCTAACGAACAATTAAAATTGCACATACCTTCCTGCATATAGACATAATACGTCTTGCTTTCTATAATCGTTTGGATATCAGGCGTTTGTACCAGCAAAGAGCTCAAGTTTGGTCGTACGCAGCCCGCGTGTCTGACGCGGGCACCGTACGATCCTACGAACGCATGATTGAATTTGTATTACGCCTACTTTCAAACTATTAGTAGATCAAGGCCGCTTTTATTTCTATAATTGTTTGATATTATCCAGACATACTGGAGGTGTTGCAGCAAAGACATTTGCTGCATTCACCTCTCTGCTTTTCTGGATGCTAAATCTTTTGGCCTTGCTCTACTATCTCTTTCCTATTTACCTGGAGTTTTATTCGCTATAATCGTTTGATATTAGAGATGACTGCACGCAGGTGTTCCTGAAGAATGACATAAGTTCAGGAAGTGCTGTCTGGTAGTCATATCATTGAAAATTGTTCCAGGCAAATACTTTTTTTTATAGATTTGCATGACGTTTGCCTTACTATAATAGCTAAATATTTCGGAGGAAATAGGCAGTGAACCCCTGATCTAGACAAGGATCAGGGGTTCCTGCTCGTTTGCCTCCCAATTAAATCAGTCATGCAAATCCATTTCTCTTGAATTAGGCTATTAACCTGATCTTGGCATTATAAACTTCTCTGGAATTAATCAGAAGATATTTCCAGAATTTGATCGTATCATATCCCTCTAATTTCGGGATCTTGCGTTTATTTTCCGCGACATTGGTTCCCTCTTCGAACGGTATCACTCCCTTCTTCCCGTACTTGTCGTAACCTATACCCCAGAGTTCATGCTTGCCAGTCACGACTCCGCGCAATCTGTCCATGACGATCCTGTTCATCATATCAAGATCATGCTCGTTGTTCACAACTGGGAGCACTGAAGTTGCCCAGCTATGCTCACCATTTCCTTTGTACATATACTTAAGGACAGCATTTCTCGCTTTCTTATAAGATGTGCCTGGCTTTGTTCTGATCTTGATCTCATGATAAAAGCGTTTTAATCTTGCTTTAGATAACGAAATCTGGCCGTCATGACGCAAGCTAAATCCGAGGAATTTGAACCATTCGCCAATCGTGATAATTTCTACCTTTTTCGGGTTTAACTTCACACCATATTCAGATACAAGCCTTCCCAGTTCCCTTATAGTATCTTCTGGTTTACTGGTGATGATCAATGAATCATCAGAATATCTTACATAGTAAGGATATTTTTTTGACATATATTCATCAACATCGTACAAGACAACATTAGCAAGAAAACTTGCCAGTGCGTTTCCTTGGCGTAGTCCTCTATATTTGACTACACGAGTTCCATCCATAAGGATAAACCCGTCGTTTGAATAAACTCTGCGACAGAGATTCATAACTGGTTCCTTTCCGCGCGGGAATCCAGCAAGGTCTTCGATCCTGTCGAAGACTCCAAAGATTACATTTCTGTACACAGTATCAAAGTACTTCGAGTAATCCGCTTTTAGCGCATAAGGATCACCGTATCGCAGATTGTGACTGTCGCAGTAATTCTTAATTTCGCGGCTTGCCTCTTTCACAACTCTTCCCGTTCCAATTCCCTTCTGATAGGCCTTGGCGCGAGGATGGATCATGATATCACCATACAAGTCAAACAATGCCTCGTTAATTAACGCAAATAATATGCGTGACTCATCTGGACCTATTGAGACTTCTCTGAATTCACCTGGGGAATCCTTTTTCGGGATCTTCCCTTCACGATCATCCTTGAAATCTAGCAGGTCAAATAATATTAGTTTGTAGATCGTTTTCCAACCTTCGGGGGAACAGAAATAATCTATTACATCTTTATCGATGTGTTTCAGGTTTGCCTTATGTATGGCATCACATCGAAATTCATATTCATTTAGTTTAGCAAGAATAGGGCTAATCATTTCTCTCCCTCCTTAGTAATTATTTTCCTCTTCAATCTCATATTCATAATCCTCGAGGATCTCGTCCAGATCAAAATCTGGATCGCGCGATTCGATGACCATTCGCATCCTATGGATCTTGTTTCCATAATCATCAACATAATCCTGAATATAGCTGCCGATATCATCTGGATCGACATAACCGATGTTGCGGAAGTCCAGACAGAGTTCTCCGTCTTCAATTGTGACGGAAAATTCCATGTCTTCGAGCATCTCGCCGAGATCTTCAGTTTCTGTTATTTCGTACTCATGATAAGACAGGAATGGTTTGCCGAGATACCATTCAGATCCGCGAGAACATTTTATGCCCTTAACAAGAACAGTCCATTCCCTCAGCTGATTAACCTCGTTAAAGCCAAAGTATTCTTGCTCTTCACGAGACATATCATGATCGCTGATGATTTCCTTTAAGTCATCAAGAAGTGTCTCGTTATCAAGATGTGTGTCGTCGTCATGGACATAGTTCATGAGCTGGCTGGCAAATGTTTCAGCGAGTTCCAAAAGTCGCGCATAGGACATGCCTGCTCTTGGTGAGATCTCTCCAAAGCATTCCTTTCGCGCCATTTCATACGCCTCCCATTTTTCATACGGGCCTTCTGGCTTGATCTCGTAGATTTTATCTACGTTCAGGTTATATGACTGGACATAGACATACTTCAGATCTCCATCCGCGTTATAACATTCCTTAACGGACTTTCCGTTGGGTGCAGTATACAGGTATTTGTGCATATCTTCCTTCTTAGCTTCGTGTCTCTTCATTTCTTTACCTCCTTAATTGATAATATTTCCTTGCAAATCGGGTATTTTTCCCCTTGTATTCGTACATACTTCTTTGCCTCTGACATAGTAGAAAACCGCCATAGTTCAATGGGTTCTAGGCTCGGGTTAAGCCTTTCCATAAATATACGGTATTTTCCTTCCATGTCGTATTTAGGATACATAGTAAGACCCCCTTTCATTTCTCTTGATTATATTATATTTATATTAGCGTGTCAATACCCCAGACTCAATAACGATCCGTGAAACTGGATTTGTATAGTTATACACTGCAGAGATCGAACGATCAAAAGCCTCGGCAATCTCAGAAACGGGCCTATGCAGGACATATCTCATATGAATCATGCCTTTAATCTCATGTTTGCCTATTGATCTTCTCCCAGGCCTTTTATCTTCACGAGCCGCCGATTTCTTTTCCCCGCGCTTATATCTCTGCACGGTACCAATAGATCTCCCTGTTTCCTGTGCGACCTTCGCATCTGTCATCCCAGATTCAGATAAAACGCGGATCTTTACTTTCTCAGCGGTATTAAGACGAATAATGAGCTTTTGACTTCCGTCATTATTTGCAAAACGCGGATCGTTCTGACCAACCGCGCCAGACTTAATAAAAATGTTCCGAGGATCGGATGTTGTAAGACTAGTGTTCATTTCCTTGGTTCCATTAATTTCGATTGTTCTGAATTTCATTTAATTTACCTCCTCTAATTCTGCAAAAATTTGGTTCTTGATCGTGTTAAACTTTATTTCGAGCTGCACTTCTCTTTCGCAGCTATCAATCTGGGCACAATATTCCCTATACTTAACGGAATATATATACCTAAAGAAGTTGCCTTCTGGAAGACCCATAAGATCCCCAATTATTTCCTTAATCTCTTCTTTTCTTTCTTGCACGTTATCCACCTCTCAATGATCGGGCGCGTATCCAGTCGCAAGGATTTCTCCCCTATATTCTATGGTCATCTTTAGGGGATCTCTAGGATCATGCCATGTATTTCGAAATTTGCAGAGCTGAGGCTCATCTTTAATTCCGCCCAGCCGATATACTTTAATGTCAATGGAGTAAAGATCGGACATACCCATCATGTCAAATATTTCTCTCGCACCCATAATTCCGTACGAGAGATGGTCATCGATCTTGCTGACGACCAAAAAATTCTCCTTGAATTCACCGCTATTTACGATTGTAATGTTCATTTGTTTACCTCCTTATAAAATAAAAATGGGTGCTCCAGTTTTGGAAGATTGCATATCGGTTACCCTCTGAGCCACCCATTTTTATTTGCCTTTATCTAATTTATTTCAGTTACTTCAGATTACTTCCAGGACTTTCTGGATCCCTTCTTGACCCACTGTTTACGTTCTTTCTCTTTCTTTTTCGCCTGACGGGTTTCGTAACGGGAGCGATCCTTGATCAGGAAATCCTCTCCGTAAACCTCATCGATTTCTCCAAAGCGATAATTTACTTCATGTGTACCTTTTGTCATCATAACAATACCTCCTTTATTTCTCTATTATGACATCAGGGTTAAGAACAACTAGGGAATCAATATCCCATGTATAGAACACATCATGAGAATATGGTGTTCTTACATACTCCACGGCATCAATTCCCATATCCCTTTTTAGAACCTCCCAGTCAATGAATCTGTACTTCGAGATCTCGAAAACATTTCTGGAAAGCCATCCGATTTCGCTTCTGGCCTTACGTATATCTATGGGCAGATATCTGAAGTCGCAGGGATCTTTCAGGCGCAGAACTTTCGCGCCCCTCTTAAGCGAGAACTTGAAACTTGTTTTTAATTTATCTTCCCACTCGTACTCAACGCATATCTCTTTCCAGCCGTAGTCTGTGTTGATATTACATGCCCAGAGTCCGCCCCTTGGTTTGTCGTGAATCCCTCTAACTGGATCAAATTTCCTTTGATCATATTTCGGGCTCCCGTAATGAATGAAAATTCTAGAGCCGCTATCTTTGTAGATCATTTCTGTTCCTCCTATATATGAAATATTTGGGCGACAATTTGATTTCCGCCAGTTGAAACCGTGGCCATAAAAATCATAATGCCAATCATTGATAACCATGCGAATCCATAAATAATTTTATCGATCATTTTACTCACCCCCGATATTCACAGAGAATTCATATTTTTTTCTTTTCATTTTTTCGAGGATCTCATCAATGAAAAATGTTTTGATATACATATTGTCATTCGACAATACATAGATAATATTAATGCAGTCCTCAAAATCTCTTGTCTTGCGCAAATCTTCGCAGTACGCATTATATCCCAGTGATTTCAGGATTATATCTCCGAAAAAAGATCGGAGCCCATGATTTTCTGATTCAACTATTTCTAAAATAGTTTCCTTTGTGAAAAAGCGATCCCCTGTCGCTTTATATTTGATCGAATACATATTTACCCTCCTCGATCCAAAATAATTTCCGTAGCCTCAACTCCCTTTACGTAGTCAAAGCATATTTTTGTGCATCTAAAAAAGGCAGTCAAAGATTGAAAAAATTTCCGTTACTTCAACTACCTGTATGTATTTACAATTATATTAGTGTTTCACCAATAAATTCATGCGCCTAGTTTCTTCCCAGGCGCATAAGATATACATAATAGATCAATGATAATATAATATACAT